>Ga0180438_10008543_pt1 | contig 13002 bp, 4 predicted proteins | sample SS_ome_12_FD_132455 | JGI IMG/M metagenome (GOLD analysis project Ga0180438, IMG submission 132455) | Hypersaline lake sediment archaeal communities from the Salton Sea, California, USA - SS_3_D_2 metaG | ecosystem: Environmental > Aquatic > Non-marine Saline and Alkaline > Hypersaline >...
AACCTGCATAATGGATGGAGCCCTATTGACGACCAGGACCGACGAGACGGCCCAGACGCTCGCATTTTTCATTTCTCATTATGGCGTGTTCATGTCTGATGGTCGAGTTGTCAAGATGATATCCGAACCGATACAGAATTATTTTGAGCCAGGACGGTCAGAGTGCATTACCCGGGGACAAGAGAATAAAATGTGGATAGGCATCGACTCTGCAAAGAAGGTCCTCCGGCTGGGACTGGTATCCGGATCCGGGGCAACAAAGCCGAACGTATTCCCGGTCTATGATCTAATGTCCGGAATGTGGTCCTTTGATGTATTCCCGACAGGCGCCGACGGGACCGGTATATATCCGACCTGTTTCGCCGAGGTCGAGGCTAACTCTGGTGATATATTTAGTCTACAGTATATGGGCGATGACTACGGACGTGTATACAAAAGTGACAATTCAATCACCTATGACCAGGCCAATGCAACGGCGGTCTATATTACATGCAAGACTCGTGCCGAATTCAGTAATGGCGGAAACCTCCTGGATCTCAGGGAAGTCACATTGAGAGGTGGAGCCAATTCGGATTACACCTTAACAAAGAAAATTTATGTCAATAACGTATTAGACTCGAATGAGACCGAGACCTTCACAATGTCAGATGCAGACTCCGGAAGCACATACCGCGAGCGCATACTCGAGAGGGCTTATACTGAATTCCATTTATCATTAGAGTTGTCCTGGGTGGATGCAGAAAGTGGAGGGAACGCCGCACCGTCAATGTATGATATTATATACGACCTCGGTGCAGAGCCGAAGAAACGGTAATGAAGGATTATTCAAGAAAATCCTATATATCAACAAATCCTTACCCGGAATACATGAAGGTCAATCCGAGTAAGGCAATCTGGAATACCATCCTTGAGGTGTACCCGTTCCTGTCAGAGTTTTCTCAGAGTCAATTGGGATCATTCGATCGATCGGTTGAGGATTACCTGCGACAGTCGGAAAGGAAAAAGCCTTATAACGGCAGGCCATTCGAAATGATGGAGGACGAATTCGAGGGATTTCCAGGTATTTGGCCGGATCTTCCTCCAGGAGAATTCGACTTTCCATGGTCGACTCCGGGCAATTTACCAACCCCAGACACGTTTACCGGTGGCGCCGCTCACTTCTCGGTCAATATCCAATACTGCTATTGCGAGGGCGGCGGACAAGAGGTGACGGCCAGGGGGTCCCAGAATATCCTATCAGTTTCTCCAGAGGTAGGATCCATTGACGGAATAGTTGTGCAGAATGCAAGGACATGGGTATTCACATACACCGCTCCTGCGGAGGTATTCGGGGCAGTCGAATTCACTGTAAAGATGGTGGACCCTACAACAGGACTCGTCGGAAATGCGACTGACAGTATTATTAAATGCTCGACATCTTCATGCTGCGATGATGTCGACGAGATGACCTGGGATAGCTCAACGAGCGCATCAACGATCAATAGGGAAACAAGCGCAACGGTAGCGGTCCAGGACGGAAGAGGTACTTATACGTGGTCTGTTTCAGGTACCGACGTCACCCTCGAGAACGAGACAACAACAGGGACATCCAATACCCTTATTGCCGGCGCCTCAGCGTGCGGAACGGCAGTAATAACGGTTGAGGATGGTTGCGAGACGGTTGTTACCGGGGAGGTGCGAGTAGTCGAAGGGAGCTCATGGCAGCAGGAAGGCGGAGATCCTAATTGCTGTATGGGTGGGAATACCGCATACGCAGGCGGACCCCAGCCAGGAACAGGGTCATATACCCAGACGGTAACCTCTGGAGGAACAAGGCAGAGCGAAACAGTGGCAGGCCCTTCAACAGGAGGCGGATGTACCAGTTGTGGGGCTGCGTGTGCGACTGGAGCGGATAATTTCTGTTTAACATGGGGGTCATATAGAAATAATAGTTCGCCGCTATGTTTTAATGGATTTTCAGGATACTACCCAACACTGCCTCAGTCATCTCCAGATGGATGTTACTGTGCGGATCACGGTGCGAGCCAGTGCGCCGGTGGATCAGGCAGGCAGTGTACGCCGGCAAACGAAACTGTTTATATAGCGCACAAATATGTTGTTACAAGCCAGGTATGCGAAAAATGGAAATGCAATCCATAAGGGGGAATCATGGGATTATCGGATAAAAGATTTACAGAGATAGCGAATTTATTTAGCGTATTTACGTTCAGCATGATGCAGGGATTTGTGCAAATGTCTAACATGCTGAAAAAACATGGAATAAGACCGGAAGAGATTGACGAGTACGTTCAAGAAAACCGGGAAGCCATGAATCAGGGCGTAAATTTCAACAGGGATTACATGCAGGGAAAAATCAAAATGAAGACATGCCCGAAGTGCGGCGGCGTTATGGAGCTCGAGACGGTTAATACGTGTAAAGGAAATCAGGTACCAGGCGGATTTAAAAGTGTCTATACCTGCTCGAGATATACAGAGTGCGGCCATCAGATGTTCAGTAAAAATTCAGTGGCAATTGAACAGTATAAACACTGGAAAAAGATCGGCGCATTTGATAAGTATCGACAGAAGCGACAGAGGACGCACAACGGACCAGCGATCAATGTTGAGAAGGAAATGGCTAAAGTCAAATAAATCACGACATGATGTACATATTATAAGCTAATTACAGGAGTTAAAAAATGGCAGATACATGGTATGAATCTAAATCAGCGCCGTCACCAAAAGGGGAGTTTACCCCCGTTAACGTCTCGCAATATACAACGGGTGGAACGATGGACGACTACAAGGGATGGGGGACATCATACGGCGGGAACAGATCGACATCTTTTGCCCAGCCAAGAGCGGATTATTTGCAGCAAGCTATTGATATTTATGACAGATATAACCAACAGCAATCATCTCGTAGCTCTGGTGGGGATGGTGAGGTGTATGTAACTAATTACCCATCAACCTTTAAGACCGGTCAATCCGCTGATGAGAATCTTGGACAGCGCGGAGGAGGCGCCTATACCAGGGGAGGGCAGCCGGCATTTCAGAGGACAATCCAGCCTCTTCAGGCGGTCGAAGTACCAGAGGCTCCAGAGTTCAAGGCAAGAAAATATAAGCCGCCAGAGGAAGATCCGAGAGTCTACTCGAAGGCCAGGGACGAAGCAATGGGTCCGGGCCTCCGGGCTCTGCGGGAAGGCACCAGGGAGGCGATCTCAACATCTCAATCTCTTGACAATCCGAATGCCAGAGGCCTTTTTATAAAACAGGCCCTCCAGGGCTACGGCTCAGGTCTCGAGGGCGTATCTTCCGCAGCCGGCAAGGAAGCCAGATCGGTTGCCGGCGCAAAGAGAGCAGAGCAGCTAAACATTTACAATACAAAATACCAGGCCAGATCAGCGGCCGACAAAATAAATTATCAGGCTAAGGTTAACCAGATGGCCCAGGACTTCGCCCAGCAACAGCAAATAGCCCAGGCGAACTATCAGATGCAATTCAATACGGATCCTCGTTTTAAACTGCCCGGAGATACAGGGGCAACAGGAAGCAACTTCGTAAAGGGATTCGGATGGAAAAAAGCCACTGGTAACTTTTATATGTAAAGAGGATAAAAATGGCAGCTAATTACTCAACAAACCCGACAAACCCCACAAATCAAAACGGCGGAGTGTTGCCGGCAGATATGCAGGGTCAACAAGGAATGGTACCTCCCCCGGGTGGCATGCAGAATCCCAAGAGTATTAGGGACTATGTTGCCGCAGCCAGGTCAGCTAAAGCAGTTCCTACGTTTACAAATGTTCCGGAAACGCCAGGATTCTTTATAGATGATAGGCAGCAGTCCGGAGCTATACCAGAGGGACCTCAGAGCGAATACGAGTCAATACCTTTCGCCGAGCGTATCAAAATGGATCCATGGAAAAGAGCACAATCGAGAGTCCAGACAATGCTACCTGAACTATGGGAAGCAACCTTTCCTGGATACCAGCAGGGCGCCACGCTATCGAACGACCAGATGGCCCAGTGGAATAAGGTGGTCCAGAATTTAACCGCGAATCTAATTAAGCATTATGACAAGCAATTCGAATGGTCCATGAAAAACGAAATGAAGAACGCAGAGACCAGAGAGAAGGATAAGAAATTCTGGCAGTCGAAATTTGTCGATGCACAGTTGAGAGGACAGCCTGTACGGAAGCCAGACGGAAGCCCGATGACGGAGGCCGAGTTTGTCAATGAGAGATTATCCGCAGCAGATGAGATGAGATTCAAAGAGGACGTTACTAAACAGGAAAGGATCTCGTCACAGGCAACGGAGAACCTGACTCCCGGAACCGTAACCAAGGCCATGAAGAAGAACCCTAATCTTGCCAGGGCGATACGCCTGCAGATCCGGACCTTCGTGGAGGATGGCGTCGGCCGGAAGCTCAATGACGATGAATACCGGCAGCTAATGAAAAACCCGGATGCCCAGGACCTTATCAACGAGGCATCTAAGGACGCAGTTGATTATTACTCTGACAAGATCATGGAGGAGTTATCCGGAAAAACTCAGGGAATGGAAGTACCTGAATAACAGAAATCACGCACTATAACATCCAGAGTGTTAGCGTGCAACACTAAATCACTCTTTAGGGAGACAACAAATGGCAGACGAAACACCGAAAATGGATTGGAGCATTTTGCTTCAGGATGATGAACCAATTTCAGAAACACCGGCAGTACCAGAGTTGCCGGAACAACCCCAGCAGGAACAGACCTGGGGATCCATTGCTAATCAAGATTGGTCGGAAGTGGATCCGGTTGACCCTGCTATCCCCGCCGAGCCTGCGCCTTTTTCCTCTGAATATGAGGGGTGGAAGGCTATTAAGGAAGGCACGAAAGCACTCCCTAAATATTTCTCTCAAATTCCAAAATCTATTCAAGAAACAAGGAAAGAACTGTTCGACAAGATTGGAGCAGTTGATCCGGTTGAAGCTATGCCAGAGGGCGTTCAGGATTTTATGGGCGCCATTGATATAGCCAGAAACCCGCTGGCAGGCCTCGGCAAGCTACTTTCCTATGGCGATGAGCAGGGCTTCTTTGATGCAGATCAGGATTACGCGAAACGCAAAGAGAATAAAGACACCTATACAAAATACTTTGAAGATCTCACCCAGATGGGACCCCAGACAATCCTGAACTATGTTGCTGGTGGTATCGGAGGATGGGCCGGCGTCGCAGCAACCGCAGGCGGCCAGATCTACGGTGGATCATATATGAATTTCCGTGAAAAAGGCAACACTCCCATGGAGTCCATGGCCCTTGCCCTCACCGACACAGCAATCCAGTTGCCGATTGAAGTCCTATTGACAACCGCTATTATCAAAGGTCCCAAGGGTGCGATGAACCTCGGCAAAAAGCTTCCAGGTGGAAATAAGATATTTACAAATATCGAGAAGGGCCTCAAGACAAAATTTAAGAACGGCGAGAAGTTCGCCCAGTTTGCGGACAGCTATGCCGGTAGAATTCTCGGCGGTGGTATGGCAGAAGGAGCCGAGGAATTCGTCCAGAGTCTCTCCGGGATCCTGACGGAGCTCGCCGGCCAGTGGCTTCGAGACGAAGAGATTACCGCGGAAGGAATACGAAAACTCATCAAAGAGAAAACATCAGAGGGCCTATGGTCCGCTCTGGTTGCATTCCCCCTCGGTGGTCTCGGTGGTGGCGTTGGTAAAGTTCTCGAGCCAGTCAAGGACAAAAAGGATCCTAACGATAATATCATTCCTGATGCCGGCAAGCCTGCTATCAATCCGGATCCGGCGACTGAGAAAATCGATGCGGCCAATATCCTCGAGGAGGCCGGCAAGCGATGGCTGGAAGAGGAAGAGGCAGCCGCAGGAGCTCCCCCGGTAGATGAAACCCAGATAGAGATAGGTCCTGATACCGTTATCGGTGGACCCCAGGAGATCGGTCCGGACACGGTGATCGGTGGTCCCGCTCAAGACTTTTCAGTAATTGCTGAAGAGCCCGAAACCACTGAAAGATTCAGAGTTGAAACAACCCCGGATCATCCAGCCGCAGAGTTCTATGGCCTGAAAAAGGGCGATAAGAAACACGCCATATCTATTACAGATAAGGAATCCCCTGCATACAAAGCGACCTTTGTGGCCGAGATGGGCAAAGAGGATGTAGCTATCGCCAAGAAGGAAATGGAATTCCAGGCCGGCAAGCGCGACGAGGAAGGCTTTATTAATACCTGGATGGCTAACCCGGAAGCTCGGCCGTGGTGGGCATCAAAGCAGAAGCCGGTTGAATTGAAATCCTACAGCACAGACCTTGAGCAGATATATAACGACTCCATCAAATATGAAGCGAGTACGGCATATGGAATGCAGCGTGGGGACCTGAGCATGAGAGAGGAATCATATGCAGTCAACAGCTTCAGGGAGTTAATTGAAGAAGATACAGGCGCATCAGACATTTATGGCGATGACTTTATATCTCAGATGAAGGATGAAGAGCTCCGTCCGGCCCAACGTGCTTGGAAAAATATAATCGAGAAATTTTTTGATCGACCTGTGTTCTATGTAAAAGAGAGCGAGGCCTCCAAGAATGACATGGCAAGTCCGGTAAAGCAATACAGGGCTGCAGCAAACCCAGTCCAGGGAGCAGTAATCTTATTCGACAACCAGACAGCGGCAAACGTCGGAAGCATGTTCCACGAACTAACCCACAACATGCGCAAGACAGCGCCACAACTTTACGGAAAGTTACACAAGTTTATCCAGGAGAACGTTGATAAACAGAGCGACGCATTCAAGAGGCTCGAGCGTGCGGTCAGGAAGGCCTATGGTGGGCGTGACCGTGAGGGACTAATTCAAGAGGAGATCAATACCGCTATCATTACGGACCTTGTAAAGGGTGACGTATTCCAGGGGGAATTGTTTCGTAAGCTAAAGGCCCAGGACCCCGGAACATTCGAACGCCTTGCAAAGCATATAAAAAATGCTCTCAAAAAATTAGTTGAATACATTACCAGGCATAGGAACAAGCCAGGGTATGCAGCACTCCTGAACGATGTTAAAAAAGCGGAGAAAGAAATCGCAAACATCTTTGCAGAATTCCAGGCTGAAACGCAAAAGGGACCGTGGGTGAGAGGTATGTCGGTTGCAGCCATTAAAAGAAATTCTGAAACCCTTATGCTCGAGCTCAAGAAAGACCAGACAATAAATAATAAATTCACCTCCAAGATGGTCGACACAATAAGCAAGAAATTACAGGGTACCGGTGACGCCGGCCAGATGAGAGCGACAATAGAATCATGGATCATGAAGGGCGAGATCAAGGAAGAGGAGTATCGATGGTCCGGGCTCGATGAATTCCTGATGTCCTGGGAATTGGCAAACGGCAAAAAGAAAATAACGAAAGACCGTATCCTGCAGCACATTGCCGAGAACGCCGTCCAGATCGAGGAGGATATTAGGTCAACCACAGGCGAAGATGTTGAGAAAATCGATATACCACAGGCGGAGGAGGATATCGCCAAGATAGAGTACTACCTGAAGGATTCGTATGGCATAACGCTGCGAAAGGAATTCAGGGGTAACAATCAACCATATTTCAATGAGATAATGTTCAAGGATTATGACGAAGACACAAAGCCTTATTACCTTACAGATCCAGGGATAAAAGCAGTTATACTCGAGAAAGCCGGCGAAGAAGCACTTGAGTTTGTTAATAATGCGGTAAAAACCCAGACAGAGGTTAGTGACTATCGCGCCTTTCTTTACACAAGAGGTGAGGGCGGAGTTTTATACCAAGGTTATGTTGCAGAGGGTCCTTATAAATCATATTCAGAAGTTCTCTTGTCTGTACCAAATATCGACGACATGGATGGCGGCCATTGGAGGAAGAACAAAAAAGTTATCGCCCACGCGAGGGTAACGGAAAGAACTCATCCTGATGGAGATGAAATATTTCATGTCGACGAGATCCAGAGCGACCTACATCAAAGGGGCAGGGTCCATGGATACCGTTCAGAGAAGGAAAAAATAAAAGAACTCCCAGAAGGATCTCGAGTTGAACAAATCCCGGTAGTCGGAAAAAGGGCCGGACGCTGGAGAGTAGAACTCCCGGCTGGAACTAAGACGCAGTACGGTGGATATATATTCAATGGAGACACAAGGGACGAGGCGATACAGAGCGCCCTTGATGAGATGAATCAATTCCAAAATAAACAGGCTCCTGACGCACCATTCAAGAAGGGCTGGGAGTTACTCGTATTAAAGAGAATGGTCCGAATGGCTGCAGACCAAAACAAGGCTGCGATTACGTGGGACATAGGACAGAACCAGGCTGACCGTTATGACCTCAGGAAATTTGTGAAAGAGGTGGGATACTCTATCTCCACTGAGAACTTATGGGCCTATGACGATAATGATACAGAGGTTATCAGTGAAGATGTCGAAGTCGATGAGCTTGATAAAATTAAAGAGTATCTCGGCGAAGAGGTAGGCCAAAGACTCATAGACAAGATCGAATCGAGGAAGTGGGAACGTGGAGAATACACTACAACCTTTGACGAGGACGAGGGAAAATGGGTGCTTGTAGATCCAAACGGAGAACTGTTTCACGACCAGGGTGGTGACCTCTTAACATTCGACGAGGAGTATGAGGCCCGTGAAACCCTTGAAGAGTTCCTGGATAGATCCGATGAGCGTGAGGGTGGCGTTCGCATTAGAGGGCTCGAGCTTGAAACCGGTGGCGAAGGTATGATTGGCTTTTATGACAAGAAGCTTCCTGCCATTGCCAATAAATTCTTTGGTAAAAAGAAATGGGGCAATTCAAAGGTATTCAAGACAAAGCTTGACGGAACAAGTGAAAATGAAATCGTAAAGCCAGACGTTTATGTTGACGGCGTCCTTGTTACAGACAGAAACCTCAACCGGTTCATCAGAAATTTTGAGGATGAGGATATCGACTTCATGATAAAAGAGGCGATTGAGTGGAGGGAAAAGACGACAACATATTCTGCTCATGAACTGAGGGATGATATAGTCAAGTACCTCGAAGGCCTAAAAGAAAAAGGCTCAACGATTGAATGGAAGAATCCGGAAACACAGTTCGAAGTATGGGCTCTGCCTATAACAAAACAAATGAAGAAAGCTTCGCAAGAGGGCTTGATGCCTCTGTTCCAGAAGAAGCTTGATGTCGACACCAACAAGACAGCAGGCCCGGAGCTTGCCGCCAGTGCTATTGAGAATGCAGTACTTGGAGTTGGTGAGGTTAAGATAGACAGCGGTGACTTTGCTTCAGGAGATATGCTTAGGAGTATAGGCTTCGAAAGCACAAGGGCCGGCAATTATAAATTTGACAGGAGGATACCGAAAGATGTTGATATCATTAAAGGACTGTACAAGGCTTCTTGGAATACAGACCTCGAATCTAATCGGGCCGCAAAGATCGTTCTTGATAAGATCTCTCAGCAGCTTAATAAACAGAAGAGGACGGAACTGGGTCGAGAAGAACAGAAGCGAGGTAAGGAAACGCTTAAAGAATACCTTAACGACTCTTGGGAAACCCACAGCATAGCGTCAAAGGAAACCAGTAAGGGTGACCTTCGTGCGACAAAGAATATATTGTTAAGGCCAAATGGAGTGAAGTCCGGAAAGGGCCGGCAGTTGATGGTACAGGTATCGAACAACTTCGCCAGGGAAGAAGCGACACAAATGGGCGACAGTTATTTTGACACCCTATACTCAAAACGAGAGGGATACGACCGTCCATCAGACTTTTGGGAAGTTCCTGAATGGATGGGGCGCCTCGCTAAATCTATGCCCAAAGCAGACGTCTATGTGGTAAGAAATATTGCAGAGGCAAAGAAGTTTATTGAGCAGGCCGGATATGGCGACAATATTTTCTTCAGTGCAATGGATGCAAATAAGGACGTCATCAAAACAATTATATCCGATTACAGTGGCAAGGTTAAGATCGGTGGTTATACGGATCCTAATTACTTTGGAAAGAAAGCAACCTTCCTCGGTAGCCCGGAAGAGGCCGCCCAGTCAGTCGGAGTTGAATTTAAGCCTGGAGTTGATTACAGACATTTCAAGGGTACGAAAACGATACCAAGGCTCGAGATGTCCAGGGGATGCCGGCACAAGTGCGCATTCTGCACGGTAGAGAAATCGATAGTTGCCGCAACCGATGAGCAGATCGATGATCAACTCGAGAACTTCAAGTCACTGGATTACAAGCTTGTTTATCTGAATGACAAGACCTTTGGCCAGGCAAAGAACTTCGAGAAGCTAATCGATATCAAGAAGAAGATCGAAGCTGTCAATCCTAATTTCCAGGGATTCATAATCCAGACAACAGCACCACAGTTCTTAAAAATGAGCGATAGCTTTCTCCGGGAGTCCGGCATTAAGTTTGTCGAGCTCGGAGCAGAGACTATCAATGATGATATCCTCGCCAAGATAAATAAGCCGCACAGGGTAGCTCATATAGAGAAGGCCGCCGAGAAGATCCGTAGGCTCAAGATGAACTTTGTCCCCAATATCATGGTTGGCCTTGCAGGAGTTGACAAGGGAAAGCTCTGGACAGAGACCATCAAAACATATGGGAACACCCTCAAATTCTTAAAGAAGCATAAGGATATTGTTTCTCACGTCAATGTATATGTTCTTGCAACATACGAAGGCACCGCCCTTCATGAACAACTCGGAACCAATGAAGTGGACTCCGATGAAAACGTCATTGAAAAGTCATGGCTGAAAAATCAAAAGCTTCATGAGAAATTTTATGGCGATGTTCTGGAATACGGAACACAGCAATTAAATGAACAAAGAGATCTTGGCGAACTAACAAATGAAGAGATCGAAAAGATGTCTTTCGAGGAGAGGGCTAAATTAATCCTCGGACCAGATGCAAGCTTTGACGACATTGACAAACTTGCCGGACAGGCAAAGGATGTTGTTGACAGCTTGACGCCAGACCTGCAGAAAGATATCGAGGATGATATCAAGAAAGGCGCCAAGGCTGAAGGTGAGCCAGGTACCGAGTCTTATCAAAAGGGACAGTATCAAATATTCGAAATAGCCAGCAAGGCAAAGGGCCTAAAGAAGGTCCGGAAATATCTTGAAACAGTCGACGAGATGAATGGGCTTCCGGTTACACCAGAGCTTATAGAGAATCTCGGAAGGCTTGCAGACAAGCTATCTTCAGACAGAAAGCGAGCAAACAAATTCAAGAAAGTTATACAATATCGAGACGAACTTGCTACAGGAAAGGCAACTCTCAATGATCCAGAATTCGTGAAGAAGTGCGAGAAGGTAGGAGGTATCCAGCCCTACACCGTGAGACATACCGCTGACAACTTCTTTATAGGTCGGAATATGCGGTATGGTAAATTCGAGGAAGCCGGAAAGCTATCTATATTCGACACTGGTGACCAGGGGAAGACGACAAAGAAATCGTATGTCGATCCTGTCACTGGCCGTACAAAGTATATAGAGAAGAGATACGACTCTGAGGGCAACAGGCTTATTGAGGCGCCAATATTCTCAACCGATCGAGCGACCAGGCTGAAGCAGATCAAAAAGATTGTGCTTAAAAATAAGCAATACCAGTCATGGTATCAGAACTGGAAAGACTTTATGTGGCAGTTCATAAAGAATGATGTTGACGAGACGAAGTTAAAGAGGATTATAACCATATCCGGCATGCTCGGCGCAGGCAAATCGCCACAATCACAGCAGGCTATATGGGCCGAAACAATCAATCAACTCGAGCATGGCATGAGGCCTCGTAAAGTTGCCGGCCAAGAGCTTCCAAAGATCATGGATATCTGGAATGGTAAATATGATGAGCTCCTCGGGAAGACCGATGATGAAAGTATTGCCGAGATCCAGGCAACATTCGGCAGAAAGATAGGGCCTTACCTGGCAGCCGCGATGGATCCTAATAGTCCTAATGTTCTTGTTCTTGATAGGCATATGCCGAAGGGATGGGGATATAACGTCCTCGCAACAAAGGATAACCCCCAAGGTGGATGGAATATGCATCCCGCAGTTGAAGCAGAAATATCAAGGGACATATTTGAGGTGGCAAAGGACCTGAAGATTTCAGTTGCAGGAGTACAGGCCGCATTATGGTTTGACTTCAGAACCCCTGCGGCAGACGTCTCTGACATAGTCGAGCTCTCACAGGTGCAGCCAGGTAAAAATGTTCCGTTCGTATTTCACAAGCAGACATTTCCGGATCCTGGAGTTGGTATTCATTACAAAAAAACTCCGATGAAGCCAGGCGATTATGTTGTTGGTGCGTCAGCAGATGGAAAGGTTAAATATAATTCATACTCAATGACAGATATTGGAGAACGCATCGCCAGAGGTACTAAGGACTGGCCCTATCAACCGGTTGTCTATATGTACACTCCAGGCGCAAGGCCGGAGACCTCTGTTCGAGGTGGCGGACGCAAGGGATATACCTTTAAATTTTCGAATCAGAGAATTTATGATGGAGTCAACGACCCATATAAATACTGGGATACCGCCAGGAGAGAGCACAAGGAGTCTCCAGAGGCCTCACTGACAAACATCTTTCTCACGCTCGTAAAGAGAACGGATCAATACGATGGCGCACTTGTTACGCCGGCTCACGGTGACAAGCCATGGATGATGATTTTCGACCAGGCCGCTGTAGACGACTTTCCGGAATTAACGAACGTCGGCATCTCAGATATCGTCGAATCTATCGAGGGGAAAAGGGATGTTGTCAGGGCAACCAAGTCGATGGCAAGCAGGGCGAAACAGTTTGAAAAGTACCTTAAATGGGTAAAGGATCATGGTAGGAAATATAGCGAGGTAACCATAGAAAGATCTTATTATTCACTTGCCAGGTTCGAGGGTGCAACAAGTGGACAGCATGAGCCAGGTATCGGCTTAAAGCTTGATGGTCCATTGAGATCACAGAGAGCTTATCTTGCTGAAGTCGCAATATCAAGAGGACAGCGCGAAGCATACTTGATTCACGAACCGCGAA
>Ga0180438_10008544_pt1 | contig 13000 bp, 16 predicted proteins | sample SS_ome_12_FD_132455 | JGI IMG/M metagenome (GOLD analysis project Ga0180438, IMG submission 132455) | Hypersaline lake sediment archaeal communities from the Salton Sea, California, USA - SS_3_D_2 metaG | ecosystem: Environmental > Aquatic > Non-marine Saline and Alkaline > Hypersaline >...
AGAGACGGATCTCTACGGCCGGAAGACACTGGATGACATCAACGAGACCCTCCGGAGGCGGGCGGAAGAGCTCGGCGTCGAGATTCAGGAGAACCTGCAGACGAACTCCGAGTCAGCGTTGGTCGAGCGAATCCAGGCAGCCCAGGGCAAGATCGACGGAATCGTCATCAACCCTGCAGCATACACTCACACAAGCATCGCCTTGCGAGACGCTTTACTCGCCACCGGCATTCCCTTCGTGGAGGTACACTTGTCGAACGTTCATGCTCGGGAACCTTACAGGCACCAATCCTATCTGTCGGATATAGCTGTCGGGATCGTGGCGGGGTTTGGCCCGGAAAGTTATCTCCTTGCGTTGGAAGGACTCGTCAAGCGTCTGGAAGGTGAGGAGCCAGCCGGATGATTGCCATCGGGCGAGGAGAACGAGGAATTTCCTCAGCCCTGGAGTCATTGAACCAAACGGGAGCCTTCAGAAAAAGGTCGGGTTCATGATCAAGAAGATTCAGGATCTCGTACAGAAGAGAAAATGGGAAAAGATCCGGAAGGGATACGAGGATCTAATCGAGAAGAATCCCAAGGACACCCGAAGCAGGTTGAAACTGGGTGACATGTATGTGAAGCAAGGGAAGGTAGCGAAGGCGGTCGACCAGTACACGGAAACGGCTGAGATCTTCGCCAAGGCGGGTTTTCACCTCAAGTCCATTGCACTCTTCAAGCAGATCCTGAAGATACAGCCCAAGTCCATTCCGGCGCTCCGCAGGGCCGCGCAAATATCTTACCAATACGGTCTCTACGCGGATGCCTATCCCTATTACGAAAGCTTGGCAAAGATCCTACGCGCAGAAGAGGAACAGGAGAAACTCTGGCAGATCTTCGAGGAACTCTCGCACCTTCCCCTGAAGGAGACCAAACAGAAGGTTCGGGTTTTCGAGGCGATCTTCCCGGAGCAGGGCGCTCACTTTGCTGACCCTTACGAGCGGTTGTGTCAGGTTACGAAAGAGATGGGACAAGAGGAGCGGTCTGTGGGAGCGGCCCTGTCCGTGGCCCGGTGGCTCAGGTCCTTCTATCCTGAAGAATGCGATGGACACGAGATCCTTGTCTCCCTCCTCCACACGAGTGGACAGCACGTAGAACTGCAAGAGGCGCTCAAGCAACTCGAAGGTTTGTACGAAAAGCGGAAGCTTCTGAAGGAGAAGGAACCCTTCCTCCAGCAGTACAGGCAGGCCTCGGGTTGGACGACGCCTACTGGCGGCGGCCTGGACGAGAAGCCCGGACCGAGTGCCGAGGCTGGCAGCGAGCAGGTGAAGGTCAAGATGGAAGCCAATATCTACGATCTGCTCAAGAAGAAATCCATGGAGGATCAGGTGCAGGGAACCGAAGCCGGCCAGGACGACGAAGCCAGGGTCCCGGAGGGCTCCCCCCTCGAGCGGCTCGAATTCCAGGATCTCTTCGACAGTTTCAAGCAAGGCATCCAGGGACAGGTCGCCAAGGATGACTATGAAACCCACTATAACCTGGGTGTGGCCTACCACGAAATGGGTTTGTACGAAGATGCGATCGAGGAACTGCAGATCGCATGCATGGACCCAGGTTTGCAGTACGACGCCTATTTCCTGATGGGCAGTTGTGCACGGGACCTGGAGCGCCCTGAGATCGCGCTCAAGTGCTACGAAAAGGTTCTCGAGCTCGAAGGGCTGGACCGGGAACAGCGACGGGGGATCCGGTACGAGCAGGCCCTGACCCTCCGTGCGACAGGACAGGACGAACAGGCGCTCCAGATCTTTCAAGAGATCCGTGAGGAAGGGAACGACTACAGGGACACGGAACAGCAAATTCAGGAACTCATGCAGTCATCCCGCTCCTGACGGGCCTTATCTTCATCAGGCTCGATCCACGTGCCGGACCCTTCGAAGATCTCCGGTGCCCCCACTCACCATCGTCTCCAGAACACACTCGGTTTCAAACGCGACCCGCCTCGCACCCTGAAGAACCTGTACCTCGGCCCTGGCGATGGACTGGCTCCAGTAAGGCTTCACAGGCGTCTCTCCATGATAATAGAAGGGCATGCACTCCAATACCTCGCCGGATCGAACGGTTGCGTTGAGCACGAGGCCGGGACGAGATAATCTTACCTCCGCATCCCATGCCATATTCACGTCGCCCTCCGCCTCAGGGGCGTGCTTGTCTATCCTCTTCCAACTCACGAGCAACCCGGATGGGTCTGCTATCGCCAGAAGGCATTTCCCATCTTCTTGTACAAAAGCGAAACCGCCACGTGTTTCTTTCTTGGGCTTGAGATAGCCGGGCGGGTGAACAGCGGTTCCCGTCAGAATGGTCCAGGGAGAATGCTCAATATGGAGCCAGTACCACGCCTCTGTAAACTCATACAGAGGAAAGCTGAGGCGCCCCTGTTCATGATAGCCCGTGCCACGCACGTGGAAGGGCTCATCATCCAAGGTGATCCGTCCCTCCATCCTTCCACGAGGAACAAAAGGAGCGTAGTGGAAGTAGTCCCGGGTGGAGATCGATCGCCTGGCAAGCATCATCCACCAGCGGGGAATGCGGGCGCGGGGTCCGAAGGGCGACCAAGGGGGGATGTCCGGTAGGAGTGTGAGGTCATAGCCAAGGCGGCCAGCCTTCGCTTTGAGGATGTAACATCCCAGGCCGTTTGGATTCGCTCCCTTCTCGAACGTGACGGAACAGTCCTCGCCAAAGCTTGCCCCGAAGTCTCCCGGTCGTGGCAGGAATTCCGAGGGTGGAAAGGAGCGAGGCTCCCTCAAGATTTCTCCACCGGGTGTCTTCAGAACCGCATTCAGGAATGGCTGATCCGGAACCTGGTTCTCGATCGTCCCCCTGAATCCGGGCAGGAAGTAAGTCAAGAGCCTGTGTCCGTCCTGAAATGTCGCGTCAAAGTACCACCATTGCAGGTGGGCGTCTCGTACGTATGCTTCATCGCTTTGGGGTATTCTTTTCCGTTTCATTTTCCGTTCGCACCTGAGCATATTGTGGCAGTCTTGAAGACCCAACAACCTTTCCAACAGGGTAGCAATAGGGCATCAAAAAAGGCAAAGGGGTCAACCGTGTTTGGCTAACCCCCTGGCTTGGCTGGCGGTCCCAGCGGGACTCGAACCCGCGTCGCTGGCGTGAGAGGCCAGAGACAGTAACCTACCGGCGTATACCTCTCTGTACCAACTAGCCTGAAATACAGCCTTTTCTGAAATAGTATTTCTCTTGACTTTACTAGGACTTGCCAGCATATAATGGTTCGAGGTTGGAAATAGGGTTGGAAACATTCTCCCCGGCTTCCGACCCGAAGAAGGGGACTTTCCGACATTTTCCAACCCATTTTCCAACCCTTGAACCGCCCGGAGGGAAGGAAGACCGCATGAGCAAACGAGTGAAGACGAAATATCCAGGGGTCTTCTACCGCGAGGTTAATCGAATCGGGATGCCTGGCAAGGAGCGGGTCTACTATGTCGTGTTCAAGAAGGATGGAAAAGTCCTGGAGGAGAAGGCCGGCCGGCAGTACGCTGACGCCATGACTCCGGCCAAGGCGGCCCGAGTACGGGCGGAACGCATAGACGGTAAGCGTCCTTCCAGAAAGGAGGTAAGGGAACAAGAAAGAGCACAGAAGGCGGAAGAGGCTGCCCGATGGACAATCGAACGCCTCTGGAACGAGTACAAGGCCGACAAGTCCGCCTCGAAGAACCTGGAAATCGACCACAACCGTTATGCGGCACACATCAAACCGGCCTTCGGGGAGAAGGAACTCAAAGACGTTGTCCCCCTGGACATTGACCGGCTCAGGATCCGGCTCTTGAAGACCAAGAGTCCTCAATCGGTAAAGCACGTCCTCGCGTTGCTGCGACGCATCAGCGGGTTTGCGGAAAAGAAGCGTCTCTGTCCGGGTCTGAGTTTCAGGATTCAGATGCCAAGGGTGCACAACCTGAAGACCGAGGACCTGACCCCGGACGAGCTTGCAGCCCTCCTTTCGGCCACAAAGGAGGATTCTCACTTGCAGGCCGGAACGATCATGAAGGCGGCTTTGTTCACGGGGATGCGGCGCGGCGAGCTTTTCAAACTGGAATGGCAGGACATTGACTTCGAGCGCGGCTTTATTCACATCCGGGACCCCAAGGGCGGACCTGATCAGAGCATCCCCTTGAATGAGATGGCTCGAGCCTTGTTCGAGGCATACCGGCGGACCGACAGCCCTTATGTCTTTCCCGGCCGGGACGGAGGACAGCGAACCAACATCAACCAGGCGGTCAACCGAATCAAGAAGAAGGCCGGCCTGCCGAAGGACTTCAGGCCGCTGCACGGACTGAGGCACGTTTACGCTTCTATTCTGGCGTCAAGCGGCCAGGTTGACCTTTACACCCTGCAACGTCTGCTCACGCACAAGGACCCGCGGATGACGCAGCGATATGCCCATCTCCGGGACGAAGCGCTGAAGAGGGCTTCGGGGGTGGCCGGGGACCTCCTAGGAAAGGTGGCAAAAGAGGGAACGAAGGTACAGAAGAAACGACGCAAAGAATAGCACCTTGCCTCGACAGACCCGGTTGCAGGGTGAGCGGGGAAACTCGGAGGACAAGGGTGGACAATCCAGGTGGACACGTCAAGAAGCCGTTTAGCATAGTGTGTATGCCTTGCTTTGGGCGGGTGGACAGAAAGGTGGACAGAATGATGGACAAGCGGTGGACAAGGATCACGAACGGTAGACTTCTTCCAGATAGAACACTTGATTATCGTTAGATGAATTTCGTATGCTGAATAGAGTGGGACCCGAGAAACCGGGGGCAACCTGTGGGCTTAACTAGGCACGTTTATTTTAAGTTCAGCAGATAGTCAGAAGATACTCCTCGAGATACCGTAGCGAGGTGGTTTCTTGTCAAAGAGAGGAAGTCTGCCAGAAAATCCTTTGGAGTTCATAAAGAGTTGCGTCTCAGAGCAACGAATCTATTGGACCTACCACGTCAATGTCCGATTAGGAGGAAGATCCATATCCCGGCGAATGATCCTCGATTCCATTGATCGCTACGAGGTCATTGAAGAATACCCGGAAGACAGGTATCTTCCGAGTTATCTCGTCTATTCCAAATACAAAAGGGAGGTCTTTCACATCGTATTCGCCGCCGACATTGAAAATGACAACGTCCGGGTGATTACCGCTTATCGTCCCAGCCGACGAGACTGGAAGGAAGACCTCAAGACGAGGAGGAAAACCAGATGAGGTGCCATCTCTGTGGGTCAGAATTGAAGGCCACGAAGACCGATCTGCCTTTTAAGATCACTCAGAATACCATCGTGGTCGTCAAAGGCCTGCCGGTCCTACAGTGCGAGGGTTGTACAGAATACTTGCTTGAAGATCCTGTTATGGAACGGATCGAAGAAATCCTTGCGAAAGTGGATGCGGCGGCGGAGCTGGAGGTCGTCAAGTATGCAGCCTAGGATCCTCACGTGTGACACCCCCCAACGCCTTCTGTTCATAACGGATTGGGTTTGCCTAATACCCTCGGGCTTGTTGGAACAGCCTCAGACCCTTGCCACCCCCCTGCCGGAACTTTTGACCCCTGAGGCGAGTTTTTCGTTAACTCCACATGGATCCGGTCTCTTCGCCAACCCTGCCCATCGACCTCTCCTGCCCGGTCTGAGTCTCTTGTCCTGGTAAAATGTGAAATGAAAGCCCCATCCCATTGCAGAAACGAGACTGGTTCCGCCCGCCTATACCGGTCAGGTCAGGGTTTCGGCGACTCTTTGGGAGGGTTCTCTCCCGTCCGCTTAGAGCGTTTTCAAGGAATGACAAGAGGGTAGGGGGCTCTGCTCTTGCCGCCCATCGGTGAACGGCAAGAGCAGAGGAGGGCCCCTTCGGATACGATATCAGAAAGAAACATTTCAAGGAGAACCAGATGCTTCGGACAACGACCGGCATGTTATCTTCCCCTCGCCCCAGGATCATGTCCGGTCAAACGAATGACCAAGTACCTGAAATCGAGAAAAACAGTCGCCGAATGAAGGTATACGGAAGATATATGCAATGGGTCCGTCCGGTCGTTGGCGTGACTACTGCAGATAGGCGATAATGAAAGTCGCGGAGGCGATTTTCTTTATCGCCTATCTGATATATATACAATAACTAGAAATCTGCCGCTTGAAATCCGCTGAGCCTGCCTGGAAGTCCTTCTTTTAGCCGAGGAGGGAACGATGGAAAGCGCAATTGTGAGGAATCTACGACCAGAGTTCGAACCGGTGGCCGTGGTGTGGAGCAACACGGTTCCCGGAGATACACTCCAGTTCAAGAAGGACAAATTCGGCTGCATTCTCTATCTATTCGCCCAGGCCGCCCGACAGGGGAAGATTACCGGCGGCAGTCGCGACAGCATAACGTGTAACGGGGGCCACGCTGCCTTGGGCTTTGGAACCGACTTCGATGCATCCGATGAATTGTTGGATCGTTACGCTGCTGTCTTCAGCAAGGGACTCAGCTCCGCACGCAATAAAGTAGCCTACCGAGCCACGATGGAAGCCGCTCCTAGGAGTTGGCGATCTCTGTACGAGTATGGCGAGCGCAGGCACTGCAGTGCGGAGTTGGCCAAGGAGTGGATCCTCCATGGCTTGCCCCGTTACGACATCCCATACGAATACGTACTATTCAAGCCCCTGAGCCGCACAGATCCTGAAGACAACCTGCGAGCTGTTATCTTCCCGGTGAGTCCGAATGAGCTTGCGGGACTAGTCACGCTCGCAGGGTCGGTCATGTCAGGGACCGATCCAGTCCAGGTGCCCCAAGGCGCAGACTGTAACAGTATCACCTCCTTTGCATATGCCCAGGCCGACCAGGCGGCGCCCAGGGCTGTGTTGGGCATGCTGGGTATCGATGGCAGGGAGGTCATGCGAAAGCGGTTCCGGGACGATGTCTTGACGCTCACTTTGCCTACACCGCTTTTCAAGCGTATGGAACAGGAGGCAAGCGACTGCATTTTCCAGACGCCGCCATGGGTAAAGTTGACGGGTGGATAAGGTGTCCACATCATCAATGTCAATCGAAATCCTACCGCCCACCCTGCAAATCCAGCGGAGCAAAAGGACCGGGCCGCTGATCAAAGCGTTGCGCCAGGAAACTAATAGGAGAGAGAAAAAGTGAACAGGATATCGCTTCTATGCAGTATTGTTCTATCTCTCACTCTGACTGCAATCGGCCATTCAGTACCTACCTCCAATATTCCCACACCGATAACGTTGCCCATCCAATCCATTCGATCCAATGGATCTGTCATCCCCCAATCGTTCAGCAAAGAAAGAATTGATCTACTTGAACGAGAACTTGACAACATTATGGCTGCAACCCAGACAAGAGGAATAAGCGCTTCAGTTGGGATACCTGACAAAGGAATATGGTGTGATGCCCGAGGCGTTACAGGCAATGCAGGGGAGGAGAGAATATCGCCAGATTTGAGTTTCTACGCTGGTAGTATAGGGAAGATGTTTACAGCGGTCGTCATTCTGAAACTGGCTGAGGAAGATCAATTGAGCACGCAAAGCATGGTTGCTAAATGGTTCCCTGAGATGCCGCAGGCAAACCAGATTACCATAGACCATCTGCTTACACACACATCCGGCATCCCAGGCTTTGAGGATGCGGAAGAATATGAGTCCAAAAAACACCTCTATCGGAATCCGGAAGACCTGCTTTCATACGTCAAGAGCAAGAAGCTGCTTTTTGAGCCTGGCAAACATTATGCGTATTCGAACACAGGCTATGTAATGCTTGGAATCATCATAGAGCGGGTCACCGGAGGACCCTACAAGGAGGCAGTTGAGCAGTATATCATCAACAGGATTGGCCTGCACGAAACGGCTGTGATAACGTCAGAGACAGGCAAAGATCTCGTTGTCAAGGGTCATCACAAAGGGAATGTTCTCCGCGAAACAGATCGTTGTGTTATTCCTTTTGCCGCCGGGTCGATTGTTGCCACTCCGAGAGATTTGATCATATTCTTTCAGTCTCTCATGAGTGGGAGGCTTTTGTCAGAAGGTAGTCTTAAGAAGATGTTTTCAGATATGAATCTGATGACCGTCACGCAAAGCACCTACTATGGCAGAGGCATTGTAGCCGCTCTTGGGACACCTGTTGGCGATATTATCGGCCACAGCGGCGGTATACAAGGGTTTGGTGCTTCGCTTTTCTACCATCCTGGGGAGAACATCTTTGTATGCGTCATGATGAATGATGATATAAAAGCCGTTGACCCGGCCATGTTCAGGTTAATGGAAGCAATGATGGGACGCTGAAACACTGGATACGCCTTTGTTCCGAGTCACTATCCTTGTCATGAGTAGAGAGCAACCGGGTAATTCGGTTCGAAGCACGGCCTGAGTGGGTCGGACGAGAGGTTTTCAGTTATGACAATTGGGGTGATTGAGGACATCCAGGCTGAAGCAAGCGCAACACTCGATCTGACGGAAGTGTCTGGGCGGAAGGTGGAGTTCGACTATTTACGCGCATTTGCAGTTGTTCTTGTGCTGTGCCATCACGCGGTCCTTTCCTACACCATATCCGCTTCCATCAATGTTGAGAACCCGATCGCAACCTCCACTCCGGTCGTGAACGAGCTGCGCTGGCCCATATTTGATCTAATTGTGGTGTATAATGAAACGTTCTTTATGCCGTTGCTGTTCTTTATATCCGGCATGTTTGTCTGGCAAAGTTTGGCAAGAAAGGGTGCCCATAGATACATTGGAGGCCGCCTGACAAGGCTCGGCCTTCCCTTTGTCATCGGTGTTTTCTTCCTGATTCCACTGGCCTACTACCCAGCGCAGCTCCAAGTAGGGCTGATTACCGGAGTGGACTCCAGCTATGGAGTATTCTGGTTCGAAATGGTTCGATCCGGTTTCGGGACTGCTGGCCCCCTTTGGTTCTTGTGGCTGCTGCTGGCTTTCGACTGCCTGGCCACCCTCCTGTACCGAATCGCTCCTCTCACGGGAAGCGTCATCAAAGAACGATCGACTATCATCTTTGGTAGCCCGATAGCGTTTTTCGGAGCACTGCTTGGTATCTCATTAGCGGTGTACCCACCTGTAGCAATGATTGTCGGACCGCTGAGGTGGATTGGAATTGGACCCTTTCATGCACAGGCTGGTAGAATATTGCTCTACCTGGTGTACTTCCTTGCGGGCACTGTGATCGGGGCATACGGCATTGACCGCAGTGTGCTCAGATCTGAGGGCGCACTCGCCAAGCGCTGGTGGGGGTGGTTGGCTGTGGGCTTGATGTCTTACATTGTGTTTATCATCATGGTCGTGGTTCTCACTGATAAAGACCGGACCGTTGTCAGCGAGATCGCTTTCGTTCTCTGCTGCGGTGCTACCGTATTCGGGATAACCGGGCTCTTTCTGCGGTTCGCGAAGCGGCGCGTAGGTATTTTCGACAGTCTGAGCGAAAACTCATACGGAATCTATGTTGTTCACTACGTTTTTGTAACTTGGCTTCAGTACTTGTTGTTAGGAAGCCCCCTTGCCCCCAGCGTGAAGGGAATGATAGTGTTCTTAGGCACATTGATTCTCAGTTGGGGGACGGTAGCAGCAATTCGAGGCATACCAGCGGTAGCGAAGGTCATCTAGGCCGGATAGATGCAGGGCACTTACAGAGATAGGGTGATAGACCAGACCGAACAAGGCACTGTACGGGACAGCAATTACACTGCGGAACCTTGCCACCGGTGAGTCCAGTTGAGCTTTCAGGTCTGGTCACGCTCATAGGGTCGGTCATGTCGGGGAAGGATCCCATCCAGGTCCCACAAGGTGCAGACTGTATCAGCGTCAGCGCTTCTGCTTGTGCCCAGGCCGACCAGGCTGAGGCCAGGGCCGTGCTGGGTATGCTTGGTGTCGAAGGGCGAGAGGTCATGCACAAGCGATTCCACGACGACACCCTGACTCTCACCTTACCTGCGCCGCTTTTTCAGCGTATGGAACAGGAGGCAAAGGACAGCGTCTTCCAGACGCCGCTATGGGAGGACTTGATTGTTGGAAGGCAAAAACCCAATTGACCAATTGATATTCTACGCTTCTCGCATCTTACAAAGTAGGGCAGCGGGGGACGAAACATATGACTGAAACAAAGGAATACAGTAAGGAATACAGTGTGGATGAAACAGAAATTGTTGAACAGATCGCTGATCTATCTAGATTACTCGGAATGATTCCAAGCCATGATACTATCACGGTTAATGAGCCTGTGACTCAGAACTCCGTGCAGTTATCAGAATGGTCTAGTGAAACCAGAAACTCATTCTTAAGATTATCTCTTCTGCTCAATAGATTATTGAATCTCAATTTACAGTAGCCCATTTCGCTATTTGGTTCTTCTGTCGCTCGTACGGAACGAAGCTTTGCTCAGCGACGCGGCAAACCGCGCGCGAGAAAGCCAGCGTTGGGCGGCCCAAATACACTTCAGAGAGACGAATATATGGTAAATGAAGAGAATAGTACTACGAGAGAAGCGCGGGACGCTGACACCTACGCGCATATGCTGTATCTATCCAATTTCTTGAGAGAACGGATCATTCCTTCAGCAATCGAGGTACTACAACTCCCACCAGGGAGCTTGGGGTTGGATGCCGCGTGCGGGATTGGCAGTCATACTCTGTTATTGGCGGAGGCGGTGGCACCAGGCGGACATGTCACCGGCCTCGATTTGTCTCACGAGATTCTGGTTCACGCTAGGCAGACTGCCGAGAGGTCCGACCGGTCGGAACAAGTTTCCTTTTTCGAGGGGGATCTGAACAAACTTCCCTTTGATGACGATAACTTCGATTGGGTGTGGAGTGTGGACAGCATATGGCCCGGGCCAAAAGAAATGGGGTGCCCCGCTGAAGATCCTGTGCCTTTGGTCAAGGAGATGGCAAGGGTGGTCAAGCCTGGAGGAAGCGTGGCTATCCTGTTCTGGTCCAGCCAGAAACTATTACCCGGATATCCCCTCTTAGAGGCCCGTCTTAATACTACCTCCCAGGCGAATGCACCATTCGTAAGAGGAGGAAAACCAGAGTTGCATTTCTTGCGCGCTTTGAGTTGGTTTCGTAAAGCGGACCTAGAGGAAGCCAGAGCACGAACCTTTGTAGGCGACATTCATACTCCACTAAACGATGGTGTCCGCAACGCCTTGGTGTCACTCTTCGAAATGCTCTGGGGGAATGCGCAGTCAGAGTTGGCGCCCGAAGACTGGATAGAATGCCAGCGACTTTGCCAACCAGGATCTCCGGATTTCATTTTGGATCTTCCGGACTACTACGCCTTTTTCACCTATTCACTATTCCATGGCAAAGTCGCCAAGTGAACGAATATGGGATATTGACGATCAACATACACGAAGCAAATGTAGCCTTCTCACCCAGCAAGCGGTTGAAGATCGACTGGCAAATCCGCTGTGCTCCTTTGCCAATCACATAACCGCGCCGTTAGCCTTGGACAACTTCTTTCCCCGTAGACAGAATGATATTATATACCATCCCCAAACCTTTATGCCTGTTATTTGGAATCTCTCGATTCTCCAGGTATCGGTATGGTCGCATCAGCGCTTTCCGAGAGATCAGGCGATCTTGATTTGAGATATTGCCGCACGTGAGGTGGCTCTCAACCTGTTAACCTGCGCATCCGCATACGGGGGGACCTGGGGTCGGAGCCGGGATGCGAACGCCGGGTTAACAGAAAATGGCCTCCAGCTGTTAAACGCGCTCTCTCGCTGTTAAACGTTCTCTGGTGATCTCTCCCCGGCTCGCCTTCCAGAGAGCGATTTTGGCAGAAGAATGGTGGGCGGCGAGGGCGTTCGTGTTCTCTGGCGATGTCCGTGGAGGGCATCCTCAAGGACGGCGTGCTTGTAAACACCTGCAATAACAGGCCCAAAAGCACGAAGCCCCGAGGGGATTACCCCGGGGCCTTTGTTAACCTGCAAGCACACCCAAGTTGGTGGGCGGGATGTCATGGCTCCCCAGGAGGGACTCGAACCGCCGACCCAGTGGTTAACAGCCAACGAACACGGAAGCTGGTAAGGCCCCGAAATCCTTTGTTTTTCCATAAAGGCTGAATAGTTGGCTCTCACAGGCGACATGCCGGAGTCTACCAACAAATCGGAGGGGAATTACTTCATGATTACTTCAGCAGAAACTCCTTGACACCTGCTTTGGTATGACATATTGTAATACCAGGAGGTGTATCATGGCCAGATCAAAAGTCGCAATTTCGCTCGATGAGAGTCTTCTCGACCGCCTCGACCGACTCGTAGGAAAGGCTGTGTTCCCGAACCGTAGTCAGGCGATCCAGGTCGCCGTGGAGGAGAAGTTGGAACGGTTGGAGCGTAGTCGGCTTGCCCGTGAATGTGCGAAACTCGACCCTGACTTCGAGAAGTCACTTGCAGAGGAAGGCTTGTCAGAGGAGTTATCAGAATGGCCCGAATACTAAGGGGCGATATCCGGTGGGCGGACCTAAATCCGGTTCGGGGACGTGAACAGGCAGGACAGCGGCCTGTCCTGATATTGAGTCAAGATGTCTTCAACGAACGATCCGGCACTGTAATCGCAGTAGCCATTACAGGCCAACCTCAGAGGGCCGGATTCCCCTTGACCCTCGAACTAAAATCCAAAGGCCTTCCGAAACGATCGTGGGCGAAGATCAGTCAGATCAGAACACTGAGTGTTGAGAGAATCGGCAAGCGACTCGCCAAAGCTACTCCAGAAGAAACCGCCCAAGTAATCGAGGGCCTTAACGAAATCATCGGGGCCTAAAACCCGCGACAACTGCTGATCACATATCGCTTCCCCAATTCCGACTCCAATCATTTGACCGACTTATCTTCACGTCAGTCTTGCGGAGAGACAGAAAGTATTTCTCTTATTTAGCAATTCCGGGGCTTGGCCTCTTCCTCCATTAAGATTTCGATCCACGGGTATGGCCAGGCAGTAGAGAAGGTTGCGTTCGGTTACCTTCATTTCGATTCAGGGTGTCGAGG
>Ga0180438_10008545_pt1 | contig 13000 bp, 11 predicted proteins | sample SS_ome_12_FD_132455 | JGI IMG/M metagenome (GOLD analysis project Ga0180438, IMG submission 132455) | Hypersaline lake sediment archaeal communities from the Salton Sea, California, USA - SS_3_D_2 metaG | ecosystem: Environmental > Aquatic > Non-marine Saline and Alkaline > Hypersaline >...
AGACCACACTTTCTCCGCAAACGCCATTGAGGATAGGGGATGTCGGTGCGTACCGGAATAGGCTCTTACAAAGAAACCCATTGCCCTACGGTTTCTACCGCCAGATCAGTGCCAAAATGCTCTGTAAAGATCCGGAAATAGTAAAGCTCTTCCTTGCTTCGAACTAGTGGGTATTCCCTCTGTGCGTGGGCCAATTCTTGATCAGTGATTACTTTCTTGAAGTAGTCCGGCAGCAAATCCGCCGATCCGCTACCTTGCGAGAACTCCTGCTTGAGACGCCAGACAATCGGCTCCGGCAAGAGGTCCTCAAAGGCTTTTCTAAAGATCCACTTTTCGATCTTCTCATCTCCATCTGGCTTCACTTTGTACTCCGGTGGGATGCGCAGTGCATAATCAAGAAGTTCACCAGAGATCAGTGGAGCGACGACACGAATAGAATGACACTGATTCATCCGATCCAGCCTCAAGGACGCGTTGTTATGTAAAAAGCTGAGACATTCTATCTGTCTTGTCACGAGTTCTTCGGGGGGGACTTCCTTAAGGTACAAATACCCTCCGAAAACTTCGTCGCCGCCTTCACCAGAGAGAAGTATCTCGATTCCTTCTCCACTGGCATATTTGGAAATCAGGAAATTGGACACCGCACTTCTGACCAGTGATGGATCAAAGGACTCCAGATAATAGATGGCTTCAGGTAATATCTCCAGAACCTGCTCCAAGCTCACAATCAACTCGTGGTGGTCGACATCGATATGCTCGGCCATAAGCCGGGCACTCCGAACATCACTGCTCTCACCTAACCCTATGGCAAAGGTCTTCAATTGGGCCTTCGGTCCGAACGTTTGCTTGTAAAGTTCACTGGCTAGATAAGCAATCACGCTGCTGTCCATTCCTCCACTCAGGAGAGCGGCTGTGGGGTGAGCAAAATCCACTCGGTTGCGGAGGCTTCTTTGAATAATGTCTCGAATGTCCTCAACCGTCTGCGGCAGGTTAGTCCTTGCCACTTCTGGTGGGGTCTGGGGTAGCTCTGCAAAGGGTACCAATTGCCCCGTGCTATCCATATAATGGCCGGCTGGAAATTCGTAAACCTGATCGGTTAGAGGTATGAGGCTCTTGAGTTCCGAAGCAAAGTAAAGCGTACCATTCTCCCGGCCGTAGAATAGTGTTTTAATACCCAGAAGGTCCCTGGCTGCAAAGAGCCCTTCGCCATCAGAAATGGCGAAGGTAAAGATGGCATCATCCAGATATTGAAACATCTCTTTACCATGGCGTTGATATAGATCAAGTAGCAGATGACCCTCTCGGAAGGCATGGTCAGTATCGTTATGGTGTGTTAATCCATCTACGTTGCCAATTTGACTATCATAACAGATTCGCAAATTGCTATCCCCGGGGTCGGTGAAAGGCACCTGAAACCCATTTCTTCTCGGAGCCATGTCTGCTTTAAGATAGTTCTGGGCCATAATCGTTCGCCTATGTTCCCAGATGCCTTCAAGATGAGGCCCCCGATGCTCAATTCTTTCTAACATTTCTTCCAAATTCTTGCGTTTAGGCTGTCCATAGCCAACCACGAAACCACTCACTTCTACCTCCTTGATTTGTTATTTCTTGTCCACCTCAAATATTCCAACCAACCCGTGAGCGCAGCCCTGTCCCTGCTGGAGATTCATCACCAACTGCCGTAGGGCGTAACCCAATTGGGGTTCTATGACATTCTCACGCGGCAAACCGGTCTTCATCCAACCAACACCTTCGACAACCCGTCTCATGTGCTGCATTATCTTGCGCAGAATCGGCGGATAAGTGGAGGGAATTGGTGGCAAGTCAGCACAGAAGTCTGCCTGCTCCTGGTCATATGCCTCCAATAAACAAGCCGTATATTGCACCAAGGTGTTCCAACACATCTGCAGATGCTCAAAGTAATCGTTGAGAAACTCAAAATCTGCCTTGGGGACGTAGTCCACCAGCAAAGAACTCAGATCAGTTCGCAAACCAGGCTCGTGCAGGGAGTTGACGGCCAGACGGATCGGTTGGCCGTGAGGGTTATATTCTCCCGTGTCCATGTGCCGTCCTGTGAATGTAGACCGGTCAAAGAAAACCAATGGCTTGATCTCAACGCCGGCCTGCTTGCTGGCTTCGGCCAGGATAGCTTCCGCTTCTTTCCGACTCATCAGCCGTAGATAGAGGTGTTGAAGTTCATCGCGATATGCCTCGCGTTCTTCCCTTTCGTAAATGTAAGAAACCACATAATCCATGTTGCGATTTTGCGACAGGTCATTTGTCCATAGAGACCGCCATTCATAGGAATAGCGCCCCAGCCAGTCACAGACAATTAAGCTGTAATCTTCTGTATTGGTGGCGATATCGACCAGGAGGCGTATCAACGACTCATCTTCGTTATGATGAGACGTAGTGCCATAGGAGGAGAAATAGAGATCATATGGCTTCTCACCGTCTATCGGAAGCCCGTCGGTGAAGTCAGCTTGTTCAAAGCCCATCTTGGGATTGTGATCATAGATAACAAGCGCTTGCTGGAGGAGATCTTCGTTCAGATCAACCCCTTTGTAAAAGCCAAGCCTGTCTGGACTCAGGAGACCGATCTCAACATCGTGGAGGTCGGCGTCACGAAATCTGATGCCACTTAGCAATTCGTAGCCATCGGCCCCTCCACAGCCCAAATCCATAATGCGCAGTCGACGCTGCACTAGTGATTGGCGACGTTCTATTAGCTTATGGAGAAGAGGGTATATATAGTGGCCAGTGATCTCGTCCTCCCAATAGCGGCGAACGTTGTCATACTTACCGACAAGTCCGCTCTTTTTAGCATAAAGCCCGCTCTTGATAGCTTCACTGTAAGCCTCCATTTGTTCACGGGGTTGATCAAGGCAGTTATTGGCCATTCTATTCCTCCTCCCTCTTAGAATTGAGACTCCATGGCAAGATACCGGGAACTTTGGCCAGGAGTTCTTCCTGTATCTCTTCAGGCAAGTGATGACGTGGCAAGGCCATAATTTCGTGATATCGACGATGGGCTGCCAGCAAAGCGCCTCCCTCTTCATCTTCGAGAGGGTAGCGGACATAAACCAATTCCTGGGTTGGTAAGGGCAGATGGTAGAGATAGGTTCTGTGGTCAGTTTCCATTACCTCGCGCACCATCGCCAGCACATCGCCACGTCGTTCTTCAGAGATTGGGGGGGTGCCAAGAGCATACTTGACGATGCCGATATGCGCATCGTCCATAATAGCCTGCTCCGGGCAGAATACGTTGGTGCGCTCGAGTAACCCAAACGCATAGTGAATGTACTGGGCACCGCTCCAGGGAGCCGACATGAGGGTTATCATCTTTTCCACGGTTGCCTGGATTCCCGGCACGCTGCTATCGCCTACATTGGCGGTTGAATAGCAAGGTAAGCCATAAAAGCGTGCCATCTGAGCACAGTCGTGATGGTAGTGATTGAATTCAGGGGCACCATACATGTCGTAGAGATTGTCGAGCCGTGTCCGAACAGGCACACTGCCGTAGAGAACCGGTGCGCCGGGCGCTACAAGCTGGGTCAAAGCCACGCCCGCCAGAATTTCGGCATTAATCTGGGCAACCATCCCGAATTCATCAAAGGGTGCTGTCGCACCTCCCATGGGAGAACTGGAGACCACCACAGGCACCCGCCGCTTCGCAATTTCGATGAGCTTTAGGGCTGTATCGCTCACCACTTCCAGCGGGCTCTTGATGACACAAGTGATAAAAGACAAAACAGGATTCTCCTTGAAAGCCTCCTGGCCGCCGGCAATGATTTCGCCCATACGAATGACGTCATCCAGCGCCGCAAGATCAGTCAGGCCGGCCTGGACATGCTTGGTGATGTTGTTCAAACTGGCCAGATACTTGTTGACATCATGATTTTTTTCTGTAATTTCCTGGTCCTGGATGTTTACGCAGCGAATGAAAGAGTCTAGATTGTCCAAGTGGTCACCCAGGTGTGCAGCCCGGCACAAACGCTCGATAGAACCATTCCGGCGAGTAAATTTCGGCGTCGTGCCTTCAAATTCTACTTCGAGCCAGATATTGGTTTCTGCGCCACTTACAAAACGCACGCGTGGCTCATAGGCGTCCAAGATTAAGCGGTTGTCAGGATTACGAGCCCCGAGCACAATCTTAGAGGGAGCACTGTCTAGAGTCTGGTCGATGATAGAGTCCGGCAGGCGGATATATGCTCCCTTATCCGTCGCAGAAATCTTGGCGCCAGCCTTCTGAAAAAGATCGATGACTTCCTGTCTGCCGCACAGCAACCCTGGCTCTTGCAACAATTCTCGAGAGACCTCGTCTACCAGCTTGATTTGACTGTCTGATAGCCGATGTTGGGGAGTTACCAATACACCTTCGCGTTGTTCTTGTGGCACGAAAATCGTCCTTCCTTCTAGTACCTCATCAAATTAGTTCTGATAGGAGGGGTGCAACCATTCTGATAAGGATGAACTTGTCAAAACTTTTTTGATGACGCATTAGACTTGAACCGCACCTATTGTGCGGTTAACGCTATCGACAAAAGAGATTTTCCCCACCTGTGCTGATTTGTCGCACAGTCAGGTGACGTCACTTTAACTTCCTTCAGTCCACCTCAAAAAACTCTGCAGTAGACCTGGGAAATAAAGGAGCGCTGTGTCTAAATAGTTTTTATGCGGGCGATTAAAGGAAAGGGGTACCTTCAGCGAGATATGGGAGACTCTCACCAAATAAAAAGCCACACATGATAGATCGGGAGATCATCACTGTCTGTGGCTTTGCCTCAACTTTTGAGTTGAGTAATCTATTCCCCTGCTACTCTCTACCCTGATGTCGTATCTTGAGCCCCCCGGGTGGAGAATGGCTCTAGAGGAGCGACATCTAATGGAGCAACATCCGGGAAAGACCCGTATATCGCATCTTCGTTGATACTGACCACTCTCTTCGATGAGAATGGTATCTTCAACACGCTCCTACCACAATGATGAAACCTATTTCCTCAATGCAAAACGTAAGGCTTGGTCTATACCCTACCACAGAATAGATGATGAAGCAAATACTACAGGGGCAAACGCATCTGCTATGTTAAGAATCACCTTATGTTAAACAAAAGGCCGGGAAATGCACCAAAGACACTCCTATCCACCTGGTCGAGGACCGCCAGCGGGTCCGTTCCCCGTTCGGGCAATTCCTCACGCAGCCGGGCTTCCATAGTTGCGCGGTCCGCCTTGCGCGTCACCGGCTTTTCGGGTAGCGTCTCGAAATGCTGGACCAGCATATCGATCACCTGATAGCCCAGGGCACGCATTTCGTCGGCGGTGAGGGTTAGTGAGTCGTGGTTTGGCATGGGAAGTCCTTTTTGGCTAGCTGGTTGGTTGGAAGGATGGCAGAATGGAATGGGATTCGGCCCGGAGATGTCCGTGGAATCTCAGAGAGCGGCAGACGCGACGAAAGCCGACGCGCTCATAGAGAGACACAGCGGCCAGCACGCCATCCAGATAAACCGTTTGGGCGCCGCAATCGTGGAGATACTGGACCGAATGCTCCAACAACCGCCGCCCGATCCCATGCCCGCGTACTGCCTTTGCCACAATGAGTTCGCCGACAAATCCGAATCCCACATATGGAGTAGCAATGCAGATTCCGACCCGACGCCCATTGACTTCAGCCACGAAACAGCCGCCAAGGTCGTAGGCCAGGAAACCCTCAAACTCCTGGCGCGTCTCGCTGGCCCAGCCTTCACGCGCAGTGCACTCGGCAGCGAAGTCGAGATCGGAGGGTTGCATGGGGCGAATGGTCATTCAGTTATCAGCTTGACACCAAACCGACTACAAGACCCACCACCAAGCTGATCACGAAGATAAGCACCATCAGTACCACGAGAACCAGGACGGGCAGAATCACAGCCAGAATCGCTCTGCCCCAGTTGACGTCGTACCGTTCCACGTCGCCCTCGGCTGTCGCCACTGGAACCGCCCAGCCATGGGCCACCGCCGCGGCCGCAACCCAGATGACGATGCCCCACACCCAGGCCACCAAGCCCAAGACGCTACCCAGACAGGGCACCCAACCCAGGATCAACAACAGGTAAGGCACGGAGGAGAGTGCAGCGGTGCCCAGGAACTCCTGCAGCCGGCCAGTGCCGCCCAGCAACTTGGCCGCTAACATCACCCAGATGCCGTATACCAGGAAGCCGCCCAGCATGGCCAGCGGCTGACTCACCCAGGCGCCCAACGCCTCGAACAAATTGCCCACCACCTTGGGCAGCGGTGTGGGCAGCGCTACGACGTTCCGGCCAATCTCAATACCCACCTCGAAGTTGCTCAGGAATTGCTCTTCGAAGGCTTCGGCCGCGTCGGGGGGCATAAACCGGAGCATCTGGTCGAAGTTCTGACGCATCTCCGCCAACTGGGCTTCGGGCGATGGAGCAATGAAGCTACCGATGAAACCCACGGCGAACTCGACCGCGCCGAGCACGAGCCCTACCAGAATCAGGATTACTATACCACGCCGGAATACATTTTCGGCATCGCGGAAACGCACCAAAGTGGAGATATCCAGCGTGATCGCACCACGGACAGTACTCAGTAATTCAGACATCTCACGCCCCTCCCAACAAGACTGAGGCCAACGTGCCGAAGATCAATACACCGATAGCCGCCAGGATCAGGCTCAACACCAAGAGAGTCAGCAAAGGCAGCACCGTGGCCCAAAAGGCGCGGCCCCAGGTTAAGCCATGGGCCTGCTTGAGAGCCACGTAGCGGCAGATCAGCGTCCAGGTTCCCACCACACCTCCCACCGCCACGTAGGGCACCAATTCAGTCAGTTTCAAGACCTGTGGCGCGACGGCCAGCGCAGTGCAGCCCAATGTCTGGGACAGGGTTGCCTCACCCTTCAGCAAGCGGGCGAAGAGATGCGCCAGCAAGCCATAGATTAGCCAGACGACGACCAGGCCCAAAGGGATGAGAACGACATTCCCCAGCGCGGAGCCCGGACTGGAGTCCCCAAAAGCACGGCCTATATTCCAGCCAAAGTCGTACCACTGCCGGAATATCTGGTCGTAATCGGGCACCATGCGGAGGGTCTCCTGATACCAGGGCATCTGGGTGATTCCCTCATACACGACTTCCTGGATGTCAGCCAGGCTGGGAGACGACGCCCACTCCAGCGCCGTACCCACCAAAGCGGCCAGGGAGACGATCACCCCGACGACCACGATGATGATTAGCCCCGTCAGAAAGGGGCTGCGGGCCTCGCGCATCTCCTCGTAGGCGCCGGTGCGCAGAAACAAGGCACCTGCCACAAGGCCCGCAAAACGGGAAATCTGTTGCATGGTCCTACCTCCTTTTGTCTTGTGAATCGGGGTTACACGGTCGAGCAAACAAGACTTCGGAAGTCAATCGGGGCAAGCTGGTTGTCGAACACGTTTTTGGCATCCTCCGAAGTCTGGGCTGAACGAAGAGCCATTGGAACTCTGAGAACTCATTGGAGTCTTGACTACCACTTATACTATATCACATTTACCGCTTACTTTCAATACTTTTTGAGTCGAATTCTCTAAGTTCCTACCGTCACCGGATCAGCCGCCCATTCCAACGAGCGTCTTCGAGCAACAACCCACCCGAATACGGCAAAACTCCAACCCCCACCAAATTTGCGTGTAATGGCTTGTACAGGCTTAAACTTCCTTCTACTTCTTACTCCCGATAGTCCCCCGCTTGAGTGTTGGTGAGGAAAAAAGTGCAACGCACCTGTCGGAAGACTTACTAAGGTTTGAGGTGCGTTGCACTACTCCCTTACTAAATTGCCGAAAAAACGATCCAACGCCTCCATCGTGATCAGGTTGGAGGAGGAAGCCTTCAACGTGCAGGTATAGCGTGCGATGATCTGGCCGCGCCAGACGGAGTCGACCAGCGAGTAGCCATCCAGCACATAACTGGTCAGCAAGCCCACCGCCAGGCCGTCGCCTGCCCCATTGGTGTCAATGACCGGCGCGTCCATATCCACCACCGGGCAGAAACGGACGCCGTCGCCGGTACCCAACGCGCATCCCTCCGCCCCCATGCCGACGACGATGACCTGGTCGGGGTTAACAGCCAGAAAAGCTTCGATGAGCGGCGTGGGGTCCGGGTAGTTGACGGCCGAGCAAAAGAGGATATCGGCATGCTCGATGAAGTCCTGGCGATACGCGTCGTCAACCGAGATTACGTCCTGGAGGTCACAGGCCACCGTCAGGCCCAGTTCGCTGGCTATGGGCAGCAGGTATCGCCCCCAGTTGGGGAGGTTGAAATGAGCCATAGCCGATTGGGCCAGGACCGCCCGGCAGACCTCCAAATCCGGTTCAAGCTGCATATGTCCCTTGCCGTCGTAGAAGTTCTTGCGGCGACCGTCCTGATACATAAAGTTGACGCTGCGGGCGGTGCCCATGGGGTCAATGAACAGCGCCGTGGTGTCGATCCCATCCCGGGCAAACTCCTCGCGGATGAAGCGCCCGTGGCAGTCATCGCCCACATAGCCGATAAAGGTGGTTCGTTTCCCAAGCTGGGCGTAGCCCCGGCTGGCGTAGCCGCCCGCCTGGCCCACATAGTCCAGATTCTCGGTGAAGTTGGCCTCCACGTCAAAATCGATATCCGCACCAGGTAGGTACACGTTGGTATCGATACCAACGCTGCCAATCACCGCCACGTCGAATCGTTTGTGTGTCATACAGTCGGGCTCCTTGCGCAGCATCGAACTTATGCACTGAAATCTTCAATCAGGCGCGCCGCCTGCGTCGCTCCGCCATAGGTCTTCATCTTCTCACTGACGCGCCTGGCGTTCTGGGTAAAGGATGGATCGGAGAGAACGCGCCGGACTGCTGCCCGCAATGCTTGGGGCGATACATATTTCCTCCGTGAGCGGTTTTCGGTGGGCAAGATGAAAACACCAGCCCCCATGGCCGCCACTCGTCGAGCGTTGCTCTCACGCTCGGAGAAGGTGGGGATAATCACCGCCGGTGTGCCCGTGTAAAGCCCGGTCTGGCACGAGCCATAGCCGCCGTGGTGGATCATCAGTTGGCTCCTCTCGGCCATGGCCAGCCCGGGGACGTAGGGCTCGTGCTGGAAATTGGCCGGTAGGGGTAACACCTCACCCGGCAGGGGGTGATGTCCGGTGCTGAGCACAACCTGGGCATCTTCATCAGCCAAGGCTTCGGTGCATGTCTGGACGACGACAATCGAATCAGTTGGGGTGCGCAGCCCGGGTAAATAACGAGGGTTGCCAGGATAGACCCAGATCACCGGTCTGTCCTGGCTCAACTCATCGAACCAGGCCGGCAACTGCGCCTCATCTTTCTGCCATAGGATCGGGCCGACATAGGTGACATCGGCTATCTCGGGCAGGGGATCAGTCTCCGGGATACCCACTACCAGGGTCAAATCGCCGACATTCAGTTCCTCTGTCTTGTTGATGGGAGACAGGCCATATCCAGCCAGCACCCGGTTCAGCACCGGGACGGGCGTGGGCAGGTCAGCGGGAGGCTCCTTCCACCAAATCAACCCTTGACTGGCCGGATGGGCATCAGCCTGAACCACAGTCACCAAAGGTGTTCCTGTGGCCCGAGTGGCAACGCAGGCAAAGGGGTTCCAGAAATCGACAACAGTGTCCGGCCCGTAATCGTTTATCAGAGCCAGCATAGCCTCACAGTGGGCGCGCACAAAGTTCTCGTTCAGCATACCGACCATGGCCCCGGCGTGATCCGCGTTCCAAATTTCGGAAGTGGGAGAAGCGAAGCGGGTGGGAACCGACCCAACCAGTTCTCTGAAGAAGTTGAAGATATTTCCGCAGTCCCGTTTCACTCGTTCGGAGGAGAGTATCCGGTACAGACCTCGCGGGTTCAAGTCCTCCGTCTGGAGATAATACAAGGGGTGCCTGGGCACCAGGTTCTCAAACCCGGCGTCGGCGATCAATTTACGGGGAGCCTTGGCCACATTGCAGAAGGCAACTTGGTGCCCTCGCTCCGCCAGCTTGGTGGCAATCGGCAGAGATCGGGTGAGCAGCCCAAGGTCGTTGGAAGGTAGAGTAGTGAAGAGGAGTTTTTTCATCTTTGGCATGTTATTGCAATGAATTCATTCGGTGTTGGACGCACCCATTCAGTGTCTAGTTGGACAACCTCTCTATGGCGTTTTTGATGCGCCCTAGTGCCTCAGCCAAGATCGAGCGCGGGCAGGCGATGTTAATTCGTTCAAAGCCCTCACCCTCTGGGCCAAACACAAAGCCTTCATCCAGGAAGACGCGGGCTTCGTCGAACATCAGGCGCTTCAACTCCAATTTGTCGAGCCCCAACCGGCGGCAATCAAGCCAGACGAGATAAGTGCCCTGCGGCTGGACAAGCGTGATTTGCGGGATATGCTGGGCCACATACTCTTCCATATAACGCAGGTTGCCTTCGATGTAGTCCATAACCTGCTCCAGCCATTCCTCGCCGTGATTGTAGGCTGCTTCCAGGGCAACAACACCGAAGACACCGACCCAACCCAATCCAGTGCTTCGCAGCGTCTTCTGGAACCTAGAGCGCAGTTCGTCGTTGGGGATGATGATGTTGGATGTGTGCAGGCCAGCCAGATTAAAGGTCTTGCTGGGCGCGGTGCAGACCACCATATTTTGTGCGAAGTCCTGACTGATGCTGGCAAAGGGCGTGAAGGTGTGTCCCCGGTAGATCAGGTCACCGTGTATCTCGTCGGCTACGACCAGTAGATTATTCTCAAGGCAGATCTCGCCGAAGCGAGCCAGCTCGTCTTTCGTCCAGACCCGCCCGACCGGGTTATGGGGGCTGCACAAGATGACCATCTTCAGATCAGGGTCCCGCGCCTTTCTTTCAAGGTCAGTGTAGTCTATGCGATAGCCGCCGTTTTCGTAAACGAGGGGATTGGGAACCAACCCGGCGCCGTTGTTCTGAATGGCATGAAAAAAGGGGTGGTAAACGGGGGGTTGGATGAGCACCTTCTCCCCCGCCGCCACGAAGGTACGGACCAGCAGATTGAGCGCCGGCACCACGCCGGGCGTGGTGCAAATCCATTCAGGCTCAATTGTCCACCTCTGGCGTCTCTCCATCCAGTTAACGACCGCCTCGTAATATGTTTCCGTTTTGGCGGTGTAGCCATAGATCGCCTGGCGCGCTCTTTCAACCAGCGCGTCCACGACAGGCTGCGGGCAGGGGAAATCCATGTCAGCCACCCACATCGGCAGCACCCGTTCATCACCCAACGATGGGTCGGTACGTTCCCAATAGGACAGATTCTCGTTTTTCCAAAAGAACTCCCACTTCACAGAACTCGTGCCCCGCCGACTTATCTCTGCGTCGAAATCGTATTCCATAGCTGCTCCCTTTAACACTTCATTGATTGCCACGGGCTATACCCCCAGGCTCCTCCTCATTACCACGACGACGACCAAGACTATGCCCCAAACCCCATAGCCGACCAGCATCATAGGCGCCAGCTTCAGGCCGGCGCGAGCGGTCAACCAGATAGCTACCATAAACCCGATGGTGGGGATCAGGCCGATCAGCAGACCACGACTGAACTGGGCCGTGGTGGCACGGTCCCCACCGGCCGAAGCGTAGACGATCCACAAGGCCAGCGGTGCGCTGAGCGGCATAGTGGCTGTAATCGCCGCCACCAGTTTGCTATGTCTCTCCAGGACAGCGACTAGAATAATCACCACAATAGAGATCAAGACGGGAAGAACATTTTGCGATTTCATAGCAATAGTTGATGTAAGCTGATGAGGTCTTGCGCGGTGTGCCCAGGACGGTCTCGAGGAGCGCTAGGCGTCTTTTCTCTCCGTCATTATGCATCTACAGGAAACGCCCGCCTGAGTTGACGCACCGCCTGGCGCAAGCGTTGTTCATTCTCAACCAACGCGACGCGCAGGTATCCTTCACCATCCTCGCCGAAGCCGCGCCCGGGTGCCACTGCTACCTCCGCCTTCTGCAGACATTCCATGGCGAATTCAATCGAGCCCATCTGGCGATAGGGTTCGGGGATCTGAACCCAGGCGAACATGGTGGCCTTAGGCGACTCAATCTGCCAACCGGCGCGGGTCAGGCCCTCACACAGTACATCACGGCGCTGCCGGTAGATCTCAGCTTGCTCCAGCATTTCCTCCTCACAGTGGCGCAAGGCAATGACGGTAGCAATCTGAATGGCTTGAAAGATGCCATAGTCATAATAGCCTTTGATAGCAGACAGCAGGTGCACCAGGTCGGGATTGCCCGCCATAAACCCAATACGCCAACCAGCCATATTGTAGCCCTTGGACATGGTCAGCGACTCGACGCCTACGTCTTTGGCGCCCGGCACCTGTAAGAAACTGGGCGCCTTGTATCCATCAAACGTGGTCAGCCCATAGGCGAAGTCGTGGATCACATAGAAACCGAAACGACGGGCGAGCTTGACAACTTCTTCAAAGAAGGCAATTTCCACTGTGCGGGCAGTAGGATTGTGAGGAAAATTCAGAATCACGATTTTGGGCCGAGGGGAAACCGTGCGGCACATCTCGTCAATCTTGCCCAAGAGAACTTCTTCGCCCTCCATCATAGAGATGCCGATGATATTGGCACCAGCAATGACCGGGGCATAAATATGAATCGGAAATGAGGGCGTTGGTGTCAGCGCCACATCACCAGGCCCCAACGTGGCCAGGCACAGATGGCTGAATCCTTCCTTGGTTCCGATGGTAGCAATGACCTCACTCTCTGGGTCCAGCCCGACACTCCAATGCTTTTCATAATACTTGGCCACTTCGCGGCGCAGGTTAAAGACCCCACGCGACGCGGAATAGCGCTGATTACGTTTGTCGCTGGCCGCCTCGCGCAGCTTATCGACGATCAGGGCTGGAGTTGGTTCGTTGGGATTGCCCATGCCCAGATCGATGATGTCCACGCCGTTCTGCCGCAGGCTATGCTTGAGCGCATTGATTCGACCAAACAGATAGGGTGGTAGACGATGCATCCTGGCA
>Ga0180438_10008546_pt1 | contig 12998 bp, 8 predicted proteins | sample SS_ome_12_FD_132455 | JGI IMG/M metagenome (GOLD analysis project Ga0180438, IMG submission 132455) | Hypersaline lake sediment archaeal communities from the Salton Sea, California, USA - SS_3_D_2 metaG | ecosystem: Environmental > Aquatic > Non-marine Saline and Alkaline > Hypersaline >...
CAGGAGATGGCACCATCAGGGATCACCGAGAACGCCGCAAATAGAGAAGACTACAAACCTTGAGTGCTCCGGCGAAGAGAAGCGTGTTCCCTATACCGATCAACGGGACCAACAGCACGCTGACCATCAACGTGCCGAGCCAGGCTCCGGTCAAATCCAAGGCATAGAACCTCCCCGCCACCATCGATACCCCCGTCTGTTCGCCGGCGCCGGCTTCCCGGTTGGCAAGGGGGAACTCGCTCCCCACCAGAATGCCGGCAACGAGGTTCATGCCGATGAGAACAACCTTGGGCAGGCCCATCACAACGGCTCCTTGGAGAAAGAAGCCGTGCAAGAGGGCGAGTCCCCAGGCCGAGGCGAGCAGGAAGCCGAGTTGCAGCCACTCCAAGAACCAGAAGACTCGATACCCGTCTCGTATCCTCGCCAACATCTGCGTCATCAGGAAGGCCCCACAGCCAAGGCCCGCCATGAACGCAGCCATCAACAACCCGATCCACTGGTAGAGGTATCCATAAACCGATTGGAAGGCGAGGATGACGACCAACTCCATTGCCATTCCGACGAATCCCGTGCTGAGAATCGCAAACGAAAGGGCCGGCGTGCGATCGCCCTTGCGTCTAAACGCCCACAGTGCAAAAGGGAGATTCATTACGAGCAGGACAACCAGGAGCACCCGGAAACGAATCCTCTCGAGCACGGGAAAGATCCCGCGCAGCGCCGGCTGAACCTCTGCGTTCTTGTATGCAAGAGTGTAGTAGATCAGCGAAGGCGACAGGTCCCGGTTGGTGCGGGTCCCCACATCCCTCTGCAGCGCCTCTCTCAGCCATCTCCCCTGCCACGGATCCATCACGTAGCTCAGCTGATAAGGACGGATCACGGATGTTTCCACACCCCTCTTTTCCAGCCTTGCCGCAAGGAGACCCGGCAAGAGGGAGTCAACGGGAACATCCCTTGATGCGAGGAACAGGATTCTCTCTCCCGGCAGGGGCCTGACATAGGGGAAGACCTCCTCCAGGGTATCCCACACACACCGACTCATCCGTACGATTTCCGGGCTGAGATAGGAAGAAGAACCAGGCATCGAGAGGGCAAGGAGGCCTCCTGGCCTGAGATGCCTTCGGACCAATTGGAAGAATTCCCTCGTGAAGAACCGGTTGAGCTGCAGCGTAGCTGCCTCCGGCAGGTTGATGATGACGACATCGACCCTCAGGTTGGTCTTCCGAAGGAAGAACCTGCCGTCCTCGTACAGGATCCGAGTGCGAGAATCGCCCAGCTCCAGCCGCACCAAGGGGGTGGCGTACTGTTCGGTCATCCGGATCAACAGGGGATCCAGCTCTGTGTAATACAGGGCCTCGAGGGGGTGCTTGAGTGCCTCGGCCACCACACCACCCACCCCTCCTCCCAGGATCAGGACTTCCTGTGGATCCGTGTGTCCAAGGAGTGGAAGATGCACGAGGGTCTCCACGGCAGCCGTATCCGGATAAGGGAGTGTAATCGTCGGGATGCCGTTCTGGTACAGCATCAGCTGGTCGCCTAGCTCTAGGACAGCGATGTTCCCGTAGATCGAGTCGCCACTCTCCTTGAGTCCCAATGGACTCCACCTCTTTTGCGTGGCCCACCGGTGGATTCGGTCAGCCAGGGGCGAAACGGCTCCGACCAAGAAGAACCCCACCAGCAACAGGCAAACCACGACGAGCACGGAGTGGGTTCTGGGAACCCCATCTTCTGTTTCGCCGGAGGTCTGCCTCCCACGTGCAGACCGGATCAGGAGCAGTACGCAGCCCATGCTCAACGCGCCGAGCCAGAACGCAATCTCGATCGAATGGGCACGGCCCACGAGCAGAAAGGTGAAGGCCAACCCACCCACGAAGGCACCCAAGGACTCAAGAGCATAAGCCCGGCCGGGCGCAAGCGAACCGGTCCCTTCCCCTGTTGCCAGCAGCCGGCAGCCGCAAGTGAACGCGGCCCCGTTGGCCAGCGCGAGGGGCCCAAGCACAGCCAAGGAGACCTCCCAGATCTCCAGATAGCTCACTACTTCCCACGGTGATACGCCCAGCCAATGTCGGTTCGTTCGAACGAGGAGCAGGGTCACGGGCAACAGCAGGGAAAGCACGACCTGAACCTTGGCAAAGGCGGCCAGAGGATCCCGGGATCGGTCTGCCCATCGCCCGGACAACCAGCTACCCAGGGCCTCCAGCACGAGCCAGCTGCCGAGCACGATCCCGACCGAGAACTCGTTACCCTGAAAGACCAGAAGGAACTCCCGAAGGATCAAGACCTGGGAGATCAGGAAGATGACGCCCATCACAACCATGGCGAGCACCATGGCGAACCCGTGCATACACGCCTCCATGCGCTGACCCGGACATTTCACGGCTCGCGAAACATCCAGGCCCATCATAATCAGAGGCCACGGCAAAATACAAGAAATTGTGTGCCGTCATTCCCAGGCGGGAATCCTGAAGCTCACTTGCGAAAGGGAAGCGACCCCAACGAGGGACATTGCGAGGAGCTCTAGCGACGCGGCAATCCCCCGGTTACACGGTCCCTTTCAGCCGTGAGATTGCTTCGCTTCGCTCGCAATATCCACGATTGATGGCCATGCGCCGGAGTATTGCGTTTGTCGTAACGCATGAGAGGTAACAGATGGATTCCCGCCTGCGCGGGAATGACTGCGAGTAGAAAGGGAGGCGGAAGGGTTGACACCTGACACCTAACACCTGATACCTACTTCTTCCCAGCCCGACCTGCGAGGCTCTTCCACTTGGCGTCCCGGACACTGTCCTTGATACGCTTGATGTGGCCTCTGCCCAGACCCTTTACCTCGCAATCGAGTTCGAAGTAGCGCCGGATCTTCTGGTCGTCCAGCATGCCGAAGCAGTCGATGACCGCGATCGGCCCGCCCGCCCACTTCAAGACATCATCCGGCTCGAGTTCCAGATAGTGCCTGTGTCGGACCGCAAAGATCACGGCATCCACATCCCGCAAGGCCTCCGGAAGCTCCTGCAAGACACGCAGCTCCTGCAGCTTTTCCTGGTTCCGGAAGAACCTTGCCCAGCTGTACCCCGGCCGCGGGTAGACGTCCTGCTTCTCGAACTCCCACCAGTGCTGGACGTATGGATCATGAACCCTCGGCTCTGCGCCCATCTCGGAGAGCTTCCGTACGATCAGCTCAGACCCGCTGTATCGCGTGTCGCCCACGTCCTCCCGGTACGAGGCCCCCAGGATGAGCACGTCGGCAGCAGCGAGAGGACGATTCATGTTGCGGAGCGCATCCCGCACCAACTGTGCAACGTGAAGGGCTCGCGTATCGTTCACGTCGATGGCAAGGGGCGTGATCTTGAACAGGGGCTCCTCGAACCCGAAGATACTCTTGTAGGCCCAGATGCCAAGACCGCCATCCTTGGGGAGACAGTAGCCACCGATACCCGGACCTGGAAACAGGATGTTGCTGTGCGTGGGCCTCACCTTGATCGCCTCGATCACCTTGATGATGTCCACGCCGTTTCTCTCCGCAAAGGTCGACCACTCATCCATGAAGGCCAGCAGGGTTGCCCGAAAACTGTTCTCAACGATCTTTGCCGTCTCGCTCTCTACGGGCCGATCGAGCACGGCCATCGGGTAGTCCTCTGTATTGATCACATCCTTCAAGAACTTCTCGACCCGCTTGCTCGACTCCTCGTTGACGCCGGCACAGACCCGCCAGAAGTTCCGCACGCTGTCGACATAGTCGCGACCCGGCATGACCCGCTCGTAGCTGTGGGCCAGGACCGGCTCCCGGGAGATTCCCCTTCGCCGGAATGCCTTGTGCAGGATGGGATAGGCGACCTGCTCGGTCGTACCCGGAGCCACGGTGGTCTCGATCAGGACGAGGGCTTCCGGGGGGATCTTCTCGCCGATCACCTCAAAGGCCTTCTCCAACTCCACCATGTCTGCAATGCCTTCCCCCACATCCCCCAACGATTCCTTGACGTAGTCACACTGCACGTCCACGACCACGACGTCCGCCAACCGAAGGGCGTCGTACGTGTAGGTCGCGGTCAGGGTCTTCCTCTCCACCACACCACGATGGATCAGGGCCGCCACCTGAGGGTCTTCCGAGGTGACCGGTGAAATGCCGCGGTTCATCAAAGGGATCTTCCAGAAGCTCCTCACACTCGGACGCTGCATGCCGATGACGAACTTTGCGGGAGCCCCTTTACCATCTTCAGCGTCCGCCACCACTGCAGCCATCACGGCCCCCACGAAGCCGATCCCGACCACAACGACGATCTCCCTGCCCTTTTCCCGCTCTTCGGCCGCGAGAGCTTGCAGCCTCTCGAATTCCCTGGAATAATCTTCCTCCATGGGCAGAGGGAATGATTCCCCCTCAGGACTCACCGAAACGGCCCTTTCCATGAAACGTCCTCCTTATGTGGACGATGGCGAAAAGCCCCTTCCTCAAACACGACAGCTAGTCTAGTGAATCGTCCGGAAAAAGCAAAATCATGATTATCCCCTCAATTCAACAGCTTGCAGCAAAAAGGACATGATTCCATGGAAGAGAACAATCCGCAGACAAATCCCCCGGACGGGGACTGGGTGCGTTTTCTCACGACGCCTATCGTTCGTGGGGACAGCCAGGCAAGTACCGTCATCACGCTCGGCTCGCGCCACCAGGGATGGTTGGGCGTGCCCCATGGCGGCATCCTCATGTCCATGGCACTGGAACTGGCCCACCACGGAATGGGCGAGGCCCTATTCTCGTCCGAACGCTTTCCTGTCCGCGCCTCCTTCCGGTGGGGGGGAGCAACCGTTTCCCTGGGCGACAACCTGGAGATCGCGGCTCGTGATGATACCGATAGCATTCAGGTTTCCATCACCAAGGACACAGAGAGCCTGCCTTCCTTCTCCGCAACGATTCGTTCCGTGCAACCCTCCGACGACATCGAAACCGACCACCTCGACATCTTGACCGACGCCATGGAAACGATCGGCAGGGACACGAAGGACAACGTTCTTCCCCTTCCCTACGCGACCAACTGCTTTGTGTGTGGGTCAGAGAGAGAGCACCCAGGGCTCATGCGGAAATTCTACTGTCTGGACGCAAAGGGCGTACAGATCGTCTTTACCACCATGGGCCTGGAACCGGATGACCAGAGCAAGGTCTTCCGGTTCCAACTCGATGACGACCTGATCCATCCGGGGGTCCTGGCAGCGATCCTGGATGAGACCATGGGGTGGTCAGGATTCGTCCAGGCCCGGCAAGGGGGGATGACCGTCAAGCTGGATGTGGATTTCCTCCGGCCCGTGGACCGGGGTGAAAAGATGCTCTGCTTCGGGATGTGTTCCGGAACCCGGGGAAAGGACCCGAGCCGGATGTTCTGGTTCTCCGAGGGCGGAATCCTCCCGATGGGCGAGGGCGATCTCTCCCCGATCATGCGGGCCAGGGGCCAGTGGTTGGCCATGCCCGCCCTGACAGACGAGATGAAGAAACACCTGAGCCCTCCTGAATGGCTGGACAGATGGTTTGCCCCTGAACGGGCTTGACTCTTCCGGACGCGTGCTTACCTTTAGTCCAAAGAGGAAAGAAGAAGGTGGCGCCACCACACCAAGAGAACAAGGGATGTAAACCAAGTCCATAGAAGGAGGAATCAAAATGCTAGTACGATACAGACCATTCAGGGCCTTGCGGCACAGGGAACCCTATTTACCGACCCTCTGGAACCATGACTTTCTCGGCGATTTCTTCGAGGGCTTCCGCGACATGGAGATGGAAGAGCCCAAGCTGGAGGTGAAAGAGAACGAGAAGAACTATCTCGTTCGAGGAGAGTTCCCCGGCTTTGGCAAGGATGAGATCAAGGCGGAGGTCGTCGACGGTGTGCTGAAACTGCATGCGGAGCACAAGGACGAAAAGTGGGATCAGGACGAGGACGAAGGCTGGAGAAGCATCGAGACCCGCAGCGGAAGCTACACGAGATCCTTTCAGCTTCCTGAGGACGTGATGGCAGACAAGGCAAAAGCGGAAATGAAGGACGGCGTCCTTCGCATCACCCTGCCCAGGAATCCCAAGGAGGTGAAGCGAGCGAAGGAGATCAAGATCCACTAAACACCGCACCTGCACAAGCGCACAACCAAAAAGGGAGTCCGCAAGGACTCCCTTTTTTAATGCGCCGTCATTCCCCCGGCGCATCGCCATCAGTCGTGGACATTGCGAGCGAAGCGAAGCAATCTCCCGGCTGAAAGGGACCCTGTAATCGGGGGATTGCCGCGTCGCTGAAGCTCCTCGCAATATCCGCTATTTGTATGACACTGTTTATGCTCGCTCTTTGGGGACGGGAATGACGGGCACTGTCAAAAACCGGCGTCCGGGATCTCGAGGGGAGAGGTTTCCTTCGCCTTGATGGCTTCCACCTTGCCGGCCACGATCGGGAGCAGACGGCCGACATAATACTTCGCGGTCGTGATCTTCCCCTCCAGGTAGGCTGCGTCCGGGTTCTTCTCCACGAGAGACGCCTGCTCCTCCTTCGTCTTGGCACCGGTTTCATCGTAGAGCTTCTCGATCTTCCCGAGAGCGATCTCTGCCTGCCACAGGTGGAACCAGCCCAACAGGACATCCCCAAAAATCTCCAGGAGAGGTACGGACTCCAGGAACCCTGCGGCGACCTCCCCGCCAGCCACGATCGAAGTGACGTGTGTCAGGGCTTCCTGCAGCCACCCGTAGCTCCGCTCCACTGTGGCCGCATAGGACCCAAGGATCGGATGGGCCTTCGTCCTCTCCACGACCGGCATCATCTCACCCAGCAGGGCCTTCACCCCAGCCCCCTTGTCCCGAAGGACCTTGCGGCTGAGCAGATCCATGGCCTGGATGCCGTTCGTGCCCTCGTAGATGGAGGCGATCTTGCAGTCGCGGGCAAACTGCTCCACAGGATACTCGGAACAGAAGCCGTAACCGCCGTGCACCTGAATCGCCTGTTCACAAACATCATACGCCATGTCGCTGCCGTAGGCCTTGCAGATCGGTGTGAGAAGCTCTGCCAGCACCGTCCAACGCCTCTTCTCCTCCTCGTCCGTCGCCGCTCGTTCCCGGTCGATGCAGTATCCCGTGTAGTACATCAGGGCCCGTATGCCTTCCACGTACGACTTCATCCAGATCAGCATGCGCCTCACATCGGGATGCTCGATGATGGCGACCTGTTCGGCTGCACCTTTCCCGGCGGTGAGAGCCTGGCCCTGCATCCTCTCCCTCGCAAACTTGAGGGCATACAGGTAGGCTGCGGAACCTATGGCCTGACCCTGAAGCCCCACGTTCAGGCGCTCTTCATTCATCATGATGAACATGATCGGCAATCCCTGCCGTTCGCCTCCCAGGAGCTCGCCCACGCATTTACCGTTCTCCCCAAAATACAGCGTACAGGTCGCCGACCCCTTGATCCCCATCTTGTGCTCGATCCCGGCACACTCCACATCGTTCGGCTCCCCCAGGGACCCGTCCGGGTTGACCCTGTACTTGGGCACGAGAAAGATGGAGATACCCTTGCTGCCCATCGGATCCCCCTCGATACGGGCAAGAACAGGATGGATGATGTTCTCCGTGAGATCGTGCTCCCCGGCCGTGATGAACTGCTTCGTCCCCTGAATCTGGAAGGTGCCGTCCGGGTTTCGGATCGCCTTGGTCTTCAACACACCCAGGTCACTTCCCGCACCCGGCTCGGTCAGACACATGGTGCCGGCCCATTGTCCTGTGTAGAGCTTCTCCAGGTACAGGGCCTTCTGTTCTTCTGTGCCGTGTTTTTCGACCAGTTTGCCCGCCCCGTGGTTCAGGGTCAGGTAGAGGGTAAAGGCACAGTTGCCGGCAAGGAACATCTCATAGGCCGCTGTACACAGAGACGTGGGCAGCCCTTGTCCCCCGACCTCCATGTCATCCGACGGGCATACCCAGCCCCCCTCACACGCAGCCTGGTAGCATGCGTGGAAGGATTCCGGCAGGGTCACCTTCCCATCCGCGTACTGGGCGCCTATGCGATCCCCGTCCGCATTCGTCGGGGCCAACACGTTCTCCGCAAGCCGTTGGGCCTCGGTCAGGACCATCTGGAAAACCTCGTCCGAATGCTCCTGGAACGCCTCCGTCTTCGTCAGTTCACTGATCTGCAGCTGATCGAACAGCACGAATCTTACATCTCGTTCGTCTACCAACAAGCTCATCCTTCTTCCCTCCCTCTTAGGTATCAGCTTTCAGGTATCAGGTATCAGGCCCCCGCCCATCCCCATCGATCGTGGAAATTGCGAGCGAAGCGAATCAATCTCCCGGCTGAAAGGGACCCTGTAATCGGGGGATTGCCGCGTCGCTGAAGCTCCTCGCAATATCCGCTACTTCTCTCGTCCCGGGAGAGTATTCGCAATTATTCCCGCGAAAGCGGGAATCCATCTGTTACCTCTCATCCAATGCGACAAAACAGTGCTCCGGCGCATCGGCATCGATCGTGGACATTGCGAGCGAAGCGTGGCAATCTCCCGGCTTCTTATCGCGCCAAGAATCTCATTCGGCCTCTCCGGAAACCTCGGAGTACAAATCCTTCCAGGCTGGGTTGACCGACTCGATTAGCTCCACTTTTTTACGTCTGGGTCCTGCTTTGATCTGCTTCTCGCGCTCGTTTGCATTTTCCGGATCGTCGAATACCTCGTAGTAGACAAGCTTGTCCGCTTGATAGCGACTCGTGAACCCACCGCCCACTCGTTCCCGGTGCTCCCACACACGCCTGACCAAATCCTTCGTGACTCCTGTGTAGAGCGCCGTGTTATTACGCGTCGTCATTATGTATAGATAGTATTGCCGATCTCGCATATCAATTGAAGCCGGGAGATTGCCGCGGTCGCTACCGCTCCTCGCAATATTCGCGATTGGGATCACTACGTCGCTTCTCGGGGGCTAGGCGCGGGGCCTTTCGCCTTGGGGGCCTTGGTCTTTCTGGGCTTTAGTTTCCGGACATGCACGGGAATCCCGTTCAACCAGGACATCCCGGCAATGGGCTCGAGCTTCCAGACCGAATCAGTGGCCAGTCGATTCACGTTCACACCGGGCCGCTTGTTGGCTCTGCGCCATCCCGCAGCGTACCGATGTCCCCATCCGTGAGGCAGGGCAACAACGCCCTGCATCATGTCGGACGTGACCCGGCACGGAACCTCGAGCCGCTCGCCTTCGAGGCTCCGAACACTCACACGATCACCCTCTTTGATCCCCTTTCGTTCGGCATCGTCCGGGTTCATATACAGATAGTTCGTTGTTTCGTCCTTGAGCAGGCCGTCTGCGTTGTGCGCCCAGGTGTTGTGCGTGTGCCTTTCTCGTTTACCTATCATGAGGAACTCGCCGCCTTCCGCCTCACGAAGGGACACCATCGCGTCCAACTTCCAGGCCTCTCGGAGCAGGTCGCGCGGCGCCAGGCGCACCTTGAGCCGGTCACCCCACAGCTTACTCGCATGGCGAAGCTTGCCGAACTCGGGCGGCTTCAGCATGATCCCCCGATCCGCAGTCTCCAGGGCATGGAAATCCACCAGCCCCAAGACCCGGAGGATCATCCTGAGCATAGCCTTGGCCATGATCACCCGGTCTCCCTGTTTGCTTCCTCCCAGTAAACCCCTCGTCCAAGGGATCTTGCCCGCACCCCGAATCAGACCACCCACGGCGGCACCCCACATGGCCAATCCCATTCGTTCCGACAGGTCCTCGAGGATCTGCCACTCAGGCCTCTGCTCCCCGTCCGGCTCGACCACAGCCCGGGTCAGGGTCGCGTAGGGTCGAAACTGGAGAGTCGCATGGGAGAGGTTCAAGTCTTCCCGCTCGAAGAAATCCGTGCAAGGGAGCAGATAATCGGCAAAGGCACCGGTTTCGTTTTGATAGATGTCCAGGCAAACGAGCAGATCCAGCTTGCTCAATGCCTCCTTGAGATGTGCTTCGTTCGGCACACTCAGCAGAGGGTTCCCTGCCACGACGACGAGGGCCCGAATCCCGGTCCTCCGTTCCGTGAGGATCTCGGGTGCCATCACGGCTGCCGGATAGGTCCCGAGCAAGGGCTCGAAGTCCCCGATGGCAGAGCGCACGGAGTGTCCCCTGAGGGTCCTGCGGTACAGCTTGTCCACATTCACCAGCCCGCGACCCAGGAAGGAACCGCCCTTGCGATCAAAGTGCCCGCTGAGCAGGTTCAGGCAGAGGAGCAGCCAGTAGTTCACCGTGCCCGTACGACCCAGGTTGATGCCGATGCTCCCGTAAGCAGCCGCGGGGCGGGACCCTGCGAGGCGCAAGGCAATCTCTTCCACCTTCTCCTTGGCAATGCCGGTCAATGGCTCCGTCCTCTCCGGAGGCCATTGCGCCACGACCTCCTTGAGCGCGGCAAACCCGTCCGGGTCTTCCTCGATCCATCGGGTGTCCGCCCTTCCCTTCTCGATCAGGACCCAGAGCAAGGACAGCAGGAAGAAGCAGTCCGTGTCGGGTTGAATGGACAGATGCTCCGTCGCGAGCTTTGCGGTTTCCGTCCGCCTCGGATCGACCACCACCACCTCCCCTCCCCTCTTCCGGATGTCCTGCAAGGCCTCGATGGGCCGGGGCACCTGCACCACGCTCATGCCGGAAACCGCTGGGTTGGCTCCGATGATCAGTAGGAAATGCACATTGTCCAGATCCGGAATGGGCTGCAACATGGGCGAGCCGAAAACCCTTTCCGATGCCGCGAACTTGTTGTTGCAGTCCTGGGAGCCTGCCGTGAAGAACTGACGTGTTCCGAGGGCGGAGACAAACGTCGGCACGCTGATCGTCCCGTACGTGCAGAAGGCCATGGGATTCCCGTTGTACACGGCCACGGCTTGAGGTCCGTGTGCATCACGGATGCGACGGAGCTTCTGGGCCACTTCGCCGAGCGCCGTCTCCCAGGACACCTCTTCGAACCCCTTCCCCGCCTTCCGAAGTGGCCGGCGCAGGCGGTCCGGGTCGTTGTGGATCTCCCCAAAGGCAATCCCTCGCCTGCAGACCCATCCCTTGGAAAGGGGGTGGTCAGGGTCGCCCTGGACACCCAATACACGGTTGCCCTCCACCTGTACCTTGAGCCCGCACATGGGCTCACAAATCCTGCAGTAGGTAACCTTCTCTTCGATCATAATGAGACTCCTTGTCCGCGCCATGCCGGAATCCGTTAGCTTCATCGCTGCATGCATTCCCTCTCCCTTGAGGGAGAGGGATAGGGTGAGGGTGACATTCCCCTCATCCTGACCTTCTCCCCAGAGGGGAGAAGGAATTACGTGGTAATCGGGAGATTGCCACGTCGCCTGCGGCTCCTCGCAATATCCGCGGTTGAGATCACTTCTTTCGTTCGGGTGCGGGACTTGAATCAGCCTTCAGGCGTCAGGTTTCAGGTATCAGGTCCCAGCCACCGCCCACCCCCTGGATTCCCGCTTTCGCGGGCCAGTTCGGTAATCGGGTGCCGCGTCGCCATAGCTCCTCGCAATATTCGCGATTGAGATCACTTCTTTCGTTCGGGTGCGGGACTTGAATCAGCCTTCAGGCGTCAGGTTTCAGGTATCAGGTCCCAGCCACCGCCCACCCCCTGGATTCCCGCCTTCGCGGGAATGACATCGGTTTCCGGGGTGACGGGGGCTTTCACCTTTCGCCTCAGGGCCCCTGACCCCTGGTCTCCTGTTCGGCTCTTCGGTAGTCGCAGTCCTCTTTGGAACAGAACGGACAAGGGCTTCTCAACGAGACCTCCCGTGCCCCGATCAAGACCGCAGAAATCGACTTCTGCGGAATCATCATACCCGCAGACGTCTGCTTCACGCCCACTGACTCTGGCTGCAAGAAGCGAAACAGCTCCTTCTGCCCCTCCCCCACCTCCCAGTCGCAGTACCCGGGGCTGAATCTTGCGGTCGTCTGATAACCCTCCCTGCCAAGCAACGCAGAAACGTGTTGCTCCAACTGATCGGTCAGCCGTTCCGTAACCACGGACCCGACCGCATCCAGGAGGTAAGCGTGAAACAAGGACTCGTCCTGCTTCTCGTTGATTGCCTCCTCCAGCGCCTCCCCGGTGGTGACCACGAAACAGCAGATGGTCTCCGGCTCCTTTAGACTCTTCACCAGGCGGGCCCAACGTGGGCTCCGGATCTCGACGTCGCGACCAACGAGCAACCCCTTTTCCTGGCGAAGAAGAGGGGTCATCTTGTATAGACAAGCAGGGTTTGTCTTCTGTAACCCTTCATCGACTGCCCCCTCGACCTCACCACGGATGTCGTCGTTCAACTCCCTCGATAAAGGATAGCCAAGCTGACGAATCACATCCGGCAGAATGTCTTCAGCAGTGGGCAGAGAGAGATCGAATTTGTCGTTGTTCATCCGGTTTGGATCCGACGTTAGAACGTTACCGCGTTTGCTAAGTCGACTACTTGGCACTCCGATTCAATCGTGGAAATTGCGAGCGAAGCGCAGCAGTCTCCTGTCACTAATTCCTTCTCCCCTCTGGGGAGAAGGTCAGGATGAGGGGAATGTCACCCTCGCCCTCTCCCTCAAGAGGGAGAGGGAATGTCGCCATCCACGGCCGGGCAAACAGCGCGGGAATGACGGGCTTCTTTAGGCGTCAGCCGTCAGGTATCAGCTTTCAGGTCCCAACCCTTCCAGCCTGTTCGGTTGCGGGTGCGGGCGCAGGTGCGGTTCCTGACCCCCGACCCCTGATCCCTGACCCCTGATCCCTTTCACTTCGTTATGCCAATGGATTCCCGCCTTCGCGGGAATGACTGCGGATGGCCGCGCTCGAACGGAGATGACAGCCCCATTGCCCCACCCCTGGATTCCTTATTTCGCAAGTACAGGGATCTTCACAGGTCGTTTCCGCAGGGCAAGAACCCTTTGTGCCTCGTTGGGCACATCGGGTGCGCCCTCGGCGTAACCGTCCGCACCCATGGCCTGCGCAAGCCTCTCGTCCAGCGGAGCACCCCCGACCAGTATCTTCACGTCAGGGTGAAGCTCCCGCACCCAGCGGATA
>Ga0180438_10008547_pt1 | contig 12997 bp, 11 predicted proteins | sample SS_ome_12_FD_132455 | JGI IMG/M metagenome (GOLD analysis project Ga0180438, IMG submission 132455) | Hypersaline lake sediment archaeal communities from the Salton Sea, California, USA - SS_3_D_2 metaG | ecosystem: Environmental > Aquatic > Non-marine Saline and Alkaline > Hypersaline >...
TCCCCTGGCCGCTCTCAACCTTGAACAGGGGGCTTGGGGGAGTTGATGGTGTCTGCCACCCATACCAGGCTTTGTTAATTGTTGGGTATATGTACCCATCGTCATCAACTGTTGCTGTTGTTAGGGCTTTCCACGTCCAGGTCTCGCCGTCGTCTGTCGTCTTTAGTATCCACGTTCGCCAGTCACCGGACCCGCTGCTATCCCAAACTGCAATGAAGTAGTGATGCTTGTTTTTGTGTATGTTGTCAGAGCGCTGAATAAACGTCAAGCCCTCAAGTGTTGGCGCGGGACTGTCAGCCCACGAGTTTGGCGGGTCACTGTTGGGACCCTTTAGGACCCAATCCGTCCCCAGGTTTTCAGACCGGAAAGTTATGCCCCCATCCTCGCAAGCCCAAATAATGGCTTGCTCAGGGTTTGAGCTTGCCTTTTTGTACTCAGTGAACCACCAGGGGTCCCACCCCAACTGCTGGATGTCCGTTGTCGTCAGGCCGGTGTTGCGCGCCTCCCAAGCGGTCCCACCAACCGGCAACCAATACGCGCCGTTAACCAGGTCGCCAATAAGAAGGTCTTGTGGGTTGGCTTGCATCGTCGGCGGCAGCGCCGGGGGTGGGCTTATACCACCACCATAATCATTTTTCGGTGGCTCATCTGGATAGTCGCCCGTAATACCAGCCGGGCCGAAGCTGTCTTTCTCAAAGCTAGGTGTTACCTTAAGAACGCTTGTGTCGTGGTCATACGATATTTCCACGTGGCGGCAAATAAGTTGTTGAGCCGACCACTCAAGCCCCCTCTTTGTGTCACTCGCTGTGAGTGTGAGTTCGGTGTACTCTTGGGGTGCAATGTCGAATATTCGCCAGTTAAATACGGGTATCTTGACTTCCCGCCAAATGTTGTTTTCGTTTGCCAGGTATAGTCCCGACAGGGTGTTGCTTTCACTTTGGCTGTCCGCTCTGATCCCATCAATTTTACGCACCTCGCCGGTGGGGTACTGATCCCCTGGGGCGAGGCTGTAATACGGCCTTGGGTCCTCCCCGTCATAGCCGAACGCCACGAAATCCACCTGGGCCACCTGTGTTTCGTGCTCCTCAGTAGCAAGTGACAGGCCCGGATCATTCCTTATCGGTGAGTTGATGTCAAGTGAGATCACAGTCGCAATACCAGACCTGTCCGAGACCTGCATCAGGTTGGGGTTCTTGTCAAAATAAATCCTGCCGATCCGGTCAGAGAGAAGATTTGCTCCTATTGGTTTCAAGCAATAGTCTTGAATTTGCGCGTACGGGTCGTCTTCTGGGATGTCGATATACTTCATTCGGCGTGTGTCACCGGACAACACAATATCACATATCTGATCCATCGTCGTGTGCTCAGTAACAACGTGAAACGCGGCGCGATCCGCTGTCATCCTGCTCAATTCGTGCCAGCCATCTGGGTTGCGTTTGCTTTCCAGGTTTGCGGGCCAGCACAATAGCTGTTTCATCTTCTCAACCGGCCCCAACACCTCGAATGTTACGTTTCCTGTTTCCTTGTCCCTAAAGACAGTATCGCTTGAAATCCACCCTGCGAATACTGTGTTTTCCTGGTGTCCCCAATTTCCCCCTATCTCGGTTCTGTGCCCCGCGTAATGGTCTTCCGCGAAAACCACAATCATTGCGTCCTCTGGGAACTGGGCTATATCTGCGTCCCCCAATGCGGTTATGGATGCACGCCAGCTACCACTGTCAAAAGAGCCGCTCATACTTTCAACAACGATGTCGCAATAGCTGTCCGAGATGTCGTCAAAAATCCAAACCGGCATACGTCGTGTGTGCGTTTTGCCGTTGTCGTCGGTGACGGTGTACTTCACATACTTGGGCGTGTGACCGGTCGCTGTTGACCAGGTCACCTCTATAGGGCTGCCCTCAGTTCCAGCAGATGACGATGTCCCCGGAGACCCATCAGGAAAAACCCAGGAATGGCTGGCTAAGCTGCCCCCCGTAGCAACCACCGTGCTGTTTGACCAGAACTTCAAAGCCTCGTTTGTGTAGCCCACCATACCCAACCCGCCAATTCTGGCAAGCGGGTGGTAATACGTGTTCTCATTCGTGTAAGAAACGTTCCCATCTTCATAGTCGTTTTCCAAGTCTGGCAAAATTGCCCACGGCTCGATCACCTTTTTAATCGTAATGTATGGATAAGATTGCCACTGTATGAAGTTCGGGGCAACAACCATTGTTGAGCCGCTAAGTGACTTTAGCCGCACCTTGCCACCATCAGAGAGGCCAGCGGAACTACCCGCGTAAACTGTGAAGTGCTTCTCTGGTGCCTCGCTCTCGCTCTTTCCAGACAAAGTTATTGTCTGTTGCCCAACAGCCGGAGAGCCAGAAACCTCAGCCGTAACAATAGTTTCTGGCCGGAATATAGCCATTCCCAACTTTGTGCCTTGTGGGAAAGTTTTTAGTGTTGCTTCGTCGCCGGACGATACTGCTGGCATTTATTCTCACCACTGGTGTTGACAATTGTGTTTCGAAGTGATACTATGTGACTATGTTTGGATACGACTTCTTGATCTATTACGAAGCTGCACAAGCCCTGCTTGCCGGTATGTCTCCCTATCAGGTGCCTGGGTTCTTTTCACCAATCACCCTGGCTATCTTATTTATGCCCCTGGCGCTGTTTCGCGCCGAGGTGGCTATGGGCATATGGGTGGTTGTTAACCTGGGGTGCCTGGTTATTCTTACCCGGCGAAAGGCTCTGCTGGCGATCCTGTTTGTGCCCCTGGCGTTTCTTGTCTATGTAGGCCAGGTTGACCTTCTTGTATTGACTTTGGGTATGCTTGGGGGGTGGCCTGGGTTAGTGCTGTCTACTGTCAAACCCCAGTTGGCTGTGTGGTTGTGGGCGTATTGGTTGTGGGTATCCCCCCAAAAGATTAAATTTGCATTGCCGGTCACTGTGCTAATCCACGTTTTCTTGCAGCTTGTTCACCCCTGGGTGGGGGCGTGGATGTCTGCCACCCCTGGCGTTTTTACCTACGCTTCAAGGTCAGCCTCGATCTTTGGCTTAAGCGCCGTTTTGGGGCCGGTGGCCTATCCCATTGCGCTTGGGTGGTTTGCACAGGCGCTAAGTTGGGTAAACCGTGACGCGTTTTTCCGGTTTATGGCCGTGTTCAACCCTATTTCAAGTATTTATTCCCACGTCATTCTCGTTCGCGAGGTGACAGTGTATTGGGTTGCCTTGAGTTGGCTATTGATACCTGTGAGCCTTTATTTGCACACGGCAGCCCCGTTTATCTTGATCCCCATAGGTATGGCGATCAAAGACCTTTACACTAAGCAGCAATCAAATTCGTAAACTCGATCTCAGGCACAACCCACCTGTTGTACAGCCCCCTCATTACGCCTTCTTCCGGCCAGTGCATCACCGCTGAGTATGTGGCATACACAACCTGATATGTCGTGGCGACAAGTTCAACCTCTCGTGTCGGCACCCTAATATAAACACTCGCAGAAGGTGCGCCAGCGGTATGCTTGTAAAGCTGGTAGTATTGCTCGGCGGTAAGTTCCATACCCGGATACGTCCAGAGACAGGTGGGGTATCCAACCTCCTTGCTCTCACCACAAACAACATCCTCCGTAACGCCTTGCCTGAAATCAACAATAGGCTCAACCTTTACGGTCTCCATAGAGCCAGCAGTTACCCCGATCCGTATCCCTGTGTCAAACCCAAGGTCTGTTCTACCCATTATTCAAACACCCCAGAGATTGCGCCGTATGTCCCCTCTTCCCAGAACCTTCGCGTTTCATCCTGGTCAAGCGACAGATCAACGCTCACTGAGCCGACCCCACCATCGCTGCCGACGCCCTGGGTTTGCGACGTAGCGGCCTGCGCTTGCTGGTATTCAAGCTGCTGGTTCATATAGCTCATTTCCTGGAGCATCGCCTCTAGCTCCATAAACTGGTTAGCCATATACGACATCGCGTTCCCTGTGTTAATCATCATATCCATCCACTCTTGTTCCCACTCAAAGGAAATCATTTTCATCATTCTTATGATTGTAGAGTGCAGAGTTTCAAGGTGTGGGGTGATCCGACCAGGGAGATCACGCCAAAGCCGAACAATGGCATCCATCGTATCTGGGATAATGCTCATACCCACCAGGGCCTCGTGGCCTCGTTCAGCCTGGCTTACAGGAATGCCATACAATATGTTTTCAGCAGCAGTTTCTATGTCTGGGGTAGCGTCTTCAACTACCTTCGGCATTGCTGTATTCCACAGATATTCCCACGGCTGCTTAAGTTTTTCCTCGACGTTTGTTACTGCTGTACCGAAATACTCGGCAGCGTCCTCAGCCCCTTGCTCGAAGTCCGTTTCTGGGAATATCTCGACACCAGCCTTCGCAAACTGCTCTTTGACCCAATCCAGGCCCTTGAGTGCGGTTATCACGAGCAACCCGTCAATCTCAAGGGTTGTCTTAAGTAGGTCCTTCCCCCTCCAGGCGATCAACCCCACCATAACAGTGACCGGCAGCACCAGCGCGCTCGCGCCAATACCGGCCCCCGCACCAATGCCTGCCACACTAATGCCAGCCGCCTTAAGGATCAGGCTAAGGATACCAACCGCGCCAGAGAATATTACCTTAAAGGTAATTGGCAGTACCTTACCGGCACCACCGATCACGGCACCACCTGCGCCAGTGCCGAACAGGCCACCAATCAGTAGCAACAAACCCTTGACGTTTGTCGGGTCATCAAGCAGCAACGTGACACCCGCAACGAGTGCAACCTTCGGGAAAACAAGCACGCCAACAGCGGCAAGGATCAAATTTTTTAGGTTGGGGTCCATCCCCTCCCAGGTATCGCCAGCCCCGTCGAGCACATCCTGAACACTCTCACCGAGTTTCCCAAGCCCCTCAATGATGTTGTCTATGCCCTCACGAGTATTTGCGCCCATAAGCCACTTTTCGCTTACATCCTCCCCCATACCAACGCCCAGGAAGCCACGGACGAAGTCAGCCAGGTCGCCAAGCCCCTCCTTCCAGCTATCGAACAGGGGTTGTAGCTTTTGGTCGAAGATTGCCTTCCATTTTGCTATCTCGGCTTCCATTGCGGCGCTGTCGAAGCCCGTAACATCCTTAAGTCCCTTGTCTAATCCTTTACCGGCTTCTTCCTTTTCCTCTTTTTCTCTTTCCTTCTGTTGTTGTTCAAGCGTTCTAAGTATTTGCTCCTGTGCCCGCAAATATCTTCTCGTAATCTCAAGCTGTTTCTTTGCGAGGTCCAGGGCTTTCTTTCGCCGCTTCTCTTCGTCCTGGGCGGCCAACAGTTCAAGCTCAAGCTGTCTTTTCCTCCCCCTGGTAAACCTTTCAGGTATGTCTTCCGTTTGGAGGTCAAATAGCTTTATCTCACGTCGCTTTGCATCAACCGCATTACTGGCCTCTTCTACCCAAGCCTCAAGTTGATCTATGGCCTTTTCCTGTGCTAGCTCTTGAGCCTCCAGGTTAATTATGTTGTTCAATATGTCCTGGGCCATACCACTAATTGCCTCGCTGTTGAGACCAGCTACCAAGCCCTCGACATACGCCTCAATCGTGTTTTTCCCACCCTCCATAATTTGGCTTAGGGGACCCATTGGTGGGGGTGAGGCACCAATAAAGAACCCGCCAATGACATTCGCTATCGTGGCAATCGCTGGTAAAACGTAGGACGATAGTGCATTAAACATACCGTCTGTCAGGTTAACCATCAATTCAACACCGGCGTCAAACCAGCTTTCTGCGTCAAACTCGTCCAAGCCTATAATGTCAAATATAAAATCTTTTGCGCGTTGGAAGCCTCTTTCTACCCCTTGCCCAAAAGATTGCCCCAATCCCTGGAGTTGAGGTTGATTGTCACGTACCCAATCTCTTAGCCTGACCACCTCCTCAGTGATATTTGTCATTGCCGGTTGGCCGAGAATTCTGAAAAATTCTCGGAACATCGCGTTTAGCCCGTTTAGGGCCACAGGCATTGTGTCTTCTAGCTTTTCAATCATAAGGTCAACATCAATGTTTGCCTCTTTGAATAGTATGTCCAGCGCCTCTACCGGATCAGCCGCCTGTTCAAATGCGCGTTGAACCATCTGGGAGTTGAACAACTCAAACCGCTGGACAAGAGACCGTGCACCGGCTGCCGTCCCCTCCATAAAGTTTGAGATTGCGAACATAGCACCCTCAACGTCCTGGGCGGGGTCCAAGAAACCAAGAACAATTGCCTTTTTTGTCAGGTTGGTAAACGCCTCGAAGTTTTGACCGACCTGTGTTGGGAGCCGCTTCGCATTAGAAACTAGCTTGTCTACGCTCGTGCCGGTTTCAATCGCCAGGCTCCTAATAATCTCTATGTATCTCCCACCAACTTCTTCTGATCCGCCTGAAAGGGCAGTAAACATCTGTTGAGCCGACTGCATACGCATATTGGCACCAACAATACTGTCGGCAATGGCGCGGAACCCATCAGCGACTTTCCGCCAACCAGACCAAATAAGCATAGCAGTGGTAACGCGCCCAAAAATGCTGTTGAACAATGTCAGTGTCTTTATGGTGTTTCTCATACCACCGACAAAGCCACGCATCCGCATTGACGCCGCGTTTAGGTTACCGGCAAAGTTCTGCAAAAAATCACCGGTGCCGCGCAGTTTTTGTGCACCACCGGCAATACCACTAATCCCCGCTCCTAACCTGCTAAGAAGCGGGGCTTGTTTCCCGATGTCGCCACCCGCCAAGCCAAGCCGCAGGTCCTCACCAAGTGACTTTGCCTGCGTTCTCAGATTTGAGAACGCCTGGCGCGCCATCTGGGTGGCCTGGTCCTTAAATTCTGTTCGTATTCTAATCAGGACTTCCTGGGCGTCCAATTCTTCTTTCTCCGAACATCACGAGGCGCGCGCGATCATCTAGGCTGTCCATAAGATCAACGTCTGTTGCAGCGGGGCCGCTTAGGCCGTCGAGGATAGCTCTAAGCTGCCTGCCACCCTCCTTAGAAAGGGCACCACCTATCGAGACGGTTGTTGCAAGGATTGCCTGTTTCGTTTGGGCCGCGTCATATTCTTGCTTTTTCCCCCAAGTAAACACAACTTGAGGGAGTGTCATATCAAGTATCTCTTGTGGGCTAAAATGAAATGGGGGACCCGAAAGCTCAGATATGATATGATCTAACGGGCCGCCCCACTCGACTACTTCTCCGTCTTCTGTTGTTTCTCGGTAGAGCTTCCCAAAACCCCCGTAAGTGCCTCTGCCGTGTTTTCTATCAAGGTCGGTAGCAGAGGCTCCAAGAAGTTTTTTACCATTGCCCTAAACCACTTCATACCGTTGATCTCAACTAACAGGCCGATCACAAACTCGATCTGGCCCATTGGGGCGTTGGCTATATCTTCTTGTTTCAGGTCTGGGATCATCGGCTTGAGTACCAAGTAGGGACCCTCGATGATCTTCTCCAGGATGTCCCTTGGCTTCACGCCAACTGTCTGGACCTCTAACTCGTCCGCATTGTCTTGCTCACTGAGAAATTCATCGGCACTTGTAGCGTCTTCAAATTCGTCGCTGATCTTTTCGCCGGTCTCCGAGTTGACAACCACGTAGCCGCTCCCAAGTTGGTCTATTGCAACGTTGACCTCCGCCAAGAGGTCGTCAAATTCAAGAACCTTTGAGATTGGCTGCGGGGTTAGCACGTAGGTTTGACCCCCGATTTCTGTTTCATAGGCCGTAGGTTGCCAAACCTTCTTGATGGCTTTGTTGCTTCCCATAAATCCCCCCTGTGCTAAGTATTAAGTTGATTGCCCATAACTACAGTTGGCGAATTCTGTACCAGTTCGCGTTGTAGGGCACGTCCTCATCTGGTAGCGGCGTAACACTGATGCTGGCCGTCTGCGGGTTGGTGCGGTCGTAGGCTGTCTCGCTGTCATCACCGCTTCTCTTGCAGTACGGGAACACATCGGCCACCAGGTTCGCCCCGGCGCTTTCGTCCTCAACTAGGTGGATGGCGGCAACACGCCACTCAGTCACCTCTGGCTTGTCCCAGAAGTACTCGACCGTGTCGCCATCGGCGTTCGTGGTTCGCCCGTCGGCTTCGTGCGCCAGGTCCATCACAACATTGGTGAGCGTTTGCATCATCGTAAAGCTAACGGCTCTGTTCCAGTTTCCTACCTGGACGTTGATGCGCCCGGCCTGCTGGCTGATCCATTCTGTTGTCTCAAAGCCGTCGCTCATATTGAATGGCTCCGAGGTGTGCCCCACGTCGCTCCAGTTTGCAGCCGGGTTGTACGTGGTCAAATTCAAGATGTCAGAGAGTAGTTCAGGGTAAGTAGTGGCAGACTTGCGCGCCACGAGCACACGTGCTGGCCCACCAATAATCTTTTCCTCGTCTACTCCGGTGTTCCAAAAATCTGCTGTAGTAGTCATTCTTCACCTCTAGGTTAGTCGGCTTGCCAGCCGTGCTATGTGACCCGAAACATCGAAGTTTTCTAGCGTCTGTATATGTACAGGGTGGGGTGGGGTTCCCTCAGATGCCACGCCACCGATTATCACCCAATCAGTGTAAAAGCCAGCACCGGCCCACCCATCTTCCCAAAAGAAGTACATAGGGTGTTCCCAGTCTGAGGCTGTGATACGTCTTGGGTCAGTGCCCTCTATGATCCATCCCATTTTTTCGTCTATGTTCCCCACCTGTAGCTCCGGGCCGGTTGGGGTGGCTTCTAGTTGCCAACGCCACTGCTTTGAGAAGCTTTCGTCAAGTGGGCGTCTCCGGTAATCAAAGGGCCTGATTTTATCCTTGGGGCTTAGTATCTGGGCGATGAATATCATCTCTTCACCCCAATCCCACATCTCATCGCGGACCTGGGTCATATGTCTAGGCTTAAGGCTTGAGAGGTACTTGTCAACGTCATCGAAGCCAAATGTTTCAACCTCGAATTGGATTGACGGCATAAGCATAACCATTACGGGCCTCGCTGCATATAGCGGAGGTCAAACCTAAACCTGACGCCTTTAACCAAGCTGTTTCCGCCGCTGTCATAGACGTTTGCGCTAGGCTCAACCCTGATGTTTTCGACCGTAAAGGCTCGCCCCAACCCAAGTCGTGGATGCGCCTGTAGGAAAAGCAGGGTGGCTTCTATGTGCCTGAGAACAACCTTAGCCAGTTGTTGGTCATCGACGCCTCTTAGGTAGTACACAAGCCGGAGGTCCATAACGTAATACCGCTCAGCCCTCTGTATTTGCAAACCACCCTCTGTCTCCTCTCGCATATTACCCACCCCGATACCAAGCGATGGATAATACATATAGACAGTGACATTCTCTGGCATTACTGTAATTCGGCGCTCCTCGAAGTCGTAAAGCGCGATGTCTTCAATCGAGGCCCAATTACTTTCGACGGTCGCCAAGTGGGCAGCGTAGTCACTCTCATAAAGCGACTTTATCTGCCTGGCGATGCTCTCAGGAGTTTGTTGCGCCACCTAAAACCCCCCTATGGCACCCTTCCAACCTGCCCCGCTTTCGCGTGTCGCTTTTTCGTCTGTGAACTGGTCGGCAGCCGCTCGCTGCGGGAAACGCAGGTATCTTTTGTCCCCATCCCCGGTTCCGTCACCAACCAGCAATGGGGTGTTGGTGGGCCTGGGGTCCGTTTGCTTGTCTGTCCCATCCAGGATGTCCCCACCAGAGTTAATCAGTTGGGTCAATCGGGCCAAGTACCTGTCCCAATATCGCCTCGCGCGTGTATTCCCCTCCTCTGTGTCCTGGGCGAGCATCCCGTCCAGGATTAGAGACGACGCGCCAAACTTTTTGGTGTTCTTGGCCCAATTGATATTGTCAGCGCTCGCAAGAGGGTTGCTGAACCCAAGACGCCACAGCGCCAAGTTCACCTCTGCGTTGATCTCGTCACAGATGCTATCAGCACTCTTCTCATCCATCCCTGTAGCTGATGCGGCTGGAAAAGGGCGTCCGAGAATGATGAACTCCTCAACATCTTCGTGTGTGATGTCGCCGTTTGCCACTGACAACCCCCAACGTTATTCTTAGTTGACTACGTGCGCGCACAACAGCCAGTTGTGGGAGCTTGACGGGAAGTCCGGCCAGCCGTACAGACCTGCGCCTGTCTCGACTACCCAGGGGTCTTCCATTTCCTTGCTCCACGCAAACTTGCCGGTTTGGTAGTTGTTTGGTCGCGCTGGCGCGGTAGCAGTCCGACCGAGGGTCACACCGATAGGTAGTAGCCAGATGTAATTCTCGTTCAGGAAGTTAACGCGGGTGCGCGTACCCGATCCAGCAGATGCGGTTCTCGTGGTATACTGGGCATTGTACCGGATAACTTCGTCAATGCCTATGATACCAATCGCCTCAGCGATCTGCCGAGATTGATACGGGTTTAGGCTGCCCGTTGTGTCGCTTGCAGGGTTGCGGTTGGCGATCTGCCATAGTTCACGAACGTCCTGCGCGCGGGCCATATTGCCCAGAACCTTGCGGCTCGTAAGCAACGCCCAACTATCGTGTCCCGTAGCTGTCGCTACATCCTCAACCCAACCTGACAAGTCGGTGGTTATGGTCGGGCTGGACTGGTCCCACTTTGTAGTGGGCACCTTTCTGTTTGAGCCGATCCAGTTCCCGTCATAGCTGACGGTGTACTTGGCAAGGCCATCATCATAAGAGATGCTTCCATTGATGGCGTTTGCAAGCATCCACTCCATCCTGGCGTCGATTGACATTGACAGCCGGTCCACGTTCCGCAAAATCTTGCGTTCCGCAGCGCGCGCTGATTGTGCCGTGAGTGAATTGGGGTCGTTGACGCCCGGCTCCCAGAAGATGCGGAGATCACTTTCCTTAAAGCGTTTCTTGTACCGGATGTAAGCGACAGCCCACTTCTCAATCGCGGTAAGTTCGTCCTGCATAACAGGCGTTTCCGCGTCGATGTTGACGAACGGGGCAAGATCAACCTCATCAAGTACAATCAAGCTTTCGAATTCGTCCGCCTCCACGTCGTCCATTGGAAACCACCGCCCCAACATAAAGGTGGTTGGAACGTCGGCAGAGCGAACATATCCGGTGATCCGAGGGTTTTGCAAAAAGTTAGGTATAGTTGCTACTGGCATTTTCTACGTCCTCCTGTTATCGTTTGCCCGGCCTACAGCCTTGTGACCGTGGTAGGCGCGACAAAGTGAATTCTGTCGGCAAGCGATGTCTTCGTTGCGGATAGAACGGTGCCGTATGTACCGTTATCGGTGCAATAGGCTTCCACAACGTCGCCCCGGTGGACAATCGCCCCCAACTCATCTGCTTCTTGGACATCCACAGCCTGCAACAGGGGACCCATCACGCCAAAGCCGTAGCTTGTGTAATTCGGCACGGCTTTACTGTTGGCCGGGTTCAACGCCATCACTTGACCCTCATAGAGGATTTTTCGGCTACGGCCATCTGCCATAGTCACCGGTGTGACGTAATCCTGGTCAACCGTGTAAGTGGTCGCCACGTACTTGCTTGAGGCCAGGATGTCGTAGTGAGTTTCATAGGTGCTTGCTACAGTTTGGAATGGCATTATAGTTTCCTCCTAAGACATCCTTACATCACAACGTCAGTGCCAGCCATCCGTGTGTACCGGATGTTTAGCTGCTTACGTCGTTCTCTTGCTGCTTCCTCGGCCTCTTCCGGCGTCATAAGGGCGCTGTCCGCATACGGGTTGTCGCTATTGGCGACGATCCCACCAGGCGGGGTTTCCGTAGAATGCGCGTAGGAAAGCGGTTCGTCTTCGATGCGCCCTGGCACCAGGGTTAGCATCTCCACAATGGCGTTGAACAGGTTAACGACTTTTGATGTTTCCCCGTCATCGCCTGGTACTGAAAGGGTAATCGTAGGCTCTGCCAGTGGGTTTGTTGCGGAAAGAATTTGCTTGGCAGTGCCAACAACCACCGGTGCTACACCACGAGCTAGGGCCGCGCCGGTGACCTCCTCCACAGTTCTAGAATGATCTCTCTCGTGGAGTTGGGCATTTGAGCGCATCAACTCAGCAACCTGGTTCGCCGTTACCACCGTGCCGTCTGCCAAGCTGATTGCTTGGGCTGGTTGGGTGGGTGTATGCACCTGCACCGCTGGAGGCGTGGGTGTGGCAGCAGGCGCGTCTGGCTCGGCAGGTTGTTCGTTGACTGGCTCGCTTTCTACCGGATCATTCACCGGCTCGCTAGCGGGCTGGCTGAGTTCAACATCGGCGTCGGGCGTGTCTGCTTCAATCGCTCCTTGCACAATGCCTCCCTCATCGTCATACATAACGTCCATTGCATCTACCTCCGTTTTTGGATTTGCGAGTAGGATTATGCTAGAACCACTGGGAATTTCGCCCTGTGTATCCAGCACGTCCTGTGATAAAACTTGTATCGCATCTTGTCTATGAACAAATGGCCTATTTGTTGCTCCACACCCTAGCAACGTTGGGCCATACGATACCCCAGTTTCGGGGTCCACAAAGTCCTCAGTGTACTCTATACTGGCGTAGCGCCAGACATCACCGAGAACCCCATCACCAATTGACGTTGGCTCAACCCACAGGAAGAACTTTTCGCCCTCGATGGCTATATCCCTAACCCAGGCAAGCGCCCCCTGATGGGGGTCGTGATCTGGGTCAACGGCAAGATCATACCCGACAACGTTTGTTTGCCAGTTGTCGATAAAGCTTTCAAATAAGTCCTGGTCAAAGTGAAGCGTGCCCCACCAAGGGTGCTCAAGTGTTGCCTCTCTAACAGCAGGAATTCGCATCAGCCCAGGGTGCACTTCGTCATCTGGGGCTGCAAGTTCAATAACGCCTATCATAAACTGGCTGAATTCAGCGCCATTTGTGCCACTACTGTTTTGTATAGGATCAACTTCATACTTCCTGCACAACCTGTTGATCCTTGACTTTACCCGTCGTTTGCTCCCCGCGTCATACTTGTCGCCGTGCTGTGCAAAATACGCCTTGGCGGAAATCGCGTGCTGCTTGTCCGGCACAGGGTAAAGGTAGTTAACCGGATCACCAAA
>Ga0180438_10008548_pt1 | contig 12996 bp, 12 predicted proteins | sample SS_ome_12_FD_132455 | JGI IMG/M metagenome (GOLD analysis project Ga0180438, IMG submission 132455) | Hypersaline lake sediment archaeal communities from the Salton Sea, California, USA - SS_3_D_2 metaG | ecosystem: Environmental > Aquatic > Non-marine Saline and Alkaline > Hypersaline >...
CAGCCGGTCGGTCGGCAGATGGGCCTGGGTGCCGGTGTAGCCGTAGCCGCGGACGTCGGCGTCGGTATGGACGATCGCGCCGACGGCGCCCCAGTGGGTCACCTGGTGCGTGCTGTCGGCAATCCGGCTGCCGGTGACCGGTGCGTGGAGGATGAAAGGTTCGATGCGGGTGATTTTGAGCGTGGGCATTTTGAGTGTCTTGTCAGGAAGGGAAAAACTGTCATGATAAGAGCCTATCCGACGGGCACGCGGCCGGGCAAGCGGTCGTACGGAAAACTGCGTCGCTCGTCGGGAGGGACATCTCCTCATACATCGCAGGACCCGAAGATGACCGACTACATCCAGGTGGTCACCACCACCGAACGCCAGGAGGACGCCGAGGCGATCGCCAGGCGGCTGGTCGAAGCGCGGCTGGCGGCCTGCGTGCAGATCGTCGGCCCGGTCAGCAGCACGTATCGCTGGCAGGGGCAGATCGAGACGGCCCGGGAATGGCAGTGCTGGGCCAAGAGCCGCCGGGAGCTGTACGGCCAAATCGAAGAGGCCATCCGGCAGATCCACCCGTACGACGTACCCGAAATCCTCGCCCTGCCGATCCTGGCCGGCAGCCCGGCCTATCTGGCCTGGCTGGATGAGGAGGTGCAAGGGCCGTAGATCACTTGTCCAACCAGGTGACGACGGCAAACGCCGCCGCGGCCGCGGTCACGCCCAGGACCAGCGCGATCAGAAAATCGGTGAACCCCAGGAAGGCCATGCCGCCGCGGAGGAAAACGCAAGCGATGATGCACACGATCACGGTCGCGTTGAACGCGATGATGCCACTCATCATCCGACGCTTGTTCTTTTCCTCGTCCGAGAGCGCTTTCGATTCCCGCTCAGGGGCGGGTTTCTCCTTCTTGGGTTTGGCGGCCGGTTTCTTCGCGGCGACCGGGGCGGCGACCGCGTCGCGCGGGTAGTGCTTGGCGATCACCACGTTGATGCTGGCCGGCGTGCACAAGACGGTTCGCACGGGCATCTCGAACCGCAAGCGCAGCTCCTCTTCCACGTCGGGCACCAGCGGATTGGGCGAGGCCATCAGCAGCCGGCCGCCGTCGATCATCACCGGCACGCAGGAGTGTTGCCGGGCCATGGTGGGCGGAATCTGGGGGACCAGTTCCTCGTCGACGCCCACGTCTTCCAGCTCGACGTAAGGCAGGCCCTCCGACTCGGCGTAGGCCAGCATGACCACGTCCGCGGCGACCATTTTTTGCTGAACCAAGGCGTCGCGGACCTCCAGGCCGACCGCGTTGGCGTAGTTGCGGGCTTTTTCCAGCTGGGCGCGATCGACCGACTTGTCGGCCAGGAGGATTTCCTCGAGCGTCCGCCGGCCGCCCTCGTCTTCGTCCTTGCGGCCCAGCGAGGCGTCGTATTCCCGCTTCCGCTGCAGGTCGGTCAGGCAGAGCATCGCCTTGGCCAGCTCGTTGAGCAGTTGCTGCGACTGCCGGCCATAGTCGCCGGTGGCGAACTTCCGCACGTGGGCGTTCATCTTCTGGTAGTGCTGGCGGATTTGCGCGCGGTCGTCGGTCAGCGGCTTCAGCCGCAGGAGCTGATAGTAGTTCAGCGGCCGGGCGGTTTCGGTGACACCCAGCCAGTCGCGATAGACGTCGAGTTCCTTCGCCATGGGATGGGGACCTCGTAGGGCCGAGACTCAGGGCTTGTGACGCGTGCGGAGGGGGACGGTCCCATGTTCGCTGCGCGGTCGGGGTAATCCGCAAGCAGTCTCTGTTGCGGAAGCCACTCTCCTTCCGAACGTTTAGCCGCCGCGTCCACGCGGCGTTCGGGGTTGCCGTGCTACGCGCAGTCCTCGCCGCGTGGACGCGGCGGCTAAACGGCAGAATTCTCTCTGCACCAGAAACCGAGTAGTCTCCTGCGCATCGCACGTAGCTTCCCGCGGCGGCCTGCAACGCCGGAAGCGGCTACTCTACCATATACTCGTTGGCCAGTTTGGTGTAGGCGTCGATTTCGGATTCGCTCAGCCCGCTGCGGCGCTGAATTTCGATGGTCGCCTGTTTCCCGCCCGTCTTGTCCTGCGCGGCAACGCGGATTCGCCCCGAGGCGTCGAACGCGTAGGTCACCTCGATGGGCGAACCCTTGGGCAGATCGGGCGGCAGGTCCGTCACGCGGCACTTGCCCAACAGCGAGCAGGCGGCCGGATCTGGCGCATCCCCCTCGATGACCTGCACGCTGACGCGCTGCTGTTTGTCGTGCTTGGTCTTGAAGGTCTTGCGGATTTCGACGGGCAGCGGGGTGTTTCGCGGGATCATCAGGTGGTTGATCTCTTTGCGGCTGCGGGGGTTCGTGGCCAGGACCCCCAACCCGTGCGAGTTGACGTTCTCCTGCTTCACGCTGGCCAGCATCTTGCGGACCTTTTCGGCCAGCACGCTCTGGTCGCCGCGGCCTTGCACTTCGAGGATCGCCGCGTGGATGGCCGCCCCCTGGGCAACGGCCGTATGGGGCGAGATCTCGTGGTGCGCTTCGTGGCCGGTGAGTTCTTTCAACATGCGGGGCACCTGCGGCATCAGCGTCGCCCCGCCCACCATCACCAGCGCATCGAGCTGCTTGGCCGTCACACCCGCCTGCTGCAGCACCAGCTCGGTCGTGTCGGCGGTCCGTTGGAGCAGGTCGGCGGTCATCGACTCGAACTGTTCCCGGGTCACGTTGACCGACAGGGCCTTGCCCTCGTGGCGGCAGGTGATCGTCGTCTCCGGATTGTCGGAAAGCTCCAGCTTGGCCAGGTCGCAGTCGTTGCGGAGCATCTGCACCGTGGCGGCCGATTGCTTCAGATCGAGGCCGTGGCGGGTCTTGAACTCTTCGGCCACGTGGTCCAGCAGGCGGTCGTTCCAGTCGACGCCGCCCAGCTGCACGTCGCCGTCGGTGGCCAGCACGCGGAAGTGGGTGGGGGTGTAGCGGACCACCGTCACGTCGAAGGTTCCGCCTCCCAGGTCGTAGACCAGGGCGGTTCGCGGCTTTTCCAGCGTGGGTCCCACGGCCCCCAATTCTCCGCGGTGCCAGGCATAGGTCAGCGTGGCGGCGGTGGGCTCGTTGATGATGTCGATCACGTGGATTCCGGCGATTCGTCCGGCGTCCTGGGTGGCCTTGCGCCGCACGTCGTTGAAGTAGTAGGGCACGGTGATCACGGCGTTGCCGATCCGCCCCACCCGCTGTTCGGTGTCCTGGCGGAGCTTCTTGAGGATCAACGCGGAGAGGAACTCGGGCGTGATCTCCTTCCCGTCGAAGGTCCGCTTGTACTGCCTCTCGCCCATGTGGCGCTTGATGCGTTCGACCACGTGCTCCGGATCTTCCATGGCGGCCCGCATGCGGTTCGGGCCGACGATCACGTGTCCGTCCTCGGCCAGCAGCACGAGGCTAGGGGTTTCCACCTCATCCTCTTCGTTGAGGATCGAGACGGGATTGCCTTCCTCGTCCAATTGGGCAATGGAAGAAAACGTGGTTCCCAGGTCGATTCCGACCGTCAGTCCTTCTCTGAATTCGATGCTCATCGCTTCTACCGATCTGCACGGTTGCCGTATCTTGATGCTTCGCCGACGGCAGTGTGTTTACAATTCCTCGTTCAATGGCGAATCCGGCTCCTCCGCGGATTCGTTTCCGCTCAATTCGTCCTCGGCCCGATCGGTCGCCGGCGGGGGAAGGAACTCGATTCCCTCGACCACGGCCAGCAGGTGCGGCCGATAGGTTTCCAGGTCGCCCGAGCGAGCACGCAATTCGATGCAATACTTCCGCCCCGACACGACCGTTTCCAGGAACAGGCGCTCCACGACAATTTCCTTGAAGCGGTCCGACGTCTTACCCCGCCGCTGATACGTGATGCCCACCAGGGATCCGATCTCGATCGGCTCGATGCCCTGGCTGAGCTTCACCGGCTTCGAACCTCGGCTCAGCGCCTCGGTCACCTGCCGGGCGAAGGCGTCCACGTTGGCCTTGGAGACGTCGGCCAGGTCGGGGTAGTCCTCGGCCGTGACGACGATGCTCGGATAGTTCGTGTTCTTGGACGCCGAGAAACGGACGATCCATTGGTCGTTTCGCGGTGGGACGTGCCACCCTTGCGGCGGCGCCACCCGGATCCGTCCCTGGTCCAACGGGCCGATCGGATCGCCCAGCGTGGGAAGCTCCTCGACTTGCACGGTCTGGGGCTGCGGCGCCACGGGGGCCGGCGCCGGCTCGCCACAACCGAGCACCAGCGCCAGCAAGACCACCGGAAGACAGACGCGAAAACGGTACAAGGGTGTCATGATGGGGACCCTGATCTCCGGCACGGTGTGCAGGCCTGGCCGTCTGCCCAGATTACTCCTCGATCACTTCCTTGACAAGCTGGACAAAATGGGGTGTCTTTTGCGAATCGCCTAGCTCCTTGGCCTTCTTCTCGGCCTGCTTTCGCTCGCTGTGCTCGAACAGGGCGACCCGCCGAAGGGACTGGTTGAAAACACCCCAAAACGCCTTCAGGCGGACCTCTTTGGCCACTTTGGCGCGGCTCTTCCGCTTGGCCTTGGGTTTGGCCGCCTTTTTGGCCGTCTTTTTCTCCTCCGACTGCAGGCGTTCGGCAGCTTCGCTTTCTTCCCGCAACTCCTTGCGGTTCAATACTTTACGAGCCATAATTCTCCCTCAGAAGGGTTGATGAGCACGCGATGGGCCCCGTCTGGAAACCACGTCGGTACACCGCGTGTAGCACTGATCTATCCTGAATACCTAGTGTAATCAGTTTTCTCGGCGTTGGCCAGTAGTCTCATCCGCCGCCACCAACCCCAGTCCCTTGTGACTACCCACTATCCACTACCCACTACCCACTATCCACTAACTACTCGCCCCAGTGGCTAACCACAGTGCAACCCGACACGCACGCCCAAACTCTTCCAGATCCATCCGCTCCGAGACCATGTGGCCGTTCTCCTGGCCACATCCTAGGGTCACGGTAGGAATTCCCCGGGCCGTCATCCAGTTGGCATCGACCCCGCCGTTGGTGACGCCCCGAACCGGCTCACCGCCGACGTGGCGGATGGCGTCCTCGGCCGCCAGGACGCTCGGCTCGTCATCGGGCAGCAGGAAGGCCTCGTAATCGAGCCGCCCGTCGATCTGGACCCGGCCGCGGGCGCCTTCGCGGTTTCGCACGCTCCGGGGCGCCTTGGCAAACGCCCGTTCGATCGCCCGCACGATCTGTCGGCGGAAGGCCGAGTCGTGGCTTCGGGCCTCGGCCCTCAACTCGACCAGGGGCGTGACCACGTTGGTCACTTCGCCGCCGCGTATGATGCCCACGTTGCTGGTGCCGGTGCGCCCGTTCTTGTCGATCCGCCCCAGCCAACCTTCGCGGTGCAGCTGCGCGATGGCCAGCGAGGTGATCGTGATGGCGTTCACCCCGTCCTCGGGCGCGTTGCCGGCGTGGGCGGCGATCCCGGTGATGCGGATATCCATCCGATAGCCGCCGGTGGCTCCCACGGTCAGCTTGGTCGCCGACCCTCCGTCGAAGTTGAACGCCAGCCGCGGTTTTCCCAGCATCCCCAGCCGTGCATACCGGGCGCCTTGCAGGCCGATTTCCTCCTGGACCGTCCAGAAGAACGTCAGCGGGGGATGGGGCAGCTTGCGGCGGAGGATCTCGACGGCCGCGGCCAGCACCACGGCACAACCGGCACGGTTGTCGGCCCCCAGGGCGGTGTGCTTGTCGGCGGGCACGATCCAACGGCCGCGGCGAACGGGTCGTGCCCCTTCGCAAAGGGGCACGGTGTCGGCGTGGGCCATCAGCATCCGCCGGCCGCCGCGAACCGTCCCCGACAGCTTGACCGCCAGGTTGCCGATTTCGCCGCCTTGGCCGCTGCGGCGATGTGCCTGGTCGAACTGGATCGCCGCGGCCGGCAGCCCGGCCTGACGGAGCCGTTGCACGATCAGCTCCATCACGCGGCCTTCCCTTCCGCTGCGGCCCTCGACGGCCATCAGGTCCTTGACCAACCGTTCCGCGCTGTTCGTATAATGCTTCATGGTTACGCGGTTCTTGTGAGTATCATCGAAACCGATATTATAGCGGATCAACCATCCCGTGGCAGGAGTCCCCCCTCTGATGCGATTCTTCTTGGCCGGCATTATGCAAGGCTCGCACGTCGAGCCGCTCGTACACAACCAGGACTATCGCCGGCGAATCACGCGGCTGCTTAAGGCCCATTTTCCGGGGGCCGAAATCTACGACCCCCAGGCCAACCATACCGATTCGATCGAGTACGACGAGGCGACCGGGCGGCGGGTCTTCTTTCGCCACAACGAGATGTGCCGCGAGATCGACGTGCTCTTGGCGTTCGTGCCCGAGGCCTCGATGGGCACCGCCATCGAAATGTGGGAAGCCTATCAGCACGGCGCGGCGGTGATCGCGATCAGCCCGCTGGTGCACAACTGGGCGGTGAAGTTCCTCAGCCACGCGCTCTATGGCGACGTGGCGGAGTTTGAAACCGCCCTGGAAAGCGGCCGCGTGGAAAAGCAGGTGGCGGAAGTCCTGCAACGCTAGCTCACCCCGTCCGATACCAGCCATGCTCCACCTCCTCGAACAAACCGCCGATCAGCTGCAGTCCTGGTTCGCCGAGCGCGGATTGCCCGGCTATCGGGCGGCGCAGGTGCGGCGCTGGGTGTTCGAGAAGCGGGCTGAGGGGTTCGAGCAGATGACCGATCTGCCCAAGTCGTTGCGCGCCCTGCTGGCCGAGGAGTTTCGGCTGTTCACCACCGAAGTGGCCGAGCATCGCCGGGCGGACGACGGCACCGAAAAGCTGCTGCTGCAATTGTCGGATCGCCAGCGGGTCGAGTGCGTGCTGCTGCGCGACGACAAGCAGCACCGCACCATCTGTCTCAGCACGCAGGTGGGTTGCGCCATGGGCTGCTTGTTCTGCGCCAGCGGACTCGACGGCGTGGAACGCAATCTCAGCTGCGGCGAAATCCTCGAACAGATGCTCCAGTTGCAGCAGTGCCTGGACGCCCACGAGCGGATCAGCCACATCGTGGTGATGGGCATGGGCGAGCCGATGGCCAATCTCGACGGCCTGTTGCCCGCCCTGGCCGCCGCCACCGACGACGACGGCCTGGGCATCAGCACCCGGCGGATTACCATCTCCACCGTCGGTCTGCCCGGCGGCATCCGACGCCTGGCCCGGCAGAACTGCCAGTACCACCTGGCCATCTCGCTGCACGCGGCCGACGACGCCTTGCGCAACCGGCTGGTGCCGGCCAACCGCAAGGTCGGCATCGCGTCGATCCTGGCGGCCTCCGACGAGTACTTCCAGCAGACGGGCCGCCGGGTGACGTTCGAGTACGTGCTGCTGGCCGGCGTGAACGATCGGCCCGAGCACGCCCGGCAGTTGGCGGCGCTGCTGGCCGGCCGTCCGGCCTTGGTCAACGTAATTCCTTTCAACCCGGTGTCCGATCTCCCGTACCGCACGCCCACCGCGGCCGCGGCGGCCCGGTTCGCCGAGATCCTCCAGCAGGGAAACCTCAACGTGAAGATTCGCTATCGCAAGGGCGACCGGATCGATGCGGCCTGCGGGCAGTTGCGGCGGCGGATGGCGTAGCCGTATTCGAATTTGCAGAGTTTTGGACCTGCCCCCTTCGCCGCCAAAGTCTGGTGACTTCGGCTACGGTTAGGACGGCCGTAACTGCGGCGACTTGCCGGACCGTCCGGACGTTAGTTATACTATAAGGTTCCGGCGGTCGTGCCACACCGTCGCGACCACCAGTCGCGGCTTTATAGCGCTGTCGCAACCACTGGTCGCCGCTTGATAACGAGTTGACACCCTGGGGAACGACATACGATGCTGGTTCTGAATGCTGCGGAAGTTCGGCAGGCGTTGCCGATGGAGACGGCGATCGAGGCGATGAAGCAGGCCTTCGCCGCCCTGTCGGACGGGCGTGCCGAAGTGCCGCCGCGGATCCATCTGCCCGTCCGCCCACACGACGGCGTCAGCCTGGTCATGCCCGCGCTGGTCCAGGATGCGCAAGGCGACGCCATGACGGTCAAGGTGGTGTCGCTGTTCGACGGCAACCCCCGGCGGGGCCTGCCGCGGATCCAGGCGGCCGTACTGGTGCTGGAGGCCGACACCGGTCGGCCGACCGCCCTGCTGGAAGGGGCCACGTTGACGGCGATCCGCACGGGCGCCGCCTCGGGCGCGGCCACCGATCTGCTGGCCCGGCCCGACTGCAAGACGGCGGCAATCTTCGGCGTCGGGGTCCAGGCCCGTACGCAACTGGAAGCCGTCTGCACCGTGCGTTCGATCGAGACGGTTTGGGTGTACGATCCGATAGCCAGCGGGGTGGAGGCGTTTTTCACGGTGGTGGCCGGCCAGGGTCCGATCCCGGCCGACGTGCGTCCCGCCTCGACCCCTCAGCAGGCCGTGGCCGAGGCCGATATCATCTGCACCGCCACTACGTCCCAGGTGCCCGTCTTCGCCCACGCCGATCTGAAGCCGGGCGTCCACATCAACGCCATCGGCTCCTATCAGCCCGACGTGCGAGAGATTCCCCCGGAAACCGTGGTCGATGCCCTGGTGGTCACCGACAGCCGCGAGTTGGCGCTGAACGAGGCGGGCGATCTGATCCAGCCGATCCGCAACGGCCTGATCGACGCCGACCATATCCACGCCGACCTGGGCGAGCTGGTGCTGGGCCGCAAGCCGGGCCGTACCGATGCCGAACAGATCACCCTGTTCAAGAGCGTGGGCGTGGCCGTGCAGGACGCCATCGCCGCTCGCGCGGCCGTCGCGCAGGCCGAACGGCTGAAGCTGGGACAGCGGGTCAACTGGTAACGACGCGGTGCGACGCGGTCCACGCCGCGTTGAACTGCTCCAGCGCGCCGCGCAGCTCTTCGAGTTCGCTCGGACTGGGCGGCAGCAACGGTTTGCGGGGCGGCCCCACGGGGTGCCCCTGGAGGCCGCAACACGCCTTGACGTATTGCGTATACTTCCCGCCCGCCTCCAACGTGCACAGCACCGGCAGCAGCGTGTAGTAGAGCGACCGTGCGGCGGCCAGGTCCTGCTGGCCCACCATCAGTTCGAAGAGCCGCACGTGGGCCTCGGGCAGGAAGTTGACGGCGCCGCCGACCCAACCCTGGGCCCCCAAGGCGAAATGTTCCAGCGCTTCGTTGTCGCAGCCGCAGAAGACGGTGATCTGGTCGCCACAGAGCCGCATGATCTGGCTCACGCGGGTCACGTCGCCGCTGCTTTCTTTGACGTACTGCACCTGGTCGAGCTGGGCCAGCCGCCGGATCAGCTCGGGCGTCATGTCGACTCCCGTGCGGCCCGGGTAGTTGTAGAGCATGATCGGGACACCGATCGCTCGATCGACGGCGCGGTAGTGCTCGAACAACTCATCGTGGCTGGGCAGCGAGTAGTAAGGCGCCGGCAAGAGCACGCCGGAGGCCCCGCTCTGCTCGGCGTAGCGGCAGTGCTCGATCACCTCCCGGGTGGCCGCCGCGTTGCAGCCGACCACGACCGGCACGCGGCCGCCCACGGCCTCCAGCGTCGTCTCTACCACCAGGTGCCGCTCCTCGGTGGTCAGGGCGTAGTACTCGCCCGTGCTGCCCAGGGGGATGACGCCGTGGACGCCTCCCTCCTCGATCAGGTGGTCGATGAACTTCGACAGCGTTTTGCAGTCGATTTCCTCCTCGGCGGTCATGGGGGTGACCAGCGCCGGGAAGACCCCTTGCCATGCAGCAGCCACGTTGCACCTCCTGTTTGTGGTCTCTCGATACGGCCAGTCCGGCTTACCGCGCGCCGCCGCTCATCGAACCCGTCTGCAACCGTTCGTAGTGGCCGCATTCATGCGGCCTTCCGGGGGGGCTCGCCGCGCGGCCCCGATGAATCGGGGCACTACGAACGCGTCCCACGAACACCTGCCGCCGTTGACGAGCCGACGCTGCCGGGTCACTTTCCTGCAGAATAACACGCCGCGTGAGAAACACAAGAGGAATCCGAGCCGTCAATCGGCCGCCAGACTGGCACACACCAGTTCGCGGTCGTTGCGGGCGAAGACGTGCCGGTAGGCATAGGCCGGATGCGACCAGCAGACGCCGCCGCGCGTCGACAGTTGCCCGGTGGTCGGCTCGATCAGCTTCGCCCGGCTGATTTCGCGAAAACCCGACGGCGAAAGCGTGCCGATGATCAACTCGCCGCGCTCGTTGAACATCCACATCCGCCGGCCGTTGCGAACCATGTGGATGTTGCTCCAACGGGCGGGGGGCGTGGCGGTCAGGTCCTCCCAGACGCGGTCGCCCGTGGCCGCTTCCAGGCAGCGCAACTGCCCGTAGCTGTCCACGCCGTACACGTAATCGCCCTCCAGGTAGGGCGTGCTGATCATGGCGTGCAAGCCGTCGGTAACCCGCTCGCTCTGGCCGCGGCGGCGCCAGATCTTCTCCACCCGGGGCTCGTCCTCGTGCAGCTTCAGCATCAGCGCCCCGTCGTAGAAGGCCGTCAGGAACAGCCGCCGGCCGTCGGTGACCGGCGTGGGCACGTTGATCACCATCCGCTTCGGCTTGAAGGGATACTTCCAGTAGACTTTGCCGGAGGCCGGGTCCAGGCCCGCCACGTGATCGCCGGTCCAGCAGACCAGCACGGGCCGGCCGGCTTGCCGGATGATGATCGGGGCCGAATAGGAGGGCTTGTCGTCCAGCGCCCGCCATCGCTCGGCACCGGTTCGCTTGTCCAGCGCCACCAGGCACGCACCGTCGTCGCCCCCGAGTTGCACGATCAGCAAATCCCCGTCGACCAGCGGCGCCGCGGAGATGCCCCAGACCGGCACCCTGACGTCGTAGTCCCGGCCCGGCGTCTTTTTCCAGAGCACCCGACCGTCGGCCGCGTCGAGGCAGAGCAGGTGTCCCATGGTGCCCAACGCATAGGTCCGGCCCTCGTCGATCGTCACCGACGCCCGGGGACCGGCTTCGTATTGGACTCGGACGTAGCGGCATTCGTACGCATGGGTCCAAAGTTTGCGGCCCGTCTCCCAATCGAAGCAGAGGACCCGCTCCACCTCGGTCGGCTCGACCACACGATCGGTGACGTAGACGCGTCGGTCGGCCACGGTCGGTCCGCTATAGCCGCTGGAGATCGGCACTCGCCAGCGGAGCGGGATTTGCGGGTCGTCGAACTTCTCGACGATGCCGGTTTCGTGCCAAACGCCGTCGCGGCCCGGCCCGCGCCATTGCGGCCAGTCGTCGGCCGAAAGCGGCGTCGCCGGAACCAGCAGGCACAGCGCCATCAGGGCGGCGAGGCGGCCGGCGGTCTGGGAACGTCGTGCAGCGCTCATCGTGGGCTCCTTTCGAAGATCCAGGCAGCGACGCGGCCGGTTAGAGCATTGGGGCAGGTGTATAAAGCCGCGACCGGTGGTCGCGCTCAGCGGGCGCGGACGTCGTAGCACATCAACAGATCGTCGTGACGCAAGTAGAGCTTCCCGTCGTGGATCACCGGATGGGGCCAGGCGGGCCCCTTGGCCGTCGGCGGCGTGAAGCTGCCCTTGACGTGGAAGCCTTCCGGCGTGGCCTCGATCAGGTAGACCGGGCCCTTGTCGTAGCGGAAGATCATCCGGCCGTCGGCGTACAACACGGCCGCCGAGCCCCGCGCCGGGGCCTTCGGTTTCCAGGCAATCTGGCCGGTGAGGAAATCGAGACAGACCGGCGTGCCGTTGTTCTGGCCGTCGCCGCCGTAGACGTGATCGCCGATCAGGATCACGCCGCCGTGATGGTTTTCGAAATCCTCCGGTCCCAGCCAATAGACCTCCTCGGCCTTCATGCCGTCGCCCTCCCGCGAGAGCTTCAGCAAGGCGCTGCCCGTCTTGTAGCTGGTGGTGACGAAGACGTGATTTCCGCGCACCACCGGCGTGGTGATGTTGGCGATGCGGTTGGCCACCCGGTTATAACCCCAGAGGAACTTGCCGGTCTCGGCCTCGACGCCGACCGCCCCGCGGCCCAGGATCTGAATGTACTGGCGGATGCCGTCGATCTCGGCGACGATCATCGACGAGTAGCCGGCGCCGTCCTTGCCCCGGCCGCCGAAGTCCGGCAGCCCGCACTTCCAAATCAACGCGCCCGTCTTCTTGTCCAACGCGACGATCGTGGCGTCCGGGCCGCCGGGGGTGCAGACGAGTTTCTCGCCGTCGACCAGCGGCGATTCGCTGAACTCCCAGACCGACATCATCTTGCCACCGAACTCCTCCGGCATGCTCTTCTGCCAGCGGATCTTGCCGGTGGCCGTCTCGGCACACACCAGGTTGCCTCGGGTGCCGATCGCATAGAGCAGCTCGCCGTCGACGGTGGGCGTGCAGCGGGGTCCGTCCTGCCTGCGCGGGCCGCCCACCGGCGTCTTCCAAAGCTCCTCGCGAGTGGCCAGGTCGTAGGCGATCACGAATTGCACGTCGGAGCCGTCGTCCGCTTCGCGGTCGCTCATCGTGAAGAACTTCCCGCCGGCGATCGAGATCGTCGACAGCCCGCGCCCCAGCCCTTCGAGCTTCCAGAGCAATTTCGGTCCGCCTTCGGGCCACTCCTGCAACAGGCCCGTTTCGGCACACTGGGCGTCGCGACGGGGGCCATGGAATTGGGCCCAGTCGGCGACCTCACTTCTCGCAGTGCCGGTCAACGCCACCATGGCACAGACGAACATCAGGATTCCAGAAACTCGACGGCAGCGGGGCATGATGAATCTCCTCGGTTGGTCACAGGTGTCTTCTCGGAACGTGTCTTGAAGGTCACCCCAGACAAGATCGGCTCGTACGACGGGCCTCCGAGCCCGTCGATTTCCAGTAGTGGTGTGGCGCATCGACGGCTTCGGAGAGCCGTCGTACCTGTCTCTCGACACGTACTCGCATGGAGCACACGATTATGGTCGACGGGGCGGCGCCCGTCAAGCAATTACGTCGGTGTTCATTCGCTTGGCCTCCGCGTTTAGCCGCCGCGGCCACGCGGCGACTGCAGTTGCGCTTTCTGCACCGGAGTTC
>Ga0180438_10008549_pt1 | contig 12995 bp, 5 predicted proteins | sample SS_ome_12_FD_132455 | JGI IMG/M metagenome (GOLD analysis project Ga0180438, IMG submission 132455) | Hypersaline lake sediment archaeal communities from the Salton Sea, California, USA - SS_3_D_2 metaG | ecosystem: Environmental > Aquatic > Non-marine Saline and Alkaline > Hypersaline >...
AAAGGTGACATCGGGCGCATGAACACAGTGTTCAAGTTCTACCTGCAGATCTGGGTGCTGTGGTCGGTCGTTGCGGCTGTGGCACTCAGCCACCTTGTGCATCGCTTGCAGGCGTGGCGGCTCGAGCAGCGGCGCGTGTGGTGGGGCGTGTTTGCCCTGTTGGTGTTTCTCTCGGCGCTGTATCCGGTGCTGGCGACGAGGGCCAAGATTAACGACCGCTTCGATCGTGCGGTAGGCCCGACGCTGAATGGAATGGCCTATATGGAACGGGCAGTATACTACGACGGCGAGCCGATCGAATTGAAGTGGGACCTTGAAGCGATCAACTGGCTGCTGGATAACGTAGAAGGCTCTCCTGTGATCGCCGAGGCCAACACTGAACCACGCGGCCTGTACCGGTGGGGCTCGCGCATCTCTATCTACACCGGTCTGCCAACCATCGTCGGATGGAGCTGGCACCAGCGGCAGCAGCGATCGGCGATGCCCAACGAGTGGATTGACCGCCGATTGAATGATGTACAAAGGCTTTACACCGATTCAAGCCCAGACGTGGCACTGGAGATCTTGAGCCAATACGATGTACGCTATGTGTACGTGGGAGAGGTGGAACGGGTGTACTATCCAGAACCCGGCCTGGCCAAGTTCGAGACCATGCGGGCCCAAGGCATGTTGAGACTGGCATATCACAACGAGCGCGTGCGCATCTACGAGGTACTGTAGTCGTGAGCAGCGGCGGCTGTAGGGTGCGAGCCTGTGGAATGCACTCCTCGAATTCTGCGCTACGCTGCAGTCTTCTAGAAGGCGAGGAGGGGCGATGCTAGCCGTCTTCAGCTGGTGGCTCATCGTGGAGATCTTGGGCCTGCTGGCAATGCCCCTGGCGTGGCGAGCGCTGCAACACCTTCCCGGGCGGGGTTATGCTTTCGCCAAGCCGCTGGGCCTGCTGGCCGTAGGCTATCTCTTCTGGATCGGCGGGAGTTATGGCCTGTTCAGCAACAGCCGCACGGCGATAGTGTTCTGCATGTTGGTGCTGGGCTTGGCGTCACTGTTGGTGTGGCTAAGGAACCAGCGAGGCATTGCGCAGTTCGTGAGGGAGAACCAGCGGCTGATCTTGGCCTGCGAACTGGTCTTTGCGCTTGCCTTTGCCGGGTGGTCGCTGGTCCGCGCACACAACCCTGAAATCGCCGCGACCGAAAAGCCGATGGAGATTGCTTTTCTCAATGCAATCCTGCGCAGCGAGCGTTTCCCGCCTCATGACCCATGGCTGTCTGGGTTCGCAATCAGCTACTACTACTTCGGGTATCTACTGATGGCTTTGTTGACGAAGCTGTCCGGGGTGATGGCCAGTGTGGCTTTCAATTTGGCGATTGCGCTCCTGTTCGGACTGACGGCCCTGGGGGCGTTTGGTTTGGTGTACGACCTGATTGCCATGGACAGAGGCCCTGAGGGGCGGACTAGATTGTCTGCACTACTGTGGGCGCTGCTCGGCCCGCTGTTCGTCACGGTGATCGGAAACCTGGAAGGGCTTTTTGAGGTGTTGCACACCCGCGGACTTGGTTCCCCAAGCTTCTGGCGGTGGCTGGACATCAACGGTCTGACGGAAGCGCCCGTGAACGGGCGTTGGGTGCCGACCGATGCGTGGTGGTGGTGGCGAGCCTCGCGCGTGGTGAACGATCGGGACCTGCGTGGGGTGCACATGGAGGTTATTGACGAGTTTCCACAGTTCAGTTTCCTGCTAGGTGACATGCATCCCCACGTTCTGGCGCTGCCCTTTGTGCTCATGGTACTGGCCATGGCGCTGAACACGTTGCTGGTCAGCCGCCGGTGGGCTGGCTCGATGGAGCCGCCATTGGAGGGAGCTGCAGGGGGGAGACCGTCGCTGCTACAAAGAGCGTGGGGTTTGTTGCCGGTGATGTGGCGCGATCTAAGTCTTGAGCTGCTGCTGACAGCACTCGGACTGGGTGCATTGGGCTTTCTCAACACCTGGGATCTGCCCATCCACCTGTTTGTGGTGATCGCAGCCTTTGCACTTGGGCAACTGGTACAGCGTCGCACCGATTGGTGGCTCCCTGCGGGCCTGTTTACGGTATCGGTTGCGGCGCCTGCTGTGGTGATGTATCTGCCTTTCTACTTGGGCTTCCAGTCGCAGGCGGGAGGCATCTTGCCACTGTTCTTCAACGTGACACGGGTGCACCAGTACCTGATAATGTTCGGTGTGTTCGCTTTTGTGATCGTCAGCCTGGTGGTTCTGCGTCTGGTGCAGATTTGGAGAGCACTATCGAGAGACGAGCGCCGTGGGTTCGCAGTGGACCTAGCAGGCCCTTTGGTGTGGCTGATCGCAGGCCCGCTGCTGTTGATGGGACTGGCGGCTGCGTCCGTGATGCTCACCACATCGGGAAGGCAGTTTCTACAAGGCGTTCTGGACAGCCAAGAGGTGCAGGCACTGATCCGCACCACTGGCGTCACGGGATTGCTTCAACAGGCAGTGATCATGCGGCTGACCCAGCCCTGGACCCTGCTGTTTATCGCCTTGCTGCTGGCAGGCCTGTGGTACCTGCTGCGGCATGCGTGGCAATCTCGCTGCGGATGCGATGTGGAGGGACAGCCGGCCCTTCTGTATGTCGAGCTGATCAGTGGTGTAGCCATTCTACTAACGCTGGTGGTGGAGTTCATCTATCTGCGTGACCTCTTTGGCACGCGGATGAATACGGTGTTCAAATTCTACTACCAGGCGTGGGTGATGATGGCCATTAGCGCCGCATTTGGCAGCTATTACATCCTGGGACGTGGCCAGGCAGATCGACGTGCAAGGCTGCCGCTGGGACGAAGCGCATGGGCTGTGGTGCTGTTCATCCTCGTGTCGGCGGGCATGATCTACCCTCTTCTGGCCATTCCCAACAAGGCGGGCAGTTTCAGAGGGCAGGCGACATTGGATGGTATGGCCTTTCTTCAGAACGCGCGCCCTGATGACTATGAAGCTATTCGCTGGCTGCAGGCGAATGTGTCAGGCATGGCCTACATCGTAGAGTCGAGCGGCGGTTCGTACACAGACGCCGGTTTTGTGTCGGCTTTCACCGGACTGCCAACCATTCTGGGTTGGGATTTTCACGAGTTCCAGTGGCGCGGCAACACCATCGAGTCGGGCAAGCGGCAGCCCGATATCGCGCAGATCTACCAGAGTTCGACGCCTTCGCAAGTGCTATCGCTTCTGGAGAAGTATGATGTCGAGTACGTCTACCTGGGGGCGGTGGAGAAGCGCAACTTTGGCCTGTCGGCGCAAGCCGAGGATCGGCTCGGGCGCTTCTTGGAGACCGTGTACCAGCGCAAGGGCGTAACCATCTACAGGCGCTAGGCTGATAGGTGCAAAGTTCTGGGCACTTGAATCCCGGAAATGAAGTAGCGAGGTAGGGCGATGGATCGGAGCACTGAGCCACATTCGCAAAGTCGCGTGCTGACTGTAGAGCAGCTACTCTACGGTGCCATCTTTGTGTTGGCCCTGTTGCTTCGCCTGGCAGCTGTGGGGCGGTGGCCGTTGCTCGACCAGGAGGCGGCGCTGGCACTCAATGCTTGGCGCTTTGCCAAGGGCCTGGCCTCAAATCTGCGCGGTCACAGCCCACTGTTGTTCCACACGAATGCCGTGCTCTTCTTCCTCACCGGTGGTAGCGATGCACTGGCCCGGACTGTGTCGGTAGCTTGCGGCTCGGCGTTGGTACTGCTGCCCTACGGTCTGCGAGGGTATCTGGGGCGCGTGGGAGCTCTTGCAGCGGCGTGCATGCTCGCCGTATCGCCCAGTCTGGTCTACTTTTCCTGGGCGGTTGACGGCAGCATTGTGGTCGCTTTCTGCGCGCTGGCGGTGACGGTGGTGTTAGTGCAGCTACTGGAGGGCAAGCCGTCGATTTGCCTATGGCTGCTCCCGCCGCTGTTGGCACTGGCGCTGTTGGCTGGACCAACAGCCTATTCCCTGTTGGCTGTGGCCGGGACCTTTGTTCTGTTTCTGTGGTTCACGTCGCGGTTCGGGCGCGGGCAGGAAGCTGTCGAAATGCTGGCCGATGTGTGGCGGCAGTGGCGCGCCGAGCCAGCGGCGTGGCAGCGTGGTCTGGCTACAGCCGGGATCCTAGTTCTGGCCTGTGTGTTTGTGTTTGGCTACAACCCCGCCGGCTTGCAGATGACCCTCGACCAGTTAGGCCAGTGGTGGGGAGGGTTAGAGTGGCTCTCTACCGTGCGCTGGTACCAGGTTCCTCTGATGCTGCTGGTCTATGAGCCACTGCCGCTGCTGGTTGGGCTAGCCGGGATGATCGGACAGCGGTTGCGCAGCGACTTGATCTCCATGTGGCTACGCTATTGGTTTCTCGGTGCGGTCCTGGTTTCGCTTTTTCCAGGGTATCGTCCGCCAAGTGCCGTCTTGCTGGCCCTGCTGCCACTGATCCTGCTAGGCGCTAACGCGATACAGCGGCTGTGGGACACGTCGGGGGAAGCAGCCGGACGTCCGCTGCTATGGATACTCGTTGCGCTCAGCTTGGTGGCCGGGGCGTCCGTATTCATCCACTTGGTCGGCTACCTGTCAATGCCGGTCGCGCAGTATGTGTTGCGTATTGTCGCGCTGGTAGTCCTCGTCGTGGCGGCACACGCCTTCATCTGGACTCTGACTGGCCCTAAAGTGCCTGCCCGTGCAGCAATGTTTGCGCTGCTGTCAATGTTGCTGCTGTGCTGGGTTCGGGCCGAAGTGCGACTGAACTACCAGCGCGGGCGGGATCCGGTTGAGCCGATGGTCACTGTGAGCACCTCGCCTGACGCGCTGGCGCTCGTTTCGCAGGCAGCGGAGCTGTCGAGTCACGTGGCAGGAGATTCGCGCATCCTGACATGGCACGTCGATGAGCGCCTGGAGGTTCCCCTCGGATGGTACCTGAGGCAGTTTGAGGCTGTTGAATACTTCAGAACCATGCCTCCGGATGTGGCGGACGGCGGTGTGATCGCTCCGGCGCAGGCGAGTGGACCGAGCAAATATGTTGGACTGCGCTTTGCGCTGCGATCCAGCTGGTCAGCGGGATCAGCCTCGCTCACGGATTGGCTGGGATGGTGGAGTGGGAAACGGGCTACCTTGCCTGGTCAGCGCCTGGACGATGAGGTGGTGCTGTGGGTGAAACCGTCCCTCTGAGAACGGTTCCGTTAGTGATCGCTGAGACGCGCTAGTTCCATCGAGGCGGGTACTCCAGCCCGCCCGCAAACCACAAAGGAGCAGGGAGTGAGCGTGCTGCAAATGGAGGATCAACAGACGGATAGGGGATTTGGCTTGCTCGACCGTCCGTTGTCCGGGTTGCGAATACGCTGGCAGACGGTGGCCTTGCTGGCGATTGTGGCAGCGCTGCTTTTCACGCGTCTGTGGGCATTGGGGAACCAGGCGTACAGCCATGACGAGAGCGCCCATGCCTGGGAGGCATGGAAACTGATGACCGGGCAGCGCTACGTACACGACCCGGTGTTCCACGGCCCGTTCCTGTACCACCTGACAGCGTTGGTGTACTTCCTGTTCGGCGTCAACGACGTTACGGCACGCCTCGGTTTGGCGCTGCTGGCGGTCGCAGTGGTGTTGCTGGTGTGGTCGCTGCGCCGTTGGCTGGGACGGGCTGGGGCCCTCTTGGCAATGTTGCTGCTCACCATTTCGCCCACAATGATGTTCCGTGGGAGGTTCATCCGGCATGATATCGTAGTGATGACCGCGACCATGGTGATGGTGCCGTGCTTCTTCTACTACATTGAACAGCGCAAGACGAAATGGCTGTTCATCATCGCGGCAGCGTTAGCCATGAGTTTCTGCGGTAAGGCGAATGCCTACATAAATGGGGCCATCCTTGGCACGTTCTGGGTTCTGCACCTGGGCGTGACGTGGTTGCGGACGCGCAGGCCGCTGCGTGAGATAGGCTCGTTTGACGTTGTGGTGTTGCTGGGCACGCTGGCGCTACCGCTGGTTGCACCGGTCGTTCTGAGAGCGTTGGGCTTTGATCCTCTTGATTATGGCCCAGCGGGTTTGCTACGCATCAGGATGACGGTACTCATCCTGGTAGCCGTCTCTGCTCTGATCGGCACCTGGTGGAAGCGGCGCGAATGGCTAGTAGCCGCTGGCATCTACTACAGCATCTTCCTGCTACTTTATACGACACTACTGACCAACGCCCGCGGCGTAGAATCCGGTTTTGTGGGCATGCTTGGGTACTGGTTGTCGCAACAGGAGGTGGCGCGCGGTGGCCAGCCGTGGTACTACTACTTCTTCCTGCTGCTCGTGTATGAGTTGTTGCCTCTGCTGATGGCGGTGCTCGGGGCTATACGCTTTGCCTTGAGCGGATGGCGGCGGGAGACCTCGGAGGTCGCCGTAGAGGCTGGGCGGGCAGCGGAGGCCCCGGCCAAGAATGCGATGGTCCCATTGCTGCTCTATTGGGCGGCTCTGAACTTGGTCATTTTCACCTGGTCGGGTGAGAAGATGCCTTGGCAGAACCAGCACGTTGTACTGCCCCTTGGGCTGCTGGGAGGGTGGTTCCTGGGGAAGGTTTGGGAGAGCACGGACTGGCGTTGGCTGGTGAGGAACGGGGCAGTTCAGGCTGCAGCGCTGCTGCCGGTGGTAGGACTTGCGCTGGGGGTGCTCGTCTCAGTGACGTTGGGGCAGCCGCGTCCCTTTGGCGGCATGGAACTGCAGGAATTGCAGATCAGCCTGCGGTGGGTGCTGGCGCTCATCGTGCTACTCATGGCCTTGGCGCTCTTGTACCGCTGCGGCCGGAGACTGGGCTGGATAGGGTGGGGCCGTGCTCTTCTGGCGGTGCTTTTCCTGATCCTTGCGGCGACGACGATTCGCACCGCGCTGCGCTTGACCTTTATCAACCAAAACTATGCCACCGAGTTCCTTGTCTTCGCCGCCGCGACGCCCGACACGGCGCTGGTCATGGAGGAACTGGATGAGCTGACATCACGCATGGGGGGAGCTTCGGCGCTGCAGATCGCCTATGACAACGAATCGCAGCAGCCGTTCTTCTGGTACTTGAGGGACCGCGAGAACGTGATCTTCTTTACAGGTGAGAGTGGCCTGTCAGGGGAGCCGCACGTGGTCATCGTGGGTCCCGAGAACGAATCGAAGCTGAAAGCTCAACTGGCAGGGCGCTATACGCGGCGCGACTATCGTCTCATCTGGTGGCCAGATGAGCAAGTTTACCGCAACCTGACGCCGAGGAAGTTGTGGCAGGATCTGCGCGATCCTGCCCGCCGTCGATACTGGTGGGACATCCTGTGGAGCCGGAAGTATCCGCAGTCGACCATCGCTTGGCCGCTGGTGCACAAATTCGCCCTGTACGTGCGCAGGGACGTGTCTGCACTGGCATGGGCCACAGGGGCGGGCGTAGCACGACCGGACCTGGTGCTTCCAACGGATGAGTATGAGGAGAAACGCGTCGACATCAGCGCGATTCAGAGCTGGGGCAGCTTTGGAGATGGTGCCGGTCAGCTAGACTATCCCAAGGGCCTTGCTGTAGACAGTACAGGCAACACCTACGTGGCGGACAGCTACAACCACCGGGTGCAGGTCTTTGATGCGAACGGCCGTTTTGTGCGGGAGTGGGGAAGCCAGGGCAATGGCGCGGGACAGTTTCAGGAGCCATGGGGGATCGCTGTTGATTCCGAGGGTACCGTGTTTGTAGCAGACACGTGGAACCACCGCATCCAGAAGTTTGATGCACAGGGGCGCTGGCTGGCACAGTGGGGCGTGTTTGGTGACACCGGTGGCACGCTCGGAGGGACGAACGTATTCTACGGGCCGCGCGATCTGGCGGTCGACCCGCAGGGCAATGTCTGGGTATCCGACACTGGGAACAAGCGGATCGTCAAGTTCACGGCCGATGGCGAGTTCCTGGGCCAGTGGGGCGGCGACGGTACATCGAACGGGCAGTTCCGAGAGCCGGTTGGCCTGGCGGTGGATGAGGATGGCGACGTCTACGTTGCTGACACATGGAACGAGCGTGTCCAGAAGTTCGATCCGTCGTTCAACTTTGTTGCGGCGTGGCCAGTTCTGGGCTGGGAGGGCGAGAGCGTCACCAACAAGCCATACCTGGCCGTGGACAGCGCGAAGAACGTGTATGTGACCGGTCCCGACTATCACTGGCTGGTTCAGTTCGATCCCTCGGGCAGAGTACGGGCTGTGTGGGGGCAGTTTGGCAGCGAGCTGAGGTCATTCAACATGCCTTCCGGCGTGGCCATCGGAGCCGACGACAGCGTCTACGTTCTTGACTCGGCGAATCACCGAGTGCTCAAGTTCACACCTGTCCCGTAGGGGCGATTGCCGCCTTCATAGCTGATTGCGCCGAGTCAGGACCATTCGAAAGGCATAGGAGAAGGAAACGACGCATGGCCCAAGAAGTTGCAGGCAGGACCGCCGGCTCACGCGGCAGAGCGCCACAAGTAGGTCTGACCATCGACTGGCATGTCGTAGGGCTGCTGGCGATTGTGTTGGCGCTGGTCCTGACGCGAGGCTGGGACCTGGGCAATAGGTCGTACAGCCACGACGAGGCCATCCATGCCTGGGAGGCCTGGAAGCTGGTGACCGGGCAGCGGTATGTGCATGACCCGGTGTATCACGGTCCATTTCTTTACCACGTGACTGCGTTGGTGTACTTCTTCTTTGGAGTCAGCGACGTAACGGCCCGCGTTGGGGCCGCGCTCTTTGCCATCGGAGTGGTGCTGATGGTGTGGCCGCTGCGGAGGTGGTTGGGCCGTGCGGGCGCCCTCTTCGCCATGGCAGTACTGACGATTTCGCCGACACTGATGTTCCGGGGGCGCTTTATCAGGCATGACATCTTTGTCACGTTACCTTCGATGGTGATGCTGCTGTGCTTCTTCAAGTACCTCGAAGACCGAGAGGAAAGGTGGTTGTACATCTTGGCGGGGGCGCTGTCGCTGACGTTCTGCGCCAAGGCCAATGCCTTCATCAACGGTGCCATCTTCGGTTCCTTCTGGGTGCTTTACTTGGCTGTTCAGTGGGCTCGCACGCGCAGACCCCTGCATGAGTACGCGGTCTTTGACATTGTGATGCTGATGGCCACCCTGGCGCTTCCGTTGGTGTCGCCGGTTGTAGTCAGGGCGCTGGGTTTTGACCCGCTGGACTACTCACAGGCGGGGATGCTGCGCACATTGAGCGTGGTGCTGGTGCTGTTCAGTGTTTCTGCCTTTGTCGGAACCTGGTGGAACCAGCGAGTATGGCTGGTGTGTGCAGGCATCTACTACACGATCTACATCCTGCTATACACCACGCTTTTCAGCAATGCGCGGGGCGCGGCGACGGGCTTTGTAGGCATGTTGGGCTACTGGCTGTCGCAGCAGAACGTTGCGCGGGGTGGGCAGCCCTGGTACTACTACTTCATGCTGCTGAGCGTCTACGAGTTCCTGCCGGTTCTGCTTTCGGTGCTTGGTGGCGCGTACTACCTGTGGACGAATCGGGTGGCTTTCGCCTCTGGCCAGATTCCTGAAGACTCGCATGCCCCAGGGACAGGGGTGCGGGAGTCTCTTGTGCCCCTGCTGCTCTATTGGGTGGCACTGAACTTGGTCATTTTCACTTGGTCGAGTGAGAAGATGCCTTGGCAGAACCAGCACCTTGCACTCCCGCTTGGCCTGCTGGGAGGCTGGTTCCTGGGCGTAGTATGGGAAAGGACCGACTGGCACGACCTGAAGAAGCGCGGGGCTGGACACGGTGTGTTGCTGCTGCCGGTTGTATTGCTGTCGCTGCTTGTGCTTCTCAGGAGCATGTTGAGTGAGCCGAGGCCTTTCGGGGGCATGGCTCTCGAGCAGCTGCACGTGTCGCTCCGCTGGTTGCTCTCTCTGATAGTGTTGGGCGTTGCGGCGTTGCTTCTATGGCTCCGAGCGCGACGGCTTGGGTGGCAGGACTGGGGCCGCTTGGTGCTGGCGCTGGTGGTGCTCATACTCGGAGCGCTTACGGTGAGAGTGGCATTGCGGCTAAGCTTTGTCAACCAGGACTATGCAACGGAGTTCCTTGTCTACGCCGCCTCTACTCCGGACACGGGCATGGTGACGCGCGAGTTGGAGGAAATGTCGATGCGACTGGCCGGCGACAAGGAGCTGAAGATAGCCTATGACGACGAATCCAGTTGGCCTTTTGTGTGGTATCTGCGAGACTTTAAGAACACCAGCTACTTCACGGCAGGGACCGGCCTATCAGGTGAGCCCGACGTCGTACTGATCGGACCCGGAAACGAGTCCAAAATGAAATCACAGCTGGCCGGGAAGTACTTGTCAAGAGGATACCGGCTCATCTGGTGGCCCAACCAGGACGTGTATTCGAATCTGACGCCGGCCTCGCTGTGGAGGGACCTGAAGGATCCGGTCAAGAGAAGCTACTGGTGGGACATCCTCTGGTCGCGCGAGTACCCACAATCGACTACTTCGTGGCCATACGTTCAGAGGTTTGCCATGTATGTGCGCAAGGACGCGGCGGCCAAGCTGTGGGACTATGGTCCAGAGGTGGCTGGAGGCGGTGTCGAGCTTCCGGAGGACGAATACGAGAAGAGGCGTGTGCAGATCACGGCAACGTCAAGCTGGGGCAGCTATGGCAGTGCCGATGGCCAACTCAACTACCCCAAGGACCTTGCGGTTGATGGGCAGGGCAACGTTTACGTTGCCGACAGCTACAATCACCGAGTACAGGTCTTTGATGCTCAGGGGCGCTTTCTCAGGAAGTGGGGCTCGCAGGGAACCCTGCCGGGGCAATTTCAGGAGCCATGGGGCATTGCGGTTGACGACAGTGGCGATGTCTATGTTGCCGATACGTGGAACCACCGCATCCAGAAGTTTGATGTTCAGGGGCAGTTCATTAGGCAGTGGGGCTTTTTCGGGGACACAGCTGGTGCATTGGGCGATGCGCAGATGATGTATGGCCCCCGCGACGTGGCTATCGACACTGAGGGGAACGTGCTGGTCAGTGATACCGGGAACAAGCGGATCCTGAGTTTTACGCCCGAAGGTGAATTCGTGCGCCAATGGGGCGGAGCTGGGTCACAGGAGGGGCAGCTGCGCGAACCGGTTGGCTTGGCGGCTGATGATGCTGGCTATGTCTACGTGGCCGACACCTGGAATGGGCGCGTGCAGAAATTCGACGTGCAGGGCGTGTTCGTGCAAGAGTGGCCGGTGCTGGGCTGGGAGGGTGAGGGCGTCACGAACAAGCCGTATCCGGCCGTGGATAGGCAGGGCAACGTCTACGTTACAGCGCCGGACTATCACCGAATTGTCAAGTTCACCGCGTCTGGCGCGGTTGTCACGGTGTGGGGTCAGTACGGGAGTGACCTGGGTGCGCTGAACATGCCATCAGGGATCGTGGTCGATGCCGATGGCAGTGTGCTGGTTCTGGATTCCTCAAACCATCGCGTGATGCGGTTTAGCGGAATTCCATAAACGAATGCGGGCCTGCGGATCGGTTGATCGAAAGCCGTAGGCCACAGATGAGACAGGCCTATGGTTCGCTTGTTGCAGGGCTCTCATTCCTGCACTGAGGAGCAGTCCCATCTTCCGGCTCGCCGACCAGTGACCACGGCCCGGCCCAGAAGACACGCACATTCACCAGTTGGCCCCGGCGATCGGCCGAGTCCTCGAAGAAAACGATCTTGTTGGTGACGGTGCGTCCCATCCATCTCCTGCGGCGGCGACCCTCTGTGAGAACCTCCAAACCCCGATTCAACAGTGCGGCATTGATCTCACCTGCGATACGCGTCTGCAACGCTTCCAGCAAGGCGCGGCGGCGCTCTTTCTCCTCTGCTGGGACATCATCCTCCAGCTTTGCAGCCGCCGTCGCCGGGCGCGGCGAGTACTTGGCGATGTGCACGGCATCAAAGCGCAGTTGCTGCAGAAGGTCATAGGTGGCGCGAAACTGATCGGGTGTTTCACCAGGAAATCCCACGATAACGTCAGTCGCAACGCTGCATCCAGGCACTCGTTCCCGGATCTCAGCTATGAGGGCGCGATAGGATTCGACTGTGTAGTTGCGTCCCATGCGTTTCAGGACTGTGTTGTCGCCTGACTGGACTGGGAGCTCAAAGTGAGGGCAGACACGGGGGAGCGCAGCGACGGTGTCAATCACCCTGGCGCTCATGTCACCAGGGTGTGACGTCAGGAACCGGATGCGCCACAGACCGTCGATCTCGTGGACGGCCTGCAGAACATCGGCCAGATCGGGCCCCGCCGAACTCCAATCCTGACCGTAGGCGTCCACGTTCTGGCCGAGGAGCGTGACCTGACGCGCTCCCATGTTAACCCACTGTTGCGTTTCTGTGACAATGTCAGGCAGGGGTCGGCTGCGCTGCGGACCACGCCTGAGAGTCACAATGCAATACGTGCAGTGGTGATCGCAGCCCTCCGATATGGGGACCAAGGCGGTGACGGGTCGTTGTCGCGGCTGCGTTGGCTCAGCGATGAATGCTGCTGCGGCCGAGCGATCCTTGACAAAGTTCAACAGAGTGTCAGTATCGGAAGGCTGGACAAAGGCGTCGACGTGTGGAAAACGCTCTTGCAGCACTGCTGCGTCGCCGACAAAGCAACCCATGACAATGATCAAGGCGGCCGGAGTGTGCTTCTTGACGTTCTTGAGCGAACTCAGGTGTCCAATGACCTTGTCCTCCGCGCTTTGCCTCACAACACAGGTTATCAACACGAGCACATCGGCCTGCAAGGGATCGCGCGTCGGGCAGAAGCCCATTGCCTCGAGCCCCCGACGCGTACGTGCGGCATCGGCAGAGTTCATTTGGCAGCCTATAGTCCAGAGGTAGTATCGTCTCACGCGTGGTACTCTAGGCAGCCGGAGGGGTCTTGTCAAGCGGTGGCGGCCGAAGGCGATGCGATGCCCCTGATCTGGCTGCGCATAGAGTCCCGGAACGGCGACGGGAGGGACCAAATCAAGCCCGTTTTTTACTTTTCGGCGGCGCGTGTGGTACAATGGCTGTGAGAACCGTCCCAGGAGGTTG
>Ga0180438_10008550_pt1 | contig 12994 bp, 6 predicted proteins | sample SS_ome_12_FD_132455 | JGI IMG/M metagenome (GOLD analysis project Ga0180438, IMG submission 132455) | Hypersaline lake sediment archaeal communities from the Salton Sea, California, USA - SS_3_D_2 metaG | ecosystem: Environmental > Aquatic > Non-marine Saline and Alkaline > Hypersaline >...
AGCCGATGGCAAAGATCTGGAATTCTCCTGTCTGGTCTACCCAGACGTTCCTTCCCTCGTGCGGGGCGATCCAGGAAGGTTGAGGCAGATCCTGACCAACCTCGCCGGCAATGCAATCAAGTTTACGGATAAGGGTGAAGTGTTCGTCCGCGTGACCGTGAGAGAAGAGTCGGACACCCACATCGAGGTCTGGTTTGGGGTGACCGATACCGGGATCGGGATTCCGCAAGGCAGCCTGAATCGTCTGTTCAAGTCTTTTTCCCAGCTGGATGCATCGACCACGCGAAAATACGGTGGTACGGGGCTCGGCCTGGCCGTCTCCAAGCAGCTGGCCGAAATGATGGGCGGCGAGATCGGGGTGGAGAGCCAGGAAGGCAAAGGCTCGACGTTCTGGTTCACGGTGGTCCTGGAGAAGCAGCCGGGGGCTCGGAAGTCCGAGATCGTGGTTCCCGAGGACATCCGTGGTGCACGTCTTCTCGTGGTTGATGACAATGCGACCAATCGCCTGGTTCTCCGGGAGCTGCTCCGCTCCTGGGGTTGCCGTTTCGAGGAGACCGCGGACGGGCCACAGGCTCTGGACAGGCTCGGTCGGGCGGTGGCAGAGGACGACCCCTTCCGAATTGCGCTGGTGGACATGCAAATGCCGGACATGGATGGTAAGACACTCGGCGAGAAGATCAAGGCCGACGCGGCACTGCGCGATACGCTGTTGGTCATGTTGACCTCCGTAGGACGGCGCGGGGACGCTGCAAAGCTTAAGGAAGTCGGCTTCGCAGCCTATCTCATAAAGCCCATCAAGAAATCACAACTCTATGATTGCCTCGTGACGGTTCTGGGTCTTGACTCGACCCATTCCAGGGAGCCCAGCCGGCCGATCATCACCCGCCATTCCCTCAAAGAGGACAAGAAGCGAAGGATCTGCATCCTGGTAGCCGAGGACAACGCAGTCAACCAGAAGGTGGCCCTGCGCATCCTCGAGAAGATCGGCTTTCGGGCCGATGCAGTGGCCGACGGGCGGGAAGCGGTAGAGGCCCTGGAAAGGATCCCGTATGATCTCGTCTTGATGGATGTGCAAATGCCCGAGATGAACGGATTCGAAGCCACCCGGATGATTCGCGACCCACGATCCAGGGTCCTCCGGCATGACATCCCGATTATCGCGATGACTGCCCACGCGTTGAAGGGAGATCGGGAAAGATGCCTGGACGCGGGGATGGACGACTACCTGACCAAGCCCGTCACCGCCTTTGCCTTGAGCGACGTCCTGGAAAAGCACCTGGGGGACGAAACGACCTCGAGCCCCGTCGTTCCCGAACCGAAAACGGCCCAGTCAAGGCCCGTCCAGATCGAGCGAATTCGGGAAATCGCCGATGGCGATCTTGAGTGCGAGCGGCAGCTGATCGACTCGTTCCTCGAAGTAAGCGAACAGCAGCTCGTTGCTCTCGAGTCTGCGATACGTGATCGGAACGGAGAGGAAATAAAGCATCGAGCGCACATGATCAACGGATCGAGCGCGAATGCCGGGGCGGTGAGTATGCAGGAGCTCGCATGCCGCATCGAACAAATAGGCGACAGCGAGGACTTTGAAAAGGCCCTCGTGACGTTTGTCGACCTGAAGTCCGAATTCGAACAGGCCCGCCAGTACCTGAAGGACTATTTGTAGTTGCCGACATTCCCACCAGAACACCTTCGATTCGCCTTTTGACAGAAGATCCTGCTATATTAAATTCTTTTCGGTCCGGTTGAGACCTTGCTGCCCGCGGACCTGAAGAGAAGAACCATGACCTCCATCCGAAACTTCAGCATCATAGCCCACATTGATCACGGGAAGTCCACCCTTTCGGACCGTCTCATCCAGTATGCCGGCCTCGTGGAGGAACGGGAATTTCGCGATCAGATTCTCGACACGATGGATATCGAGCGGGAGCGGGGCATCACCATCAAGAGCCAGACCGTGAGCCTGCCGTACACGAACGACCAGGGAGAATCGTACGAGCTCAACCTGATCGATACGCCGGGTCATGTGGATTTTTCGTATGAGGTGTCCCGGGCACTCGCTTCCTGCGAGGGCGTGCTCCTCCTGGTTGATGCCGCCCAAGGCGTGGAGGCCCAGACGATTGCCAACCTCTACGCCGCCCTCGAGCACGACCTGACGATCATCCCGGTCATCAACAAGATCGATCTCCCTGCAGCGGACATAGACCGTGTGAAGGAGCAGATCGAGATCGAGCTGGGCCTCGACTCGGAATCCGCTCTGCTGTGTTCGGCAAAAGAGGGAACCGGGACAGGGGAAATTCTCGACGCGGTCACCCTTCGTATTCCAGCCCCGAAAGGAGATCCGGACAAGCCCTTGACCGCCCTCACCTTCGACGCCCACTACGACTCCTTCAGGGGTACCATTGTCAGCTGCCGGGTTTTTGACGGGGCTGTCCGGCCAGGGGATGCGATGCGGCTCATGTCGAACGGAAGAACTTACAGGGTGGAGGAGGTGGGCTTGTTTCGTTTGAGCCGTGAGCCCAGGCCGGCACTCCTCGCAGGCGAAGTCGGCTATCTCATTGCGGGCATCAAGACGGTGAGCGACACGAGGATCGGGGACACCATAACCCTGGACTCGGATCCTGCACCGGCTCCCCTGCCTGGATTCAAGGAAGTCAAACCCGTGGTCTTCTCCTCCATCTATCCTGTTGCATCGGATGATTACCCGGCCCTTGTGGAGGCGCTGGAGAAGTACAAGCTCAACGACGCGGCGCTCGTCTACCAGAAAGACTCGTCCGCAGCCCTCGGCCAGGGTTTCCGCTGTGGATTCCTAGGGCTCCTGCACCTGGAGATCGTTCAGGAAAGGCTCGAAAGGGAGTACAACCAGTCGATCATCATGACGATCCCCAGTGTCCAGTACCGCTTTTCTCTCAAGGACGGGGGTTCCGTAGTGATTGACAACCCGCAGTATTATCCGGACCCGGTCATGATCGACAAAGCGGAAGAGCCCTTTGTGAAGGCGAGCATCTTGATCCCGGACCGTTACATGGGTGCGGTGATGAATCTCTGCCTGGACCGCCGGGGTGTGAATCCCCAATACACCTACCCGACGCCAGGCAGAATCGAGGTGATCTGTGACCTTCCACTGGCAGAGATCATTTACGAGTTCTACGACAAGCTCAAGACGATTACGCAGGGCTACGGCTCCTTTGACTATGACCTGGCCGGGTACCGTGAAAGCGACTTGATCAAACTGGACATCCTGGTCAACGGGGAGAGGATCGACGCGCTTTCCATGATGATCCACCGCGAACGTTCCAGGCCCCGGGCCCTGCAGATCTGCAATCGGCTCAAGGAGGAGATTCCGCGGCATATGTTCAAGATTGCGATCCAGGGTGCGATCGGCGGTACCATTATTGCCCGCTCGACGATCCCGCCCTTCCGGAAGGACGTGACCGCCAAGTGCTACGGCGGCGACGTCACGCGCAAGCGAAAGCTTCTCGAGAAGCAGAAGAAAGGCAAGAAGAGGATGAAAATGGTCGGCTCCATAGAAATCCCTCAGAAGGCCTTTGTGTCCGTATTCCATTCCGAGGAGACTTGAGCCCGGATGCATACCCGGCCGGTGCGTACGAGGCGTGATGAAGAAGACGGAGAACCAACCTGCAGGGCTCTATGTTCACATCCCTTTTTGCCGGGTGAAATGCCTGTACTGCGACTTCTATTCGATCACCTCCACTTCGGCCACCGCAGAGTGGCTGCGTGCGCTGGATCAGGAAGCGGCTCTGTACACAGACCGGTTTTCTTCGTTCGACACCCTGTATCTGGGTGGCGGCACCCCGACGCTGCTCACCGAAAAGGAACTCGGCCACCTGGTGGAAAGCCTATTCGGGCGTTTTTGCTTCGCCAGGGACGCAGAGGTCACCCTGGAGGCGAATCCGGACGACATAACGGCGGAAAAGCTGCACACCTGCAAAGAACTTGGATTCAACAGGATAAGCCTCGGCGTGCAGTCCATGGACGACAGGGATCTCAGGTTCCTCGGCAGAAGGCATACGGCCGGCCAGGCGGCGCGAGCCATGGATCTGATCCGGAACAGCGGCCTCTCCCGGTTCGGGATCGACCTCATCTACGGCCTGCCGGCACAGACCGGAACAGGGTGGAAGAAGACCCTTCGGAAAGCGCTCGCCTTTTCGCCGGATCACGTGTCCTGCTACCAGCTCACCCTTAGCAGGGGGACTCGGCTGTGGGAGATGCAGGAGGGTGGCCTCATCAGCCCACTGGGCGAGGAAAGGGAGAGAAACCTCTTCCTCGCCACCTCGGAAACCCTCGAAGAGCACGGGTTTGCCCATTACGAAGTATCCAACTATGCTCGACGGGGGGAACCCCTGCACGTGTGCCGTCATAACTTGAAGTACTGGGAAAGGGCCCCTTACCTGGGTCTGGGGCCTTCGGCGCACTCCTTCCGGGGGAACCTGAGGTGGTGGAACCATCGCTCGGTTGCACAGTACTGCCAGGATCTTGACCAGGGAAGGAGGCCGATACACGGAAACGAGCGACTTTCAGAAGAACAGGCATCCCTCGAGAGACTGTCCCTGCGACTGAGAACAAAGGCAGGGATCCCCATCCGGGAGCTCCGTGGTTACGAGGATTCCGAAAGAGTCCTTCCCGGCTTGCTCCGGGCCGGGTACCTGGAGGTGATCGAAGAAAGGGCGGTTCCCACCCGTGAGGGTTTCCTTGTGGCAGACCGCCTTCCGTTGCTCTTTCTCTGAAGGTCCCAATCGTCGATCAACGATCTGCATAGAGAGGTCCAACCGGTCGGTGCATGATCCGGGTTGAGCGTGGGGTGGAACTTGACGCGCGAAAAATGATAATAAATGGGTGACTCTTTCGCCAAGTGTTGAAGACCAAGTCGGAGGGAGGACAGCGAATGGCTCTGATCTACGAAAAGAAGGAAGGAATCGCGTATCTTACACTGAATCGGCCCGAGGCGCGCAACGCCCTCGATCCGGAGACGATCCTCGAGTTGATGGCGGCGTGGGAGGATTACAGGGATGACAGGGAGATGCGATGCGCCATCATCACCGGTGCAGGGGACAAGGCGTTCTGTTCCGGCGCAGACCTGGGAAAGCTGATCCCCCTGTTCACCGGGGCAAAGAAGCCGGAGAGCGAGGTGGAGAAGAAGGTTGCGGAAGACCCGCTGGTTGCAAGCAAGGCACTCCTCAAGGGCTTCGAGCTGTACAAACCTGTCATCGCGGCCATAAACGGCCATGCCATCGCAGGCGGCATGGAGATGCTCTATTCCACGGACATTCGCATTGCAGCGGAAGACGCGAAGTTCGGTCTTCAGGAGGTCAAGTGGGCCATCTTTCCGATGACCGGCTCGAGTGTCAAGCTGCCCCGGCAGCTCCCGTATGCCAGGGCCATGGAGATCCTGCTCACCGGTGAACTGATGGATGCAAACGAGGCTTTTCAGCTCGGCTTTGTGAATCGCGTCGTACGCAGGGAGCAGGTGATGGAGGAAGCCGAGCGGTTTGCCCGCATCATTCGGTGGACCGCCCTGTGCATCAACCTGTCGGACCAGGTACATTCCGAGGACAGCGCCGAACCCCACACCCACTACCGCCGCAGGAACGGTTGCCAGGCTGATCGCCCCGCCGAGGGCTTTCATGATCAGGCAGGCCGCGGCCTGGGCAGCCACCAGGCTCAGGGTAAAGATCAAACTCGAGAAAGCGGACCTCGTCACAAGGATCCCCACCACGAACACCGCGATGAAGGCAAGGGCCAGGGTCTTTACGTAGTCTTGCCGGGTGCCGTCGTTGATCGCCTTCGTCACGGCGAGCAGTCCGCCTGCGAGGCTGAACTCGAGGTGCTCCGAGGGGTGGCTCTCGATGTAGCCCTCCATCCTGGAAACGTAGTCATCGATACTTTCCGCATCGTCCTTCGGGAAGAGGGATGCAATGGTGGCCTGGGAAAAGGCCTTGTCCACCAGGACCTCCAACCCTCCCGGGAAGGTAAGCAGCCTCGCCAGTCCCTCCACATCCTCCCTGGAGGCCGGGACGGTCCACCATTTCGGGTTGCCGTCCATCAGCGCGATACGGCCCAGCTTGACGACCCAGTCGAAGGCGACGCTCTCTCGGGCCCCGCCCTCACCCCTCACGTAGGTGCTGAAATCCCCCATCTCGCGGATGGCTTCCGGATGCAGGAGTCCCTCTTCCTCCTTTGCCTTGACATGCACGAGAAGGCTGTAAGGCCCGTTGAATCGTTCGGCAAAGAGCCTGAACCCTTGATTCCAGGGGTGCGTTGACCGGATGTAGGACGCCCCGGGCGTGTTGTTCCCCACGTCGAGTTTCCAGGCGCAAAGCCCACCCGCTGCCAGTGCCGCGACGAGAAGAGCCCACAACACCACTCTCTTTCTGCCTTGGAAGGCGCTGGACATCCCTTCAGCAACCTTTGCGAACAGGCCCCCACGTCCTTCTCCCTTGGCCTTCGCCGGACCCGGAAACAGGGAGATCAGGACCGGCCCGATCAGCGCCACGACCACAAAGGTGCCGACAGCCCAGAACAAACCGAAGGCACCTAACTCCCTCAGCATGGGGATACAGGCCACCAGAAGGGTTATACTCACCAGCCCTGCCGCCAGAACCGAGGCCACGACCGGCGCACGCCCATAAGCGACCGCAATCGCCTGCTTCTTGCCGGCAACCTCTTCCCGTGACCGATCAACCTCGTTCATGACTTGGGCAATGCAGACGAGGGACAACACGCCCAGCATCACAGGGAACAAGAGACCCATTGGATTCCACACCATCCCGCTTGCGCCCAGCATGCCCAGTGCCCACAGTAGAGACAGGCCCAGAACAAGGACCGGCAGCAAGGTTCCCCGGAAGCTTCTGAAATAGACGGCAAGAAGCAATAGGACGAGCACCAGCGTGGCTGCAACGGCAAGAGGAACCTGACGGCGAGCCATCTCTGTCATCTCCGCCGCCAGGGTTCGAGTCCCGATGAAATGGAGCGTGTGATTCCCATCCTCCTCCCTCGCCTTCAAATCACGGACAAGGCCGAGGAGCCTCTGATGAAAGGCATCGAGTTCCTTCTTCTTGTGTTCCTCAAGGGACAATCCGGTCTGTTCCTTGACAAAGAGCTGTTTATAGGTTGTCTCCAACTTGGTGTCGAGGTCTACGAGGGGCGCCGTGATCAGGGTTGCTGTCCCGTCGTAGGCAACCGAGGTGCCGATGCCAAGGGAATTGACCGCGACCCTACGTTTCACGGCCTGAAAATCCTCCTCTGTCTCGGGCGGTATCCGGCCTAGGATCGGCTCCCCCATCAACCCCTCAACGCTGCTTTCGTAGTGATTCAGGCCGACAGACAGGGACCGGATCCCTCCGGGCTTGATCTCCTGCACGCCCACCAGCTCCCCGGCGATCCTTTCGACCTTCTCCGCGGTCTCCTTGTTGTAGATGTCCCCGCTCTGCACCTCGACGATCACCATCAGCTGTTCAGGCAGTGTGTTCATCCCCTCGATCGCCTGCAACGTGCTGGCGAAGGGATGGCGGGGTGGAATCAGCGGCGTCACGGAGTCCGACGTCGCTTTGATGTTCGGCAGTTGTAGGCAGAGGGCACCCGTGATCACAAGGAACAAGATCAGCGCTAGAGCGCGGAACCGGAGAACCAGCATCACGGCACGGGCCATGCCACCCACCTGCACCTCACCGTCCTTCTGCTTCATCTTTGCACCCTCTTACGTATCGCTGAACGCCACTACCAGGTGAGAGAACCGTCCGTGAATTGGCCGAACGTTCCCCTATTTCCGACCACCAGCCCACAGACCTTGCCGGAACGGTTTCGCTTGAGATCTACGCCACTCAACCAGAACCGTGTGACCCTTTCGGGAACGTCGACGACGCCCCACGTCGATCCCCCGTCAGACGTCCGGATCACGTGACCGCCCGATCCTGCGGCCAGCCCCATGCGCCCGACGACATCGATGCCGTAGAGGTCCGGCTTGGAGAACCCGGTGTCCCCTTGTGTCCAGGTTTTTCCCAGATCCTTGGAGTAGACAAACGTACTGTCGATGCCGGCTGCATAGAGCGTTCCGGAATCGTACGCAAGGGCGTACAGGATCCTGCCCATCATCATCTGTTCGTCATACAGGGGCGTCTTCGATTCCGACCAGGTCTGCCCCCCATCCTCGGTGATGAAGATCCTGCCCATGTCCCCCACCACACAGGCGTGTCGGTCATCCATCACGGCCCCAGCGAAGAGGTTGAGATCGTCGAACAAGTCTGTAGACTCCTTCAGCGGCGACCGCTTCCAGGTCCTACCGCCGTCCACCGTGGCGAGGACCGTGGTGTCCCTCCCCACCGCCATCCCGTGAAGGGCGTCAAAGAAATCCACGTCCAGGAGATAGGTATTCACGCCGGACGACTGGCGTTTCCAGGTTGTGCCGCCGTCCTCGGAATGAAGAAGCACTCCCGCCTGGCCCGCGATCCAACCGTGCTGATCATCCGGAAAGCAGACAGAAGAAAGAGCAACCTTGGTTCCGCTGTCGACAACCTTCCACGACTTGGCCCCGTCGTTGGACAAGAAGATCTTTCCCCTGTCCCCGACCATGATGTAGTCGCTGTCGGAAAGGACGGCGGTCGCGAAGAGGCTTCCGCCTATGTGGGTGAGAGGGTCTCCGTCGGCAGAGGGGGCGGCCCCCACCAGGAAGAAGGCTGCCAGGAGGGCAGCCACCAACAAGAAGGAAGAGATCCTCGAATGCATACGCATCTCCTGAGGCTGTTGATATATGGCCATCTGGGGCGTTGCGCTCAACCGATCAAGACCGACTGGACTTTATACAACACCTGCTGTTTGACCGCAACTTGCCGGTCTCCTATCCTATACGTCTACTCTCTCGATCCGGACTGATCCGAAAGAAAGGAGGCCCTTCATGCACCTCGATCCAAATCGCTTCCGGGAAGTCGATCCTGGCACCCGTGTTCTCATGGGGCCGGGCCCCAGCGACGTCTCCGCACGTGTCCTCCAAGCAATGTCGGCCCCCTGTATCGGCCACCTCGATCCGTATTTCCTCGGCATCATGGATGAAACCCAGCAGCTGCTTCGCTTCCTCTTCCAGACCGACAACGAACTGACGATCCCTGTGTCGGGCACGGGCAGTGCGGGTATGGAGACCTGCTTCGTCAATCTCGTCGAGCCGGGAGACGAGGTAGTGGTCTGCGTGAACGGAGTGTTCGGCACGCGGATGAGTGACATCGTCGGCCGCCTTGGAGGCGAACTCATCCGGGTGGATGCGGAATGGGGACGGGCCGTCGATCCGTCGGCAGTGCGGGATGCCATCAAGGGGAAAGGGCCCAAAATCGTAGCGGTCGTTCATGCCGAGACCTCGACCGGGGTCTGCACGCCCCTCGAGGAGCTCTCGAAGATCGCCCACGATGCGGGAGCCCTGTTCCTGGTGGATGCTGTAACCTCCCTGGCCGGCATGGAGGTGGCCGTTGACAAGTGGGGAATCGACGCCGTGTACAGCGGCACACAGAAATGTCTTTCCTGCCCTCCAGGGCTCTCCCCAATTTCCTTAAGCTCCGCCGCCCTGAAGGCCCTCGACTCCCGGAAGCATCCGGTAGCAAGTTGGTACCTGGACATGAGCATGGTCCGCAACTACTGGGGCGGAGACCGCAAATACCATCACACTGCCCCGATCAACATGGTGTACGGCCTTCGGGAGGCCCTGCGCATCGTTGCCGAGGAAGGGCTCGAGGCACGTTTCGCCAGGCACCGGCTCAACCACCTTGCCCTGGTGGCAGGACTGGAGGCCATGGGGCTCTCGATGCTCGTCCCGGACGCAGAGCGCCTTCCGATGTTGAACACGGTACGCATCCCGGAGGGCACACAAGACGCGAAGGTGCGCGGAGCGCTTCTGAAGCAATTCGGGATCGAAATCGGAGGCGGTTTGGGCGATCTGGCCGGCAAGGTCTGGCGAGTCGGGCTGATGGGCCACGCTTCTTCGACCCGCAACGTGTGCCTCTTCCTGTCCGCTTTGGAGACCGTTCTCAGAGTTGGAGGGGTCGAGGTTCGGTCAGGCGCCACAGACGCGGCCGCAAAGGTTTATGACAGCCGGTGATGGAATCACGATTCCTGCGCAGACTCTCGAAGATCGTCGGAAAGGACCACCTTCGTTTCGGTCCTTCCGATCTGGAGGTCTACGCTTACGATGCATCCCTTGCCAAGGGGCAGCCGGGGGCGGTTGTCTTCCCTGCCAACACCCAACAGACTGCCGCCGTGGTCCGGGCTGCCTCTGAGGCAGGTATCCCCTGTGTGCCTCGCGGCTTCGGCACCAACTTATCAGGCGGAAGTGTTCCGCCCGAGAACGGGCTGGTCATCTGTCTGTCACGGATGAACCGTATCCTGTCCATTCGGACGGATCGCCGGTGTGCGCAAGTTCAGCCCGGCGTGACGAACCTCGAACTCCAGGACGCCCTCGCCCCGCTCGGTTTCTTCTACGCCCCAGACCCGGCCAGTCAGAAGGTGGCCACCCTGGGCGGCAATGTCGCTGAGAACTCTGGCGGCCCTCGATGTGTCAAGTATGGAGTCACGAAGAACCACGTCCTCGGCATGGAGATCGTCTTGCCCGACGGCGAGGTCGTTCGCGTGGGAGGAGAGATGCTCGACCCACCGGCATACGACCTGTGCGGCATCCTGGTTGGAAGCGAGGGCACCCTCGGGATCGTAACCGAGATCACGGTCCGGATCCTTCCGTTGGCAGAATCGGTCGTGACCCTGCTGGCCATCTACGATCAAGTGGCCGATGCAGCCCGTTCCGTTTCCGAGATCATCGCCGAGGGGATCGTTCCCGCCTCCCTGGAGATGATGGATGCGCCCGTCATGCGGGCCGTCGAGGAAAGCTACCCGTGCGGCTACCCGCTGGATGCTGCGGCGGTGCTGATCATCGAGGTGGACGGACCGGCGGTTGGTCTCAAGGCTCAGGCAGAGCGGATTCGGCAGATATGCCTTGATCAGGGTTGCAGGCAGGTGCGGGAAGCAGGGGATACGGGAGAGAGGGACCTTCTTTGGGCAGGCAGGCGAGGGGCTTTCGGTGCGATTGCCCGTCTGGCTCCCAGCTACCTCGTAGCGGATTGCACGGTGCCGCGCACGAAGTTGCCCGAGGCCCTTGATCGCGTTCGAGCCATCGCAGAGCACCACCAGCTTTCCCACGGAAACGTGTTCCACGCTGGCGATGGGAACCTCCATCCCCTTTTGTTCTTCGACTCCCGGGATCCGGACCAGTTGCACCGCGTGAAAGAGGCGGGATGGGAGATCATGAAGAACTGTGTCGAACTCGGCGGAACGATTACCGGAGAGCATGGCGTGGGTGTGGAGAAACTCGAGGCCATGCACATGATCTTCTCCGAAGACGACCTCGATGCCCAGCGGGCCGTGCGACATGCCTTCGACCCGGAGGGACGTCTCAACCCCGGGAAAGCGATCCCAGGGCCTGCCGGCAAAGAGACAGCCAGAGCGGCTGCGGAACGGAACATTACAGGGGCCACGGAATACGTGCCTGCAACCACGGAGGAAGCACGCGAGATCGTACACCAGGCATTCCGGGATGGCAGCGCACTCGTTCCAGAAGGAGGGGGTCGATGGCGAAGTTTTGGAAACATCCAGGATAGGACCGCCCTGCCCTTGCGGAGTTCCCGCCTTGCCTCGATCGTCGAGTACGATCCTCCGAACCAGACGGTTACCGTGGAGGCGGGGATGTCGTTGGGCGAGCTACAGAAGTCACTCAAGGCCAACCGGCAATGGATGCCCGTCCGTCCTTTCCTCGGAAACGACACGACCGTTGGCAGCGTGGTGGCCCTCGGTGCCTACGGGCCGGAACGTTTGCGTTACGGGGCGCCCCGCGATCTCCTCCTCGGCCTCCGCTTCATTACCGGGACGGGACGCCTCGTCTCCGCCGGAGGGAAGGTGGTCAAGAATGTGGCGGGCTATGACCTCGGACGTCTGCTCGTTGGATCAGCGGGTACGCTCGGTTTTCTGACGCAGCTCACCCTCCGCGTATCTTCCATCCCCGAGGCTTGCTGCGCAGTCCGTGCGTGCGGTTCACTCGAGAAGATCGCTTCTGCCGCCGGAGAGCTGTTGCGTTCGAGGCTCGACCCGACCTTCGTTGCGGCGAGCCCGGTGAACGGTGCAGAAGGCGGGAACGTAGCCCGGATGGAAACCGGCCTCTGGAGGCTTTCGGTGGGCCTCGAGGGATTCATGGAAACGGTGGAGGCACAGGGGAAACGCTGCGCAGACCTGCTCGCCGACAGCGGGCTGGAGGGGGAGGCCTTCGAAGGGTATTCAGTTTTCGATGGCCTGTTCACAGATAACGATCAATCCTTGAATGAGACCTCTTGCCTGCTCCGAGCGGACCTGCCCCTGGACGGCGTGAAGGATTTTGTCACCGTGGCAGCCGGCACGGTGCAGGCGGAGCGCTTCTTCGTCGACTTTGGATGCGGAAGGGTGCGGGTGAGCTTGCTCGAACTGTCGGAAGAGGCATGGAAGAAGCTCTGCAACCATGTGAGAGATCTCGAAGGGCACACCCTTCTCGAAAAGGCCCCGGACGCACTCAAGAAGCGTCAGGACGTTTTCGGGCCCCCTCAGCCGGCCTGGGGGGTCATGCACAGAATCAAGGACGCCCTCGACCCGAAGAACATCTTCACGCCCGGTCGTTTGCCAGGGAGGAAGTAGCCTGCCTGCGTGACGAAGGGGCCCCGGAAAACCCGTGATGAAGAACCCCGAACATGACCATACGATCGCCATGTGCAATCGATGCGGATTCTGCCAAGTCGCCTGCCCGACCTTCCGCGCCACCGGCCACGAAGCGGGTGTTGCCCGCGGCAGGGTTGCACTGCTCAAGGCCCTGAACGAAGGCCGGCTCGAATGGACGGCTGACCTCGAAGAACCGTTGTTCGCATGTCTGCTATGCGGGGCATGCACGACCCACTGCTTTCCTGCCGTCCCAACCGCGGACCTGATC
>Ga0180438_10008558_pt1 | contig 12985 bp, 16 predicted proteins | sample SS_ome_12_FD_132455 | JGI IMG/M metagenome (GOLD analysis project Ga0180438, IMG submission 132455) | Hypersaline lake sediment archaeal communities from the Salton Sea, California, USA - SS_3_D_2 metaG | ecosystem: Environmental > Aquatic > Non-marine Saline and Alkaline > Hypersaline >...
AGCCAATATACGGTCTACTTCCAACACGCGGGCGTTCCAAGAGAAGACCTGGAACCAGAGTTTGAAAGCTTGAAAGTAGCGTCCACGGGATTGGATGTCACGCTTCCAACCATCGAAGAAGTGGGAGGGGGCCATTACAGGTTTGACCTGGTAGTCTCTGAACCCATTGTGGGGGTCATTGACGGCGGGGAGGTTCTGGACAATAGGGACAGATACATCCCTATCCATCTACATCCCTATGACTTCTACCTGGACCTTCCCTTGTCCTCCTTGGGGATCACGGCGGAAGAGATAGCGGACGCGGTCCTACAGGAGGACGTGGGGGACCACCACAATGTAGCCAATTCTCTGGCCCAGTTCTTGGCTGTCATGATGACAGCAAACTGGGAGAAGGACGGATCCACGCTCCGGTTCTTCAAGCCTGATGGAACTGTCTTCAAGGAGTTCACCATTTCCTCCACAGAAAGAACGGGGATCTGATCATGATAGATGTCAGGTTTGTCAGGAGCTACAGTAGAGGAGAAACCCCCGGCCTTCTGGAGTGGGATATGTTGGGAGGCGTCTGGACTTCCGTGGAATTGGAAGGTCTGTCAGGAGATGTCCCCATTGACCTGACGGGAGTCTGGGTGGTGGAGGCTTCACCCCGGAACATGAGGGGAGGACGGCTTGGTGACATCTTTGTGAATGGGAGTGACCTGGCTTGGCGGGCTCCAGGATCAGCGGTCATTGGACCCTACATCACAGTCCCTTCAGATTATAACGGGGATGAAATGTCCCATCTACGGCTGGAGGACGGGGAAGACGCCAACAAATACGTCAAAGTGATAGTCAGACATGACATTCTACCTGTGGCGGCGGGACAGAATTATCCTATCCTTCTTCAGACAAAGCCTAATCAGATCTTTGATGATGTGACGGCCATTGAAGCCCAGGAAGGGATCTTTGACTTCAGGTGTTTCTTTGTCCGTAATTTTGGAGACACGGAGTTCACAGAAGCCAGAATATGGGTAGAACATAACGTTCCTGATACCACGGTGAACAACACAGAAGGCTATCCCATCGTAGGGCCTTTCTATGTCTACGTGGACTCCACAGAAGGCTATCCACCGGCGGGGATCATCAAGAACAGAACCAGGAACCATTCTATGGTCTACACCAAGAAGGCGGACACGTGGTTCTATGTTCCAGGAGGGTCAAGCGGCGGAGGGATGAAGACAGATGTGATAGGGTACGATGTCCCCATTAGTCTGGGAACGGAAGGCTACCCGGCTTCAACTATACCGGCGGAAGACCAAGCCCCATTGGGGGTCAACATGTTCAGGCCAGAGGAAGGGGAGCCCTTGGAGCTGTCTGTGAACATAGAGGAACAGGTGGCTACCATATGGGCCAGGAGATACATCTGGGCCAATTTCCCACAAGTTAACCAGCTACACTTTGACCTGGTGGTGGAGGCGCTATGATCAGGGCCATCAGATCTACCTTTGACGTGGTCAGGACTCAACAGATCCACGCCAGGGAGGCTTTCAACATCTGGACAGAAGTTCCTGGTCTGTTTGACGCTGAACCCATTTTCAAGTTTGGCCAGTTTGTCCTGTATCCTCCGGAGTTGGGCGGAGGATACAACACTGAACCCATCTTTGAATTTGGGTATTTCCAGATGTTGGAAGAAGAGGCCCTAGAAATCATTCTGTTTCCTGAAGCGGGTGACTCTTCTTTGGTTCTTGGCGTCTATGATGGTGACACCATAGTTCCAACCATTCCTTTCTACTACTACATCTTGGGGACAAGGAGGGAGCTGACGGTCAGGCTGTGGTGGAACAAAGGTTTCCCAGATGGTGAAGATCTCTATGGTTTGTCAATGGCCTGTGAACCAACTGGGGCCACGCTCCCAGAAGGTTCAGAAATGGCCCAGTATTTCATAGCCGGTCTTGGACCCACGGGCTACATTCCCACGGGGCTGGATCTTGGATACATGGACGCGGACAGCTACAAGGATGTCACCATAGGTTTTCACGCCCCCATAACAGTTGAAACCAGAGGCCAGGCCATGTTGGTCCTGTCTTTCTTGGCGGATGGGGGACCCACTATGATAGGAGGATCTTTCCTTGGAACAGGGTCAAATTTTGGTTGGACTGTTTCTCCTCTGAACAGGATCATCAACGGGTTTGACCTGTTGGTCCCTTTGTATGTAGTCCATCCAGATGATGTTCCCCCAGGCGTGGAGGAAACCACAGGAAGAGGACATATCGAATGGAGGGAGAGTTTAGACGATGGCGTTTCCAGATAGCGTAGACGAATTCATAGACAAGGTAGACAAGCGGCCTTCCCCGGTTTCCAAGGTAGAGGAACACGTTATTCCAGCGGGGGAGGGAGGGAACCCAGAGGTCTACTTGGAAGAGGCTCCTGAACCTGGGTCCTTGCTGGTCACAGGATCCATCACGTTCACGGAAGTGGACTATGACCCCGTGACGGGCGGGGAGTTCTACGTGAACTACAACACGGGACAGATCAATTTCTACACGGGAGACACTGGAAAGACGGTCAACATCTCCTACTTGGGTTTGGGGTCAGCCCTTCGGGCTCATGACTTCAACCAGATCTATGACAGCATAGAGCGGACCCAGTATTGGGACATGAAAGCTTTGGTTACGCTGGCGGGTTCTGTGACAGAGACGGACCCGCCATCAGCGGGAGTTCTGATCAAAGGCGGAACGGTCTACATCAGGCCCAAGATCCCCGTGGCGGTCACACCTACGGCCATGGACTTCACGGCCTTTCCTTACCTTCTGTCAGCCATCACCCCCACATATTGGATGGCGGTTCTGATCATGATGAACCAGGCGGGGGACTTCGTCTTGGTGGAAGGAAATCAGACAGCGGCGGAAGAGGACTTCACCTTCACGGAAGGCTTTGAAGGCCAGTATTTTGACCACATCATCCTGGCGGAGATCCATGTTCAAGATGACGGCTCTGGCGCGGCGGGGACCATCCTTCCAGTTCAGGGCGCTGTGATCTTTGACAGGCGGCCTGTAGTCTACGCTGGCGGAGCTGAACAGGCCAGCCAGGTGGTCCCTTCAGGACTGATAGCGTTCTGGGTGGAGGCGGATCCTATCCCACCAGGGTGGGAGATGACAGACATTCCGGCCTTTGACCCAGGCGGAACTGTCGGGGTGGTCTGTTGGATCCGGAAGCTATGAAAACGGCCTTCATTTTTTTCTTGACGGCCTAAGAATTTCTATGGTAATATGGAGGCGATGAATGAACAAATGTGGACAGCGGACAGAGGTCTATTCCAGGGTGGTGGGCTACTACAGGCCCGTCCAACAGTGGAACAAGGGGAAACGCTCTGAATTTGATGAACGGGTTGACTACGATCTGAAAACGGCTTCCAGACTACTGAATACGGAGGAAACCCAGGATGACGGAAAAGAGGATCACGGTCAGAAACAGGCTGACGCTGACGCCAGCCTCCAGCCAGTTAGCCAGAAGGATCCTTGAAGAGACTTCCGTCAAGAACCCTGTCTACAGTGATCTGAAGAAGTATTCCCCCTATGAAATCCCATTCTGGGTCAAGCCTAAGATCCAGATGTCCAAAGTCCTGAAGGATGGCGCGGTCTCCATCCCAAGAGGCTATGATTTCAAGGCCATGGGCGGCCCTGGTGGCCTTCAGGCCCACGGGTTCCGTGTCATAGATGACACAGTCACGGCCCCCGTGGACTTCCCTTCCTGGGAGATCTCCCCCAATGATCTCCAGATCCCTGTCTTGGATAAGCTACAGAGGGAGCTAGAACGGCCCACACGGCTCTTCCATAATTTCCTCCTTGTCTTACCCACAGCTACGGGGAAGACGGTTCTGGCGGCCATGGCGGCCTCCCTGATGGGCCAGAAGACCCTTGTTCTGACCCATCGTCAACTGGTGGCCAATTCCTGGAAACGGGACTTGATCAAGACCTACGGCTTCAAGGAGTCTGACATTGGCCTGATCCAGGGGTCAAAGGCTACGATAGGAGCCCAGTTCACTGTGGCCTACCTTCAGACCATGTTCAAGAAGAAGCTGTCCATGTTGGATGATCTGAAGGAGGAATTTGGGACGGTCATCTTTGATGAATGCCACCTGGCCCCGGCCAAGACGTTCCATTCTGTGGTGGACGCTTGGCCTTCCAAGTTCAGGGTGGGCCTGACGGCTACTCCAGAACGCGGGGACGGCTTGGATGACGTGATCTTCCTGACCTTTGGTGTTCCGTTCGTGGAAATCAAGGGGAATGTCAAGTCTGACACGGCCCAACCCATCACTGACGTAGTGGTCAGGAACACAGGGATAGAACTGGAGGACAAATACGGGGGAACGCTGATCCAAATGTGTGACATAGACAAGGCTCTACAGGAGAACGTGGAGCGGAACCTGATGATAGTGGAGGACGTGAAGAGGGAGGCCATGGCGGGTCATTCCTGTCTGGTGGTCTGTAAGCGGCGGGACCATGTCTACGCGCTGATAGATCTTCTCCGGCGGGCCTTCGTTCACGCTGAACCCCTGGAAGGAAGGAGGTCAAAGAAACAGATAGCGGCCACGGAACAAGCCTTAATAGACCGGCGCGTCAAGGTGGCGGTAGGGACCATCCAACTGACCAAAGTTGGGGCTTCCATCAACCCCTTGGACAGGCTCTTCTTGGCGGGTTCCATCGGAAACAAGAAGGACACGGAACAGATAGCTGGCCGGATTAGAAGGGCGGCCCCAGGAAAGACGGACGCGGTGATCTATGACTACGTGGACTCCAACCCAGTTCTCTGGAACCATTTCAAACGGAGGAGGCGGGTCTATGCTTCCTTTGGGTTGGAAAAGTTCAAAAATATGTTCTTAACTTAGGAGGAAACAGTGGCTAAACGGCTTTTGAAGAAGAGAGAAGACACGGCGGAAGTGGCGGAAGCCACGGAGAACATGGAGGATGAAGAGAAGGAGCCCCAGGAGGACACGCTTGGGTTCATGGCTAAACGCTACATGGGGCTGAAGAAACAGATCAAAGCCCTGAATGATGGAGTCTCCAGCCTGAAGAACGCCATAGTGGAACGGGTCATGGAAGAAGGAAAGAAAGACGCCAGCGGTTCCTTCCATGTGACGGGAGATGGGTTCCAGGTAGACTACACGGCCAGAACGTCCATCTCCTACGTGGAGGAGGCGGAGGACATCCTGAAGTCCATTGGTGTCTGGAAGGAGGCTACCACGCGGGTCATAGATGACTCCAAGATTGAAGCCCTTCATGAACTAGGGAAGATCTCTGACGCTGACCTGGCGCGGCTTCTGGAAAAGGCGGTCAACTATGCTCTTTATGTCAAAGATCCGTCAGAAAAAAAGAAATGACTTCTTGACGGACGGGGCTGATCCGTGTGAGTTATGCCAGGAGTAGAAGGTGGCCCAGGAACCTATCTGGCACACAGAGAACCCAGAGACTTTCATGGTGTTTGATCCCCAGGCGTTCCAGGAGGACTACCAGTTCTTCCAGAATGTCCAGGAAATCAAGAGATGGAAGTTCTGGGAGGATGTTGTGGCCTTCACGTTCCCTCTGTGTGACTTCCTACATCCCCCACGGGTGGCTAACCTTCGGAGCTGTTATCCCATTTTCATGGACATCCTGAACAAGAGGAAACCCAAGCTGGTGGTGGTAGTAGGGAAGGACGCGGCCAAGTCTCTGTTGGGGCGTGGGGTCTCCCCGCCAGACATCAGAACGCTGGCTGGACAGTTCATCCTTCCTGATGACTTTGCTGTGGATGGATACTTGACCCCGTTCATGGTGATCAGGAGCCCGTCCTTTGTCCTTGAATTTGGGGATGACGCGGCGGCGGCGGAACTGTTCGTGGATCATCTCACAAAAACGGAGGAGCTATGGAAAACGCTACCATTGAAGATCCGGCTAAAACAAAGATAGACAAGAGAACGGAGAAGCTGGTCACGGTTCACGGAGTCCAGTTCAAGGTCTTCTCCAGGTCTGTAGTGGCCAAGGCGCTTAACAGATGTCTCTTGACCATTCAACTGTGGAACAAAAATGGGACGATCCCTGAACCCATTTTTGATCTGAAGGACGGCCGGCGCTGGTATTCGGCCCAAGAAATCAGGATCTTCAAGGCGCTGTTAGAACAAGAAGGTCTGACCAGATTTGGTCCTGACGGTAAGATCAAGAAATCAGGGAAACCCATTGGAAGAACGAATTTCAAGAAGCGGGCGGCTCTTGAAAGTAGACGCTTGAAGAAGGAGGTCAAAGATGGCAAAACGGAGGCTCTTGCGTCCCCAATCTAGCGGGAAGAAGACAGGGAAGAAAAAGGCTGTGGAGACCCAAATGAAGGCGGGACAAGGAAAACAAGATCTTGGGTTTGTGGAAGTGAAGATCTCCGTGATGTTGTATGGAACGGGGGTGGCGGCGGCTTGTCAGATCCCCTGTGAAATGAATGAAATCACGGACACCTTCTCCCAGGCGTGGGAACACGTTGAACGGGAGCTGGCCCCCAAGATGAAGGAAGTGGCGGAGCTGGCCCAGACACTACAAGTCAGGTGATCACATGAACACTGAAACCTACACGGCTTTCCTATTGATAGCCAGAAACCCAGAGCTGTCAGACGGGGCCAAGGTCACGCTGTTGGAGCTGATCCCCCATTTCACGGACGGGCGGCTTCCGTCTACGTCAGAGCTGTCCACGCTACGGGAGCTGGACGCGGACACGATCAAGAGCCACATGAATGAACTGGTCAGGGCCAACATTTTGGTCAGGGTCCCTACTAACGGGGCCAAGAAGAAGCTGTCCTACAGTTTCCATGAAGACGGCCTGGCCACGGCCCACGGGTTCCCCGGACTTCATCACGTGGACCTGGAGAAGCTGAAAGGCGCGGGGACTACGAAACCCCCACAAAACAAGAAGAAGCCCTATCTGAAACCAGCCAGTAAGATGACCCCCAGGGAACTGTTGGGGTTCTTCTATTCCCTGTACTCTAAGGAGATAGGGGAGCCCTACAAGGGGGATCCAAGGGACTATAACAGGATCAAGGCGCTGACACGCCAGTTCAGCCCCTTCATCGTCTACCAGGGGATCAGGTCCTTCATCGTGGACAGGGACGTTTTGAAGATCGTGGACCTGACGGTGTGGAACATGTTCAAGAACCATCAGGGTCTATTCCATGGGCTGGATGACCACTACGAACAGAGGATCTACCCCCATGGATAACTGGCCCCCTATATGTACGCGCACGGGCGCGGGCGCGATAGATCATATACGTCCTGAACAGGACACTACAGTAGTGATCAGAAAGGAAACCCTAAAGAACTGTCTGTCCTGTAATACTTTAATACAAGTCCCATTCCCTTCCCCCTACGAAGTAGGGGGAAGAGGGAATGGGGTTTATAGTCAGCCTTGTCAAGAAAAAAATGCAAAGGAGGAAACCAGTGGAGGAAGCCAGGGTAGTGACCTTCGCTGAACTGAGAGAAGCGGGAATTCCGGCGGAATTCTACACTACGTCATTGCAAAGTTTTTCAGGAGGACAGCGGCCCAAGAAGGCGGCGGGAGACTTTGTTGGTCTACTTCAAAAAGAGCCAGAGGCTTCTATTGGTCAACATCTCTTCCTGAAGGGCGGACTGTTAGCCCAGACCAGGCTTCTGGGAGCCACCATGGTCAAGGCTGTCCTGTCCTTTGGTCTGACGGGGAAGTTCATCAGCCCCATGTCCATGTTGTCAGAGATCTTCGGAAACGTAAACCCCACGGAGTTCTTGGTCAATGAAACTGTCCTTGAACACTACGAAGGCGTGGACTTAGTTGTCTTTGACCTGGTGGAGGTCAGGGGAAACACTAAGGACTGGCGCTGGAACATCGTGGAGAAGGTCCTTCTTCGTAGAGTTGAAGAAGGAAGATCCACGGTCATCCTGTCCCACCTGGACCCAGTGGCCATTGAACACGCCAAGCCTTCCTTGGCTGACTTTCTTGGACAGCGGTTAGGGACGGCCATAGCTGATCTGTTCAAGATCGTCAAATGTCCTGACGCGAAAGACTACAGGGACAGACTGGTCAAGAACCTGGAGGGATCCAATGCCTGACGATCCTTGGGACGCCATACATCCCAGACCTGTGATCCTGGTGGACGCCATTGGTGTTATCTACACGCCAAAGAAATCAAGGATCCTTCGGAAGGTGACCTATGACGTTCCCATGTTCGTCCGTCAATGGCTGTTTGATGTGACCAGCTACTACTACGTCTACCTGTTGGTGGACAGTGATAAAATGAAGGCCGGGCTCCAGCGGAGCCAAAGGCCGGCGCTCTTCTTCACGGACTTCCTGGTGGCGAAGAACCAGGCGGAGCTGAAGAACTGGATGACTATGTTCCGGGGCTGTCTTGTCATTTCCAATCTTCCCAAGAAGTGGGGCGTTTGCGTAAATGGAGTTAACACCTATGACGATCCTGAAGACGCCATCAAGAAAGCGGATCAACTGGCAACAATTAAAGGAGCGGATGTCTTCATGCTCCAGATGCGGGCTATCAAAGGTTAGAACCAACGTGGTCTACGGGAAGGGGTTCACTGACGCCAGAGTAGCCCTGATTGGGGAGGCTCCTGGGGCCTACGAAGACGCGGAAGGTCTACCATTCGTGGGGCCATCTGGAAAAGTTTTGGACAAGATCCTTTCCCAGTTAAAGCTGAAATATAAGGGAAAGAACGTCCCAGAAGACAAGAAGGTTTTCCTGACTAACGTGGTCAGGTGTAGACCACATGACGGCCAGAAGAACAGAGCCCCAAAGCCAGACGAAGTCCTAACCTGTAGACCATGGCTAGAAGAGACCCTACGGATGATCCAGCCCAACATCTTGGTCATGATTGGAAGGGTTTCTGAAGCGGCTGTCATTGGGCGGCGCGGCTTCACCTACCCCATGGTTCTGGATGGGATGGTAGTTTATGAAGTGACCCATCCGGCGGCCTATCTTCGGAACACGCGGTCAATGGACAAAGACCTGGCGCTGTGGGAACAGATAGCCAAAGATATCACTGACTGTGTGAAGGCCGGAGCTAACAGGCCCAGGTCAACCTATAGGCTGCCTCTACTGATCCATGGAAGGAAGGAGGCGTCCAATGGCTGACATGGAAGTGGAGGCCCTGGCTAGTTTCTACGATAGTTCACAGGCTGAACGGGCTGACTTTCTGAAGATGTCCCAGGGGATGGATCTGTTCAAGGGACGGATCACTGAATGGACCTGGATCAGGAATTTCTTCAACACCCACGGGACCATCCCTTCCAGACGGCTCTTCTTGAATAGCTTCCCTTCCATCAAGTTCCCGGCGGAAACTGACCCCCTGTCCTACTGGGCTGACCAACTGTTTGAACGTGAACGGTTCAACAGGCTGAAGGATATGATAGGGGAGGTCAGGGTGGACCTGGAGTCCCTTGATGAAGGCGCGGCTACGAAGGCGGCCCAGAAAGTCTTTGACGCTGTCACCAGTCTTCAACATGTCTGGGACAGGCGGAGGGACATGGACTGGTCCTCCCAACAGACGGAGAAATGGGAAAGCTATACGCGGCTTCAGGAAGAACTGAGACAGAACGGGCTGACGGCTCCATGGGCTTCACTAGAAAAGATGATCCCACGGTTCAGGCCCAAACAGTTAGCTACCATCATAGCCAGGACATCAGTGGGAAAGACTTGGATGACGCTGGTCTTCGGACTTCATTGGTGGAACCAGGGAGCTAAAGTGGTCTACATCTCCAAGGAGATGGGAGCGGAAGAGATAGCCCAAAGGGCGGACTGTATGATGTTTGGGCTATCCTACACGCGCTACACCAGGGGGACGTTGACAGCGGAAGAAGAACGGAAGTTCAAGGCGGGGATCAGAAGGATGAAGAAAGAAGGGAAACCTGATTTCATCATTGTAGATGACGAAGATCTGGAAGAGACGGTTGGGTTTCAATCAGTGATCTCCAAGATCCAGGAATACAGACCGGATGTAGTTATCATTGACGGAGCTGATCTCCTGATTGGCGCGGACAAGGCGGGGCTGGCGGAGACGGGCGTCAAGGTAGCCAGGATGATGAAGCGGGTGGCGAAGGCCAAGAACATCTTCATCTTCCAAACGTTCCAGGAGCGGAGGGAAGGCGGGGAACAAGAACACGGAAAGACCGGAGGAGGTCTTGGGACGGTCTACTACGCTGACGCTATCACCCATCATTCAGACTGGATCTTTGAACTGGCCGGAGTCAGGAAAGATCCTGTCAGGAAGTTCAAAGTAGAAAAGGCCAGGAATTCAGGACTGGGGGAATTCCACATCAGGTTCCTGTTTGATCCTCCATGTTTTGAAGAAGTTCCCCCAGGGGAAATCAAGCCAGAAGAACAGCGAAGGACTGACGCTGTTTCTGTCAAGATAGAGGATGAATTTAGGAAGCTACGGGAGAAGTCATGACAGCGGGACAGCTATTCAACCTATGTGAAGCCATGGGAATAGAAGGGCTGGTCCAGAGGACCACGAACATCACAGGGCTATGTCCCATTCACATGGAGCGGAGGCCATCTTGGGGGATCTCCACCACAAAACAGTTTCACCCCTGGAACTGTTATTCTTGCGGAGCCAAGGGAACGCTGGTGTGGCTGGTCCAGAAGGTCATGGTGGTCAACAAAGAAAGGGCGCTGGAATTCATCGGGAAGTTTGGATCCTACACGGTCCCACAGTTCACAGGAGAAGTTCCAGAGTTTGAACGGCGCTGGATGAATGAAGAAATTCAGGTCACGCCCCCGTCTCTGTTCAAGCCATTTGAAGTTCAACGGAAAAAAGCGGCGTTCTGGCTTCTTAGGCGGGGGCTCCCCTTGGACGTGTCCATGTCCTGTAGGCTTGGATATGATCCGAAACAGGACAGGGTCATCTATCCCTGGTGGTCAGAAAACGGGAAGACCTTGTATGGGATGACAGGAAGGATCAGGAAGCGGGGAATGGAGCCAAAGACGCTTCCCTACTTTGGTTTCAAGCGGGGGCTGGCGCTTTTCAGGCCAGTCATCTGTCAAGAGACCAAGGAGCCTTTGGTGGTAGTGGAGGGGGAGCTGGACGCGCTGATGGTGGCGGCCCACGGCTACCCCAATGTGGTCTCCACAGGCGGCGCTCCCAGTAGAAAACAGGCTGAACTGATGGTGGAATACGGCCAGCGGATCATCCTGATGTTTGATAACGATCAAGGAGGAGAACAGATGATCACCACAGTGGACGGCTGGATAGGAAGGAGGGCCAAGCTGTTCAGGGTGGATTTCTACGCGGGAAAGAAGGACCCGGCGGAGATGACCAAAGACGAGTTTGAAGCGTCCTTGAAATCCGTCCGGCTAGTTGGCCTATAAACATTTTTCTCTTGACAGAGTCAAGGAATGGGTTTACACTGTAGGAAACTGTCCCCACACATGTTCCTACACGAAAGGAGAACACGATGTCACAGGATGTCACCAAGACCACGTTCCAGGGGAAGACCAGAAGCCAGATCAAGAGGCTGGCTAAAGCCCTGGGGCTTACGGTCTACAAGAGCCAGGACGCCACGAAGTTGGCGGAAGCGGTTCTGAAATCCATGGCGGAGGACGCGGGGGTCTATGACGGTCTTTCAGATGATCTGAAAGAGCTGGCTGAAGCTATCGGTTATGAAGTCATGGATGAAGAAGAAGCGGATGATGAAGTGGAGGACGCTGGAGACACGGTTGGCGCGTCAAATCTTCCTCCCCATCTTCTGAACGCCAACGAATTGAAAAGGGCGCTGGCGAACCAACAGGCGGCCCAGTCCACGGGGAACGTTCCCAGGCTCTTCATCAAGGACGGACAGACCAAGCTGGTCAGGTTCAGGGATAACACCCAGATCACGGGGATCTATTACCACAGCTTGAAGATTGACGGACGCTGGCGCTATTTCGTCTGTTCAGAGGGAACGGAGATCCCTGAAGATAGACCCGTCAGATGTGCGTTCTGTGCGGCGGGAATTGGGCGCTCTGTCAGGGCTGTCTATGAAGTCATTGACAGGGAAGAGTGGGAAGACAAACAGGGCGTCAAACACTGTCACACACCCAGGCTGTTTGAAGTGACCCAGAAGCTTCACGCGAACATTCAACATATAGCCAAGAAGGGGCGGCTGACTGACAGGGATGTAGAGATCACCAGGAACGGAGTTCAACAGGCCCAGTATATGGTTCTTCCTGATGATGAGCCTTCCCCACTTGTCCCCCCTGGTGTGGAGGAGCCCCCCAGGCTTATGGATAAGCTTGGAGAATTCTACACCCCCTTGTCTAAGGCGGAACAACAGGCGGCCATAGCCCAGTCAGGCGTCAACGGGAATGTGGCGGAACAGGAGGATGTCTAGCCATGGCGTTCACAGTCCAGATAGTCCATGACCACGGCCAGGTGGAGGTTCTTGGGAAGGGCGTGGAGCTGTTTGTTCTGGCCTACCAAGACAATAAAGGCGGGACGGGCTTCAGGTCCAACATAGGGGACCTGGGGACTCTTGGCCTGATCCTTGACTTAGCCAAGGACATGATGGTCATTCAGAAGGCGAAGGGGGGCGGCCAAAGTCAGCCTCCCAAGTCAAAGGTGATCCCTGTGACGGGGGCCATTCCTGGCCTGAAAGTCCACAAAGGGAAGCCATGATCATCAAGACCCATGAAGAACTGTTGGATCTCCAGGAACGACTGAAGGATCAAAGGGCCTTCGCCATTGACACGGAGACATACCCCATCAAGATTTTGGGGAAGCGGACTGACGCCAGAATGCTCCCCAGAGCCAGGCTCCAGATGATTTCCCTGTGTTGGGGAGAACCCCCCGACTATGACAGCTACGCCATCCCCTTGGCTGTCAAGTTCAGCGGGTTCCTGACGGCGGATGTGGTCCTTCCTGTCCTCCAGCCTTTTCTTGGGGATCCTACAGTTCTGAAAGTTCTTCATAACTCCAACTATGACCAATATGTGATGGGAAATCACCGGATCCCTATGGTCCGGATGTTTGACACC
>Ga0180438_10008560_pt1 | contig 12984 bp, 10 predicted proteins | sample SS_ome_12_FD_132455 | JGI IMG/M metagenome (GOLD analysis project Ga0180438, IMG submission 132455) | Hypersaline lake sediment archaeal communities from the Salton Sea, California, USA - SS_3_D_2 metaG | ecosystem: Environmental > Aquatic > Non-marine Saline and Alkaline > Hypersaline >...
AGCAAAATCGTGCCACTACTTCCCGATTCATGGATACGCAAAATGGCTAATGAGAAAAAAATGATCGAGCCATTTGTTGATAAGCAAATAAAGCAAATAGATAATAAGAAACTTGTTAGCTATGGTCTTTCTAGTTATGGATATGATCTTCGTGTAGCTAATGAATTTAAGGTTTTTACCAATGTCTATAATTCCCTTATTGATCCGAAAAGGTTCAATGAGGATTCCTTTGTTGATATAAGAGGATCTACTTGTATTATCCCTCCCAACTCATTTGCTTTGGCAAGAAGCGTAGAATATTTCCGTATTCCTAGAAATGTTCTTACCGTTTGCCTTGGTAAATCGACGTATGCTCGTTGTGGGATAATTGTGAACGTAACACCTTTTGAACCCGAATGGGAAGGCTTTGTAACATTGGAGATTTCTAATACAACGCCTTTGCCAGCAATTGTTTATGCGAATGAGGGGCTAGCTCAAGTTGTCTTTTTAGAAGCAAAAGAGGTTTGTGAAATTTCCTATGCGGACCGCAAAGGAAAGTATATGCAACAGACGGGAATTGTTGTTCCTAGAATTTAATTTACATATCCTATTGCATTAAAGGGATAGATTTGGATAATTAAAAGAAAGTAGCTAAGTCATTTGGTAAGGTAATGAGTAGGTTTTTTGATCACCTCATTGATATGTGTGTTTACCGTTATTGGTGGGTTTTCTTATTCCTACTCGTTGTTTTTGTTGGATATACGCATGCTATTAAGAAAAAAGAAAAACAGATACATGAGATTCAATCACGTATAGAGTCACTGCAATCAGAACAAAATTATCTCGCAGCTCAAAAAGATGATTTAATATTGAAGCTAAATTCACAGAGCGATCCAGCATGGATAGAACAAGTTCTTATGAAAGAAATCGGACTAGTCCCGGAAGGACAGATAAAAATTCATTTCACGAAGCAAGAACAAGAATAGTCGATAGCTATGTTCACAGTAACTCTACTTATTTTTCTTCTTATTTTCCTTATGCTTTCAGCTTTCTTTTCTGCTTCTGAAACAGCTCTTTTCTCTCTTTCTTCTTTGACGATTAGATCTTATCAACATGAAAAAGATAACCGGAAAAAATTAATAGCTCATCTTTTGCAAAGACCTAGAGATTTAATGGTTACTATATTGATGCTCAATATCTTTGCAAATATCCTTATTCAAAACGTTGTTTCTTCTTTATTTTCTTCCTATTCCAGTTGGCTGATAAAGGTTGGAGTTCCTTTGGTATTAGTGTTGTTCATTGGTGAGGTGATACCTAAATCCATAGCGTTTGTTCATAATGCAAGGATAGCCTATCTTGCTTCTCCTTTGATATCGTTTGCCTATAGGATTTTAAAACCTATTAGGGTGATATTAACTGCTGTCACTAGCTTTATTTCTCGCTTTTTATTTTTCTTTTTAAAAAGAGAAAAGCCTTTATCTATTAACGAGCTGAAGCATCTTGTGTTTACATCTCAAGAGACAAAAGTTCTAAACAAAGATGAAACGGATCTATTATCGGGTTATTTGGAGCTTTACGAAGCACCAGTTAAAGAGAAGATGAGACCCAAAGATGAGATCCAATTTTATAATATCCAAGATCCAATCGATTACTTGCTCACTTTATTTGCGGATAAGAAAATCTCTAGAGTGCCTATTTGCTCAGATGGTTTGGATAATTTACTTGGTATTATTTCATTAGAAAGATTTTATCGCTTAAAAGAAAAGATACGTTCGCCAAAAGAACTTAAAAAATATTTAAGAAAGCCTTTTTATATTCCTGAAACGATGAACTGTTTACAGCTATTTTTTGAGATGAGGCATAAAAAGGAGAGTATGGCAATTGTCGTCGATGAGTACGGAGCTTTGCAAGGCCTTGTTTCTGACGAAGATTTAATTGAAGAGGTAATAGGGGAGATAAAAGATCTAAAAGATCAAAAACCTATGTATACCCGTTCTGGTGAAGATGTCATTATAGCTAGTGGTAAAATGGAGTTGGATCTTTTTGAAAAGATATTTGGTATCCCACTGGAGAGTAAAACTAAAGCCGTGACGTTAGGAGGATGGCTAATTGAACAATTAGGCGATATACCTCTTCCCGGAGCGAAGTATGTTACGGATGATTTCTTATTTTATATATTAGCAGCAGCTCCTAATCGCATACAGCGTATTTATGTTCGTAAACTCAAACCCCTAAGGCGCCATGGCAAGTAGTTGGTATTTATTTTTATTTCTTGCTCTTATGTGTGTTGCCGTTGAGGGTTTTTTCTCCATGATGGAAATGGCAAGTGTTTCGTTTCATAAGGTGAGACTTCTTTATTATTCTAGCAAAAAGAACAAAAGAGCTCTTTGGCTTAAATTTTTACTAGATAGGCCGTCTCGTCTTTTTGGGACAACGCTTATTATTGTAAATACTGTTTTGCAGATAGGATCAGAAGCAGCTAGGCGATTTTATGAGTCACTTCATATGAGTCCTGATTGGGCTCCTATTACCCAAACATTAATCGTTGTAATATTAGGAGAACTTGCACCGCTATTTGCAGCAAGACGTCACTCTGAACAGGTAGCTCTTTTTGGGTCTCCTATTCTGTATTTCTTTTCGAGAGTTTTATCACCAATTATTTGGTTTTTGGATTTGATATCTAGAAGAATCAATCAAATGCTTGGGAAAGAAAAAACAGCCAACGTGTTCCTTTCAAAAGAAGAAATTAAAAGAGCATTTGAAGAAAGAAAAGGAAGCAAATCAGATAAAAGTCATGTCGATGTCATCGTGGATCATATATTCAGCCTAAAGAATAAAAAAGCAAGTGAGCTGATGAGACCTTTAGATGAAGCTCACCTTGTATCTTCACCATCCATTGTTGGCGAGGTTATAGATCTTCTTTCATGGGATTTTGTTGATTTCATCCCTATTTATCATCGCTCTTTTCAAAATATTATCGGGATAGCTTATCCGACGGATTTGATAAAGGCTGAAGGACAAGATAGAATCACTTCGTTTTCTCGTTCTCCATGGTTTGTTACAGAGGATGATTTTATTCTAAATTTGCTTAAACAGTTTCGATTTAATAATCAAAGAATTGCTGTTGTCCTCAATAAAAACGGAAAAGCTGAAGGTTTTATAACACTTGATCGTATTGTAAATGAGATATTTGGGCCTAAAGTTGAGTTTTCGGTTTCTGAAGAAAAAGTACTTAGATCAAAAGCTATGGTAGAAAGAACTCTTTCTGGCGATATGACTTTAGAAGAGTTTAACTCAGAGTTTCATGCTCATCTTACTCATGAAGACGCCGTTACTATTAGTGATCTTATTACAAGTGCTGTGCAACATCCTCCATCAGAAGGAGAAGTTGTATATGTGGATCAATTTGAATTTATCGTCAAAGAACAAACTCTTATGGGTGTCAAAACAGTTATCGTAAAGACGGTTACTTAATCTTTTTTAATTTTTGAATAACTTCAATAATGATATTGACGGCTCTATCGATCTCTTCTTGAGTGGTCATTCTACATAGTGAAAAGCGAATAGCTGATTGAACCCTCTTTTTTGAAAGACCCATATTCGTTAAAACACGTGATGGTTCAACAGATCCTGAAGCGCAAGCAGAGCCATGAGATGCAAAGAGATGATTGCGATCTAAATATATTAAGAGAGTTTCTGCATCCACATCTAAAAAGCTGATATTTGAGGTATTGACGATCCTTTGAGCAGTCCCGTTAATTGCAATGTCTAGCTTTTGCTTTAAAGATGTTTCAAAATGATCTCTAAGCTTTTTCATTTTATCTGAAGCAAAAGGAAGTTCTTCTTGTAAAAGGGAAATAGCTTTTTCTAAGCAGGCGATACCAAAAAGGTTATGAGTACCTGGTCTGAGATTATTTTCTTGACCTCCTCCATAAGCTAAAGGAGCGAGACGAAATAAACGATGAAGATAAAAGAAACCAATACCTCCCGGAGTATGTATCTTATGTCCAGAAAAACACATAGCTGATACACCATCTGGAATTTTAAAAAGCTCTTTTCCTAGTAGAGCTACTCCATCTACAACAAGTGGAATCGAATGTCTTTTCGCGATTTTGGCTAATGCATCAAGGTCTGTTTTCACACCTGTCTCAGAATTCACAGCTGATATTACGATGAGTTTTGTATCCGGCTTAATAAGTTTCTCTATATCTTTTGGATCAACAGCTCCTGTTTCTTTCACGTCAGCAAAAGATACTGAGCATCCTTTTTTTTGCATTTCAATAAGAGTATTATAGATACAGGCGTGTTCAACTGACGATGTGATCACATGACCAGGGCAGCATAGAGCACCTTGTATACATATATTTAAAGCTTCCGTTGCCCCGGAGGTGAAAATAATACTATCAGAGGGAACGGACAAAAACGATCCAATTGTCTTTTTGGCTTTAAGCAAAATATTTTTTGCCTCTCTTCCATACTCATGCAAAGAAGATGGATTGAGAGGTTTTTTCAAAATATTCATTACATTAGGATCATTGATGATCCTGTCATCAACAAATGTGGTGGCATTGTTGTCCAAGTAGATCGTCTGACTCATAGCATTTTTTCACGAAAATTAATAAGGCAGTAATATTATCACAACTACCCATTTTTTTCGCTTCTTCTATTAAGCTTTGATTTTTGTGTGCTAAAGGAAGAGAGGAGTGTAAAATATTTTCTATACCTTTCCTTTTCACAAAATCTGAAAGGCCATCTGTACACATAAGAAAAATATCTCCTTCTTTTACATGAGCAAAAGAAGTATCTGTTGAGACTTTAGCCATGGTGCCTACGGCTCTTGTAATTACATTTTTATAAGGGGGAGGAAGAGATTGGTTTCTCTTTAAGAGCTTTTTCTTTGTTAATTTGTTCTCTAATGAATGATCTTTGGTTAAAAGCTTAAGTTTGTTTTTTCTGAAACGATATATGCGGCTATCACCAACATGTGCAAAAATGGCTATGGAACGATAAAAATATAAACAACAAAGAGTAGTTCCCATACCTTTTAAATCTTGATGATTTTTACCAAGTTCATACACATGGTTATTTGCATAACTAAATGAGTATTGTAGATGACTCATGATCCTTTTTTTTGTCAGCTTTTCTTTTGAAGAAATAAATAAAAGATCTTGAGCATATTCGCAAAGAAGCCTTGTGGCTTCTTTTGCTGCTATTTCACCGGCTTTATGACCTCCCATGCCATCAGCCACAGCAAAGAAACGATGTTCCAACAGAGAGGCCCATACATCTTCATTATTGGGTCTGATAGGCCCAACATCAGAAAGACCGTGTGCTTCTAGCTGAAACTGTTTCATTTTATATTCCACTCATAAAAAACAAATTAAAAATACTCATGCCATTAAAAATTGCATGAAGTGTCATCGTTGCAAGAAGTGATCTTTGTCTTTCATATAAAAAGCCTAAAAGACAAGAGAGAGTAAAAAGAGTGCCTAAAATAGTTATATTTGCAAGACCTTGTGAAATAGAAAAATGGAAGGCTGCAAAACCTATTGATGTGACTATTATTGCCAATCTTCTCCCCATAAATTTCTTTATCCAGGTTTGCAAAAAACCTCTGAAAATAAGCTCTTCAGTGAAAGGAGCAAATATCAGTATGGTAATCAGAGCTAAAAGAAAATTAAAAGGATGCTCAGTAGCTTCGTGTAGATATTTTATTGCTGCTTGCTGAGGAAGTTGTGGCTGTCTAAAAATGAAATAAATAATTAAATCCAAAAAGTGAGATACAAAAATCACTAAAGGAAAAGCCAAAAACCAACTTATAAGACCTATAAAGAAATCAAAACCGTAAGAAGACGTCGACAGAGGATGTTTCCAGATATAATGAAAGATGTCTTTGCGATATTTCACACAATAAATAAGAAGAGCTAAGGATATAAAAAATATGGTTAAAAAATTTATCCAATGAGAGAAATCGATTTCTGAGCGGTTTCCATTAAATGTAAGAGCTACAAGTATTTTTTCTATTATAAAGGGAAGAGTAAAAGCAAGGCCTATATACAAAGCAAAGGGAATGACAACATCTATGAAGATAAGAGGGATTTTCCCAGGATCTAAAGGTTCAGGAAGACGAAAAAAACTTTTCTTTTTGGCTATTGCTAGAGCAATTAAAAAAAGCAGACCAAAAAGAAAAGCTATTAATACATCATTCTTTATTAGTTCAAATGAACTTGTTTGCTCCATGCTAGATATTACCTGCTTTTAGCTAGCATGATATAATCTTCAATGCGTTCTATAATTTTTTTAGTCATTTGATTGTGAGCCGAATTAAGCGGTGTTGAGTTGTAGCTATCTGTTCCCCATAGAGCAATATCATAATTCGTACGAAGTTGGTTTTTAGAAATGAAATAACTGTCATATAATGTTTCTTGTAAAATGATACGAGGCTTTCTTCCTCTTACATCAACAACTCTAACACGTACTTTTTCTACTAAATTTGTCGAGATATTTTGATAACGAGGTGAGTAGTAAACGTTTTCTGATTCATGTTCAGATACATTTTTGTGGTCTAAAAGTTCTATGAAAACGATGAACTCATAAGTTCCAAAACCTTTATCCATCCAGCTTATATCAGGATCGAAAGGATTGTTTGCATAAGAAATATAATGGTCGATATCTTCCTTTGGAGGAATAAAAAACGACCTCTTATGAGACAGTTGCGTGCGAAGAAGCGATGTTAACTCATCAGAAAGAGACCAAGGGATGTCATAAGAAGTAGAATCGATAACCGAAGCTACGGCGACAACAGGTTTGGCTCTTCCATCTTCATGATAACGTGTAAATACTGTTTCTTGTCCATTTTTTGAGCAGGAAACGATAAGAAAAGCTAAACTAACAGCTAAAAGTAGACGCTTCATAAAATTGATCCTCCATCAGAGGTTAAAAGATTAAATTGGAGTGTAACAAATCTTTTTGTTTCTCTGCCAGATGTTTTCAGTAAAAGTCATGGAGAGAGATAAAATAAAAAGAAATATTTTATTCTTTTTTTTCTTCTGTTTTGAGTATTTTTCTATCTTGTGTTATACTCAGCATTTAGAAGGAGCCAACTTAGTTTAAATTAGGATATAAGTTGTCTTGAAATTATTTTTTATGATAGCTTCTTTAGAAGTCGTTAACATAAAAACTACAGACCGAAAAAGTATTGGTTGAAAAAGTTAGTTCTATATTATTAAGGAGGCATTAATGTCATTTGAAAATGCAAAAGCCAATTTGGAAGAGTTTGGTAAGGAACTTAATCTCGAAGGCTTGCAATTTGATGAAAATAATACATGTATACTTGGAATCGATAATACATTTTCTCTGCATATTACCTATGAACCTCATTCTGACAGGCTTTATCTTTATGCACCACTTCTCGATGGTTTACCAAAAGAAGATAAAATTCGTTTAAAACTTTTTGAAAGACTATTAGAAGGAGCTATGCTTGGTGGCCAGATGGCTGGTGGTGGAGTTGGAGTCGCTTCGAAAGAAGAATTGATTTTGATTCATTGTGTACTAGATATGGGCCTTGGCGCTGATGCTCATGCGCTTCGTCGGTTTGCACCTCTTTTCGTTGAAACAGTAGAAAAATGGCGCGAAATCGTCACGAAAATTTGTGCTGGAGAAGAGCCAGGACCATTTACACTTCCTAGCTTGGCTGGAAAACCTCCTCCAGGGGGGCCAATTCCTCCAGGAACTCCAGGAAAAGAGGGAGATAAAGGCGGCGGCGGTTACGTAAAAGTATAAAAAGCTGCGTTTTTAAAGTTTATTTTAAGGGAAAGCAGATAGCTTTCCCTTTCTTATTAGGTCAGTTTTTTTGTGATATCAAGATAAGCCATGTAAACATCTCTATTTTTTTCACCAATCATTTTTTGAACCGAGCGAATACTTGTCATGACAGTGGAATGATCTCTCGAGAAGATCTTACCTATTTTCATAAAGGGTATTTTCAGTTTATGCCTACAAAGATACATAGCAAGTTGGCGCGGGCGTGAGCATTCTCTTGTTTGAGATTTACCTAAAATGTCTTCTGATTTAATACCAAAAAAATCAGCAACATGACGAATGATTTTATCAGGGCTCAGTGCTGATTTAGTCTCTTCTTCTAAAAGAGGAAGAAGATACCTTTTAGCACTTTCTACATTAACAGGGTTATGATCTTCATTTAAATGAGTATGTAAAATTAAAGCCTCTAGAGCTTTTTGCATAGAAACCAAAGAAGAAAATGAAGAATGAATAAATTGAATCGTTTCTTCTTTGAGATTCAAATTATATTCTTTTGCTTTGGTATAAAGAAGCTTCAGCGTTTTGCTCTTATCTAGTTTTTCGAGCCTTAAAGAAAGACCCCATTCAAAACGAGATATTAGCCTTGGCTCGATATCATCTAATTGAGAAGGAGGTACGTTCGCACAAAGAATAATCTGACAGCCCATTTGATGAAGACGATTAAAGGTATGGAAAAACTCTTCTTGCGTAGCATTTTTTCTAGCTAAGATATGTATGTCGTCAACTAAAAGCACGTCGATGTTGCGATAAGCTTTTCTAAATTCATCCATTTGAGAAAGTCTTATTGCATTGACAACGTGATCAGTAAAAGTCTGAGCTTTAACAAAAAAGGTGCGATACCCTTGTTTTTTGAAACTATACGCACAAGCCATAAGAAGGTGAGTCTTCCCAACGCCTGAAGGACCGTAAATATAAAGGGGATTGAATGAGCCTAGTTTTAGCTTTGGCTTTTCTACCTTTTTCTTTTCTTGATTAAATCCCGTTAGCTCACAGATAAGCCGAAATGTCATGATGCTTTTTTCAGGAGGAAGAAAAGAAAATAAGGAGCTGGTGGGATCTACCTCATCCGGCTGAATAATTAGCTTTTCTTTTCCTGTGCGCTTTCTTTTTGTCTTTTTGTTTTCATTTTCTAACTGAACATGTACTTGAATAGGACGGTTGTTGTTGTTCAACAAACAGGTTTTTAAAAGAGGCCGTATTTGTTCTTCAAACCACATCACTTGAAAAGAATCTTTGGCCTCTAGATAGATGTTACAAGCATCATATTTCGTAAGCTTTAAACTACGTAGCCATTTATCAACCGTGACTTTGCCAAGACGGTTTTCTTGCATTTTTAAGAAGTCAAGCCATGCCTGCATTATTTGATCCTTTTTAATTTAGGCTGAGTTGTTTTTCTTTTTATGAGCCATTGCTGAACTATACCAAGGACAGTGGACGTTAAAAAGTATATGTTCAGTCCAGATGGCATTTTGTAAAATACAAATGTCAAAAGAAGCGGCATAATGGTTGTCATCATCTTTTGTTGTTTTTGCTGGTCTGTTAGTTGTGATTTGTCTTTTGGCAGTTTCATAGTCATTTTTTGTTGTACATACATGATGATACCAATAAGTATCGGCAAGAAATGAAACTCTGTTCCTAAAAAGAAAATAGGATCACTCCAGCTAAATAAAACATCAGGTGCTGTTAAATCATTAATCCATCCTGGAATAAAGCTAACTCCACGCAGATCAAAAGAGGACTTTAAAAGATCAAAAAGACCAATTAAAAATGGTAGCTGAATAAGTATCGGGAAACATCCACTAAGAGGGTTAACTCCTTCTTGCTTGTACAGCTTCATCGTTTCCATTTGCAGTCTTTTTGGATCTTTCTTATAGCGCTCTTGAAGTAGCTTTATTTTAGGTGCGACATTTTGCATCCTTTCATTAGATTTCAAAGACCAGGTATTTAATGGATAAAGCATAACTCTTAAGGCGATCGTAAGTAATATAATCGCTAAGCCCCAAGAATGTGTAACCATATGGAAAAAGTTCATCAGTAGCATTAAAAACTTTGCAAAAGGACCAGAGATAAATGAGAAGAATCCATGGAAGCTTTGTGATGCTATGTAATCAGGGTTATAACCAGTCGCTGGATCTGAAAAGATTTTATCTGCATCTTTTAAAAGAGTTCTTTGAAAAGGTCCTGCAAAAATACGAAAATGATTTTCACTCTTTGTTGATGAAAGAGGCATATACATGGCATAGCCAGGATATTTTTTAGCAGGATAAAGTTCATATTGAGGATCAATAACAGAAAGCCTTGAAGGTATGTCCGTTCCAGGAATAACACTTAATTCATAACCTGGATCAATAGTTGTTAAAGGATCCATAATAATCCCTAAAAATCCATTGGAGTTGCAAATCCAATCAGGACGCAGTGCTGTTTCTGTTTTCGTAACAGGATCAGATGGAATTTTAAGGTTCTCAACAGAGCTTTTTCCTTTAGCTGATGTAATACGGTACTTCATGGCAGGTATAGCTCTATTAGAAGAAAGCTCTAACTCACAAATACCTGTATTGAGCCATAAATCGTCTTTGTTGCCTGATACATTTACTTTTACATCAAAAAAGTAAGGCACTTTATCGGATAAAGTATAAACTTTAGTAATTGTTCTTCCAGAGTCTTGAAGAGTAAATTCTATAGAGTTTTTATCAAATCGTCCGAGTGAATATTTTTTTGTGCCAATATTTGATTTTTCAGAGACGATATTCATTGAATAAAACTCAACAGGTACAGGTTGTTTGCTGCTAATCGGCCTACGAAGTAGTGGATAATATCCACCAATAGCTGTTTTGGTAATTTTCTCACCCTTATAATTGGTGTAACTATGATAGGGGAAATGATCAACAGCGGGATATTTTTCTTCTAAGATTTTATCGAAATTCACAGGATGAATAATACTATCGGGATGAGATTTCGATTTTAGAGGAAGGTTGATTTCAGCAATCGCTCCTCCATAGTTTGAAAAAACAAGCATTTGATGCTCGTTTTCCAAAACATAAAATTTTTCGTCGGGTCTATAAGTTTGTTTTTTAGGTTCAACCGTCTTTGTTGTTTGAACCTCTTCTGCCTTTGGCGGAGGAGGAGTAGCTTCCTTTTTAGGACGGAAGAAATATTGTGTAATTAGAAGAGTTCCTGCTACAAGTAGTATAAATAATAATGAACGTTTATCCATTGGTGAAAAAAACCTTTATTTAGCGTTTTAGCCGAGCTTCAAATGGTATCATAATCTGCATTAAATGCCAATTTACAGCTGAAAATTTACTTTCCGTCAATTAATTGCTGTTTGGCTTGAAGATAAGAAAGAAAAGATTGGAAAGAACTATTTATTTGTAGTCCCTCTAACCATTCATCTTCTATCATTTCATCGACAGGAGGAAGAACATCTTCTTCATCTGCTTTTTTTAAGAATTGAAGCGCCTCATCATGACGATCTGTTATGCAGTATAAACAAGCGATGTGATAGTAAGCTGTTTGATTGCCAAGTCTTGCAGCCTGAAATAATTTATTTTCAGCTATTGAAAGTTCATCTTGCAGCAGATCATAATCATTTTGTTGGCTAAAAGAGATAAGGCTGAGGCCCCATTCTAAATATACTTCATCGTCTTCTGGATTTTGTTTTGTTGCAAGCTCGAAGTATTTGAAAGCTTGATCAAAGTAATTCTTCTCAAAAGAGCTTTCAGCTAAATGAGAATAACAAACAGCTAAACGATAGTAGATTTGAATGTAATCAGGGTCAATCAAAAGAACATTATGAAGTATTTCGATAGCTCTTAAAAAATGATTTTCTTCTTCAGTTACATCACCCAGCATATCTAGTGCGACAGCATAGTGAAATAACCAATGAGGATGTTGAAGAAGTGCTTCATTTTGAGCTTGTAGGGTTTGCTCAAATTGATAAACCGTTTCTTTGATAGTATCTTCGTCGTCATTCATTTGACTGAGTGATAAAAGTGCTAGAGCAAAATCATATGTTAAAGCAGGATAGGATGGTTTTAATTGAATAGCTTTTCTATATAGTTTATCAGCTCTTTGAAGAAGAGAGTCATCTAAAAGATCTATTCCCATTTTACGGAAACTATTTGCTAAAGCATGAAGTGTTTCTGCACTAGCTGAATCTATTGAAAGAGCTGTTTGATATTTTTCAATCGCCATTTCTTCATATTCAAGGTCATTGTAATATTCAGATAGAGATTGCATACACATGCCATATGCATACCAAAGCTCTGAAAGTTTTGGGAAGTTATTCGTGCTATCAATAATTTTTTGTTCAGCATCAATAATATAATCTAAACGATTTGTTAGAACGCCCAAAAGTGATTGCGATTCTACCCATTGTCCTATGATGAGAGGCTCATTAGGATTTAAACCGTGAGCTGTAATGCATTTTTCTATGCTAGAGCGCAGTTTCTTGGCACTCTTAGTAACTTTACCTGACTCGCCAAGCAATTGTGCCCATTCAAGTAAGAACTCATCATCTTTAGGATTTAAAAGGACGCAGCGAGAAAAATATCTTTCTGAGTGATCGAAATATTGTTCATCGAGTGTATTTATATAAAGTTGTGTGAAGCACTGAGCTAGGGCAAACCATCCATCTATAAAAGAAGGATTTTGATCGATAGATTTTTTAAAGTAGTCAACAGCTTGCAGATAAACTCTATTATCATTAATTAGAAGTGCCATTTGCATGTGAACAGTTCCAAAATCATACCAGAAATCAACTGAAGTCTTCGTTTGATTAGCAAAGGACTCTCTCATAGCTTGAATAGCTTTTTTTACATCTATGGCTTCACCAGAATGATTGGCCACTTTTGCCCAAGCCATTCCATAATCCCAATAAAGCTCAGCAAGTATTGTCTTTGGCTCGTTTTTAGCTAGATCGATAGATTTTTGAAAATAGTCTTTAGCTTCATTAAAATAATGATTTTCTGATGTGATATTGCCAAGCTCAAAAATAAGATTAGCTATGCTCCACCAATACTCGTAGTTATTATTTTGAAGGTTGATAGCAACTTTGAAACTCTTACCAGCCAATTTCAGCATCTTCTCGTTATTATACGTGGTTCCATATTCAAAAAGCGAAAGGCCCTGTTTATACCAAAGATTAGCCTCTCTAGGATTAAGTTGTGATGCTAAATCAAAACA
>Ga0180438_10008563_pt1 | contig 12983 bp, 10 predicted proteins | sample SS_ome_12_FD_132455 | JGI IMG/M metagenome (GOLD analysis project Ga0180438, IMG submission 132455) | Hypersaline lake sediment archaeal communities from the Salton Sea, California, USA - SS_3_D_2 metaG | ecosystem: Environmental > Aquatic > Non-marine Saline and Alkaline > Hypersaline >...
CGGGCTGCAGGCCAATGGCTCCTGGTTCCGTGACATCCACTGGATTCGCAGCACCGGCAAGCAGGAGTTTGACGAAATCGTAGACCCCAAGAAAGCCCAGTTCAACCAGCCCGAAATCGTGGATATGCTCCAATTGGTGGCCTACGACGTTTACCACACGATGAAAATCGCGCCCACTCCAGCCGATCTGGAGGCCGGAGCCAACACCATCGAGACCGGCAACGTCGCTATGAAGTACGAAGGAGCGTGGTTCTTCGGTCGCCTGAACAGCCCCGAGCTACGCGACGAGGGCAAGCAGGTCGAGTTCGACGTGGTGCTGATGCCACAGGGCACTGATCCAGAGCGACCACACCGTGGCTGGGCGGAAGGTGTCGCACTGCCCAATAGTGACAACGTCGATGCCGCATGGGACTTTGCCCACTTCATGGCTGATGAGGAAGGCGACAAGGTCTACTCCGAGACCACCGGCCGCATCCCCAACAGTTTCGACCTGATCGAGAGCTTCTGGATTCCCACCATCAAGGAACGCTTCCAGGTTGAAAACGGCCAGGCTTTCGTTGAGGCCTTCAAGCGCTCCGAAGTGGACGTGGTCGGCGGCATCCCGCGCAGCAAGATGTGGAGCGAGATAGTAAAGCCAGTAGGCTACGATCCCATGTTGGGTGGCAGCGCCACGGCCGCTGAGGTCTTGCCCAAGGTGGACGAAGAACTGCAGAAGGTGATCGACGAGTACTGGGCTGCGGAAGGATAGTTCCTACCCTTCGTGACAGCGCTTACGGGTGAGCCAGCAGGACGGATTGGCACCGTGCGTTGGCTCACCCTGCCAAGTGTGAGACCCTCCCGCGGGTTTCACAACCCGTGGGAGGGTTTACAGACGGAGGTTTAGTATGACCACAGTTGCACAAAGACGACGGTTCGAGCTACCAAGCCGGGCGGTGCTGCGTGAGTGGCTTCAAGGCTACCTCTTCGCATCGCCCTTCATCATTGGCTTTCTGCTCTTCATCGCCTTTCCCATGGCTTATTCGATCTGGCTTGGATTCCAACGCTGGAACCTGCTGGGAGACCCCCAATTTGTCGGTTTCCGAAACTTTATCAAGGTATTCACCGATCCGCGGGCTAATCTGAGCCTGTATAACAGCGCTTTCTACACCCTGTTTGCGGTGCCATTCCAGTTGGTCATCTCTTTTTCGTTGGCGCTGGCGCTGACCCAGAAGCTAAGGTTCCGAGACGTTTACCGCTCTGGCTTCTACCTGCCGATCATCATTCCTCTGGTCGCCTGGTCAGTCGTCTGGCAGCGCATCTTTCACCCGGAGTTCGGCATCCTCAACGAAGTGCTGAGCTGGATCGGCATCCCACCTCAGCCCTGGCTGTTCGACCCTGCGCTGGCTAAACCGGCCTTTATTCTCATGTCATTTTGGATGATAGGCCGCCAGATGGTTATTTTCATTGCCGGCCTGGGGAACATACCTCCAAGCCTTACGGAGGCGGCCAACTTGGATGGCGCCGGACCCTGGAAGCGATTGCGGCACATCATCATTCCCCTTATGTCTCCCCTGATCTTTTATAACATGATTATGGCCATCATCAACTCCTTCCAGACCTTCATCCCGGCCAAAATCATGACCGAGGGTGGCCCGGAGAATTCGACCTTATTTGTAGTGCTGAATATCTACAATCAGGGCTTCAAATTCTTCAATATGGGCTATGCTGCCGCCCTGGCCTGGGAGTTCTTTGCCATCGTCATCGCCGTTACCCTCATCCAGTTTTATGTGTCTAAACGCTGGGTTTATTACGAGGACTAGGACTAAGGATTTCAGTAACTTATCCTATAGCCGACTGAATCAGGCTAGAAATTCGTTTGCATTTGAGCAAGTTATTTAACTCCAAATCCTTAGGAGGGAAGAACGATGTCTACAGCGGATACTACGATTCAGACAACTGTACCAGTTTCCGAGTCGTTGTCCAGAAGGAAGATGTTCGGAAGGATCAGGTTGGGTGTTCTACAGATTGTTATGACGATACTGCTGGTATCCTTCCTAGTGCCCGCCCTTTGGATGGTATCTTCCTCCTTGAAGGCTTCCACAGAGGTGTTCGCCCATCCCATCGTCTGGATCCCGGCACAGCCCCAATGGCAGAATTACGTCCGGGTGTTCGATGTTTTGCCTTTTGCGCGCTTCACCTGGAACACGTTCATAGTCGTACTTTTTGCGGTGGCGGGCACGCTCTTCTCGTCGGCTCTTGTCGGCTACAGCTTTGCCCGACTACGATGGCCGGGACGTGACATCTTCTTTGGGATCTTGATCGCCACTTTGATGTTGCCCGAGGTAATTACCTTGGTGCCACGCTTTATCATCTTCAGAGAGTTGGGCTGGATCGACACTTTGCTGCCCCTGATTATCCCCTACTGGTTTGGCGCCACACCCTGGACGCCGCTCTACATCTTCTTGATGCGCCAATTCTTCAAAGGCATACCGGTGGAACTGGAAGAGGCGGCGCTGATAGACGGCGCCAGTCGCCTGCGAATCTTCGTACAGATCATCTTGCCACTGTCCAAGCCGGTCCTGGCCACGGTGGCTGTCTTTGCCCTGCTCCAGCACTACACCGATTTCATGAACCCGTTAATTTATCTAAGTAGCGTGGACAACTGGACACTGGCGGTGGGTATCGCCGGGTTGAATGCGGATGAATCGTTCAAAGCCAGTTGGGAACTGGTTTTCGCCGCAGGTACATTCATGACCATCCCCATCGTGCTTCTTTTTATCTTCGCCCAGCGATACTTTGTGCGAGGGATCGCGACGACTGGCTTTGGTGGTCGCTGAGGAGGATGGATTGGTATGACACATAAAGTGCTCGTAGTTCACCCGCAGAAATGTACCGGCTGCCGGATCTGTGAGCAGTGGTGTTCCTGGTCGCATCACACGGTAGTGAATCCGGCCAAGTCCAGGATTGCTATACACCGGCTGCATCATCGTTACGTCAATGTGCCGGTTGCTTGCTCACAATGTACCAAGGCCCCGTGCATTGAGGTCTGCCCGGAGGGTTCCATCAGCCGTGATCCTGAGACCTTTGGGTTGATCCTGGATCAAGAGACGTGTATAGGCTGCCGGCTATGCCTGGAAAGCTGTCCTCGCGGCTGTATCAAGGTGGACGCCGACGAAGGGATGCCACTGCTGTGCGACCTGTGCGGCGGTGACCCACAATGCGTGAAACACTGCCCGGAAGATGCCATTCTTTACCTGGAGCCAGACAAAGTCGATCGCGGCTACCGGGAATTCCACACGTGTCAAGGATTGGGTGGGGAAGGGAGGCGGCGCAATGAGCTACTTGGCGGGTGGACTGGCTGGTACTATGCTGCGAGTTGATCTTACCCAGGGCCAGGCATCACGTGTGCCCACCCCACGCAACCTTTTTGAAGACTACATAGGGGCGCGCGGTGTCGGGGCCGCCATGCTTTTCCGGGAACTGGAAGCCGGCGTCGATCCGCTCGGTGCGGACAACAAACTGATATTCCTGACTGGCCCACTGGAGGGGACCTTAGCTCCGGGAGCCAATAAGATCGTGGTCACTTTTCGTTCGCCTCTAACCGGAACTTATTCTTTCTCGTTGTGTGGCGGGCACCTAGCCCCCGAACTGAAGTTCGCCGGATACGACGGGATAGTCGTAGAGGGCAAATCGGAACATCCCGTCTACCTTTGGGTTGATAACGATCAGGTCACTCTGTGCGATGCCAGCCACTTATGGGGCAGGCTGACTCACGACACTGAAGACGAATTGCGGGCTGAAATAGGAGATCCGGACATCCGGGTGGCTTGCATCGGGCCGGCTGGTGAGAAGCTGGTTCGCTTCGCCTGTATTCAGGCGGATTACCACCGGGAGTTTGGCCGTGGCGGAGCGGGCGCCGTGATGGGCGACAAGAACCTGAAGGCGATTGTCATCCGGGGCACCGGTCACGTGGACGTGGCCGACCCACCGGCTTTAGGGCAGGTCGCTGAGGATGTCTATGCGCAGTTGGCACAACACCCCAAAGCCCGCGCCCGGCGCCAATACGGCACCCCGGAGATGGTTGAAGGGGTCAATAAACTGGGTTTCTGGGCTACTCGCAATTTCACCACCGGTTACTTCGAAAAGGCAGATCGATTGACGGGAACGCGTCTCAAGGAAGAGTTGTACATGGGTGACAACTCGTGCTACGCGTGTACGGTGGCTTGCGGGAAAATCTCCCCGGTAAGCAAAGGTCCGTTTGCCGGGACCGCCATCGAAGGCGCCGAATTTGAGACCATTGGCTTGTTGGGGGCAAACTGCGGAGTGGCGGACCCCGCCGCAATTGTGGCGGCGACTGCCATCTGTGATTCTTACGGATTCGATACGATGTCAGCGGGTGTTGCTGTCTCGTGTGCTATGGAGGCCTATGAGCAAGGCATCATCAGCCTGTCCGACACGGGGGGCATTGATCTGCGCTTTGGGGACGGAGATGCACTGGTGGCCATTATGCAGCAAATTGCCGACCGCGAGGGGTTGGGAGACCTCTTGGCCGAGGGCGTGGTGCGAGCCGCGCAGCAATTGGGCGTCCCCCATATGGCCATGCACGTCAAGGGCCAGGAGTTGGCCACCTACGAGCCGCGCGGTGTGGTGGGCATGGGATTATCTTACGCCATATCCCCCAAGGGCGGCCACCATATGATTGCTCCGACTATGGGACTGGAAGTTGCCGGAGACCCGGATAATCGCCTACGAGCCGAAGGCAAGGCCGAGATGGTACGTGATACGCAATTGATTATGGCCGTCGTCGACTCGCTGGCGCTGTGTTCTTCTATGCGCTTCGTGCTCGGTCCCCAATCTATGCTGGAGCTTTACCGGGCCGTAACGGGGCGGCACTTAGACGAAGAGCAAGCATACCTGATCGCCGAACGGATCACCAACGTCGAGCGGCTCTTTAACGTACGCGAGGGGTTTGGACGCCAAGAGGACACCTTGCCTGAGCGGCTGTTGAGCGAGCCAATGCCCACCGGTCCCAGCGTTGGCAGCACCGTACCACTGGATACTATGCTGGAAGAGTACTATGCGTTGATGGGTTGGGATGCAGATGGTGTGCCCACCCAGGAACGTCTCCAGGAATTGGGGCTAGAAGCGGAATAGTCAAAAACTGAGTAACCAAATATCAATGGAGGTATAAAGAAATGAAGTTCTTCTTGGACAGCGCCCACGTGGATGAGATCAGCTATGCGCTGGACATGTGGGGTATAGACGGCGTAACAACTAATCCCAAGCATGTGCAAGTTACAGACAAGCCTTTCTTGACCGTAATTCAGGAAATCGGCAGTTTATTTGACGGAACTGACAAGCCCATCTCTGTGGAAGTCAATCCGCACTACGACAAATGGGAAGACATGGTTGCGGAGGCAGAGAAACTGGCGGCCTTGTGTCCTAACTACGTAATTAAGCTGCCGGCAACGGAACCGGGGTTCAAGGCTATCCCGATGCTGGCGCAAAAGGGTATCCGAGCGAACCTGACGCTGGTCTTTTCGGCAGCCCAGGCGCTCCAGGCGTTTCGCATGGGAGCATACTTCGTTTCGCCCTTTATCGGTTGGAAGGAGTCCAATGCCGAGGAGGTCCAGCATTTTGTTGAGGAGGTAGTGGCCATCCGAGATAACTATGGGTTCACCGGCCAGATAATTGTCTCCGCGGTGCGCAACGGACGCCAAATCGCAGAGGCGGCAGTCGCCGGAGCGGATATCGTGACGGCCGGTTTCGATGTCTACAAAGATGCTTTCGACCACCCTTACACGCACGTCGGCCTGGACAGGTTCGCAAGCTTCTGGGATCAGACTGATTACGCGTGATGGAAAGCGGGAAGATTGGAAGATTGGCTGGCTGGGAAACGGGTTTGTAGTACATAGTGCAATCTGTGCTCAGAATACTATATAAAGGTGCACAACAGTGGCAAAACTTCCTAAGATCGTAATGATCGGGGCTGGCAGCGCCATCTTTGGCCTAAGCTCGCTGGCAACCGTGATCCGCTCTCAACGTCTGCGTGGGTCTGAAGTCTGGTTAGTGGACATCAACGAACCAGGCCTGGAGACTATGGCCCGGTTGGCTGAACTGATGAACCGTGCATGGGGCTCTGAGATGCGCATCAACAGCACCACCCAGCGGCGGGAGGCGCTACCCAACGCCGATTTCGTGGTTGTCTCGGTGCAAGTCGGTCCGCGCGAAGAGGTGTGGGAGAAAGACTGGCGCATACCGCTCAAGCACGGGATCCGGCAGCCATACGCGGAAAACAGCGGCCCCGGCGCTTTCGCCCACACTGCCCGTAACCAACCGTTGATGATGGCCATCGCCCGGGACATGGAAGAGCTTTGTCCTGAAGCCTGGTATCTGAACTTCACCAACCCCATGATCCGTCTGACGTGGGCGGTGCACCGCTATAGTAAGATCAAGGTGGTGGGCCTATGCCATCAACTTGTCTGGGCCCATGCTATGGCTATGGCTGTGCTTGCGGACCGCTATGGTGTGCCCATCCCGGAAGGATTTAACGTCCACACTGATTATGACAACCAGGCCAGTTTCGTCCCGGTGGCTGTGGCTGGGTATAAACACTTGGACGTGAAAGCTGCCGGTCTCAACCATTTCTCGTGGGTATACGATATCCGCGATCAGGAGACAGGCGAAGACCTATACCCCATGCTGCGTGATCGCTGGCTCAATCATTACCGCAAAGACTTCGAACCGCTAACCCGCGAGTTATTCGAGGTTTTCGGCATGATGCCTACGCCGGGCGACAGTCACCTATGTGAGTACCTTCAGTGGGTACACGATCCCGTCACCAAACCTTGGGAGAAGTACGACCTCAAATTGCAGAGTTGGGAGGGCAACCGCCGTCGCCGGGCCGACCGTTGGGCCACCGCCCAGGCCATCGTCAACGGCGAGCGCCCGGTGGATGAGCTTAAAGAGGCCATCAGCGAAGGTGTCCCTGAGATCATCGAGGCCATCACCTTCAACGAGAATCTGTATCACCACCAACTCAACCTGCCCAACAACGGCTGTATCCCTAACCTCCCTGAAGATGCAATCGTTGAGGTGCCGGGGATCATCTCCAGTATGGGGATTCGGGGTCTGAACATGCCCCCCTTACCCGATCCTATCGCTGAGCTATGCCGCCGTGAACTGGCCTATAGTTCCCTGGTAGTTGACGCCTGTTACACCGGCGACAAAGACCTGGCATTGCAGGCTCTGCTTCTCGACCCTATGGTCAATGACATAGACCGGGCGCGGGCTATTTTGGACGATTTTCTTATCGAATTCGCGGAATACTTACCGCAGTTTGCGGGATAGATGGTGGGTTGGAAACGTGGAAGATTGGAAGGCTGGAAGGCTGGCGACAGTGCTCTGCTGCAGGTTTCAGCCATCCAGTCATCCAACCTTCCAACTTCCATGATCGTCAAACACTGCTAAATTGACAGGAGGAACATTCAATGGCAGCACATGGTGCAGTCATGCACGAAGCCAAAGATGACGTCGCCGTGGTGATTGAAGACCTGGCGGCAGGCACGGAGGTAAAGGTGATGACCATCGAAGGTCAAGAGGTGGGCACCTTCAGCGTGGTCGAGGATATCCCCCTCGGCCACAAGTTCGCCACGCGCGATATCGCCGCAGGCGAAGAGGTCATCAAGTACGGGCGCTGCATCGGCAAAGCGACCCAGGCGATAAGCAAAGGCGCTCACGCGCATACCCAGAACATCAAGAGTGTGAGGTGGGCATAATGGCTAACGACATCAAACTAACGGGCTACCGGCGCGAAAATGGACGAGTGGGCGTGCGCAACTATGTGGTGGTCATCTCGGTGGACGACATCTCCAACGCGGCGGCGGAGGGAGTCTCGTACTTGATACGGGACGTGATGGCCCTGACGCACCCCTACGGGCGGCTGCAATTTGGCGAGGATCTGGAGCTGACCTTTGACACGCTGATCGGCACAGGCCGCAACCCGAACGTGGCGGCCGCCATCGTGGTTGGCATCGAGCCCAAGTGGACGGATTGGATCGTGGACGGCATCGCCGAGACAGGCAAACCGGTGGCCGGCTTCAGCATCGAGCGCTACGGCGACTTGAAGACCATCGAGATCGCCTCACGCCAGGCGATGGAGTACGTGCAGTGGGCATCGGAGATCCCGCGCGAGCCGATCGAGTTGGGGGAACTGATGGTCAGCGCCAAGTGTGGCGAGTCGGACACCACGTTGGGACTGGCCACCAACCCCACCGTGGGCCGGGTGTTGGAGCGCATGATCGCCGAGGGAGCGACGGCCATCTTCGGCGAGACCACCGAGGTGACGGGCGGCGAGGATCTGATCGCAGCTCAGGCGGCGACGCCAGAGGTGGCAGCGGCCTTTATGAAGACCTTCCAGGACTATCAGGACTTTGTGATCAGCACCGGGGCGGACCTGATGGGTTCCCAGCCCACGCAGGGTAACATCCGGGGTGGCTTGACGACCATCGAAGAGAAAGCTATGGGCAACATCCAGAAGATGGGCCGCAACCCGGTGGTGTCGGTGCTCAAGCCGGCCGAAGCCCCCCAGCAACCCGGCTTGCACTTCATGGACTCCTCCAGTGCGGCAGCCGAGATGGTCACGTTGTGTGCAGCGGGTGGCTCGGTGCTGCACTTCTTCACCACCGGTCAGGGGAACATCATCGGCAACCCGATCATACCGGTGATGAAGCTGTGTGCCAACCCGCTCACGGTGGAGACGATGGCCGAGCACATCGACGTGGATTTGAGCGGCATTTTGCGCCTGGAGCTGACGTTGGACCAGGCGGCGGACAAGGCGCTGGAGGCTATGGCGCACACCGTCAACGGTCGTCTGACGGCGGCTGAGGCATTGCGCCACAACGAGTTTGTACTCACCAAGCTGTATCGCAGCGCGTAACCGTCCTACCACCGTCCACAGGCTGCTGGCTGCCGTCAGGATATGATTGGCGGTCAGCAGCCTGTTGTCTGTATCGTCAGGAGGAGACATTGATCGAACTCAGCTTGCCCTACGGACGGGAGCACGTGACCGCCAACCTTCCCAATGAATGGCAGATTGAGTTGCTTGCCCCGGGACAAATTACCGCTGCGACCAACCCACTGGCGGCAGTCAACGATGCGCTTGATAATCCAATTGGTGGGAGGAGCCTCTCGGAACTTGCCGGTGCCCGGTCGGTTGCCATCGCGATAAACGACAAGACCCGACCGGTCCGATATGACGTTCTGCTCCCGCCGCTTCTGAGACGACTGGAGGCACTGGGAACCCAGGCGGAGGCCATCACCTTATTGATTGCCACGGGAAGCCATCCGCCAATGTCGCCAGATGAATTCGATGCAGTTCTACCGGCTGACATACTGAAGCGCTTTAGGGTTATGTGCCATAATGCCAACGATGTGTCCAATTTGGTCCACCTGGGCAAGACTCAGCGGGGGACAGCGGTATGGATCAACCGGCACTTCGCTCAGGCCAACCTGCGGATTGTGGTTGGCAACATCGAACCCCACCAGTTTATGGGGTTCTCCGGAGGTGTAAAAAGCGCGGCCATCGGTCTGGCAGGTGTAGAGACTATCAATCACAACCATGCGATGATGACCGATGACCAGGCCAAGTTAGGGCGGTTCGACGGCAATCCAGCCCGCCAGGACGTTGAAGAGATTGGTCACCTGATAGGGGTTCATTTCGCCCTGAACGCCATCTTGAATGAGTCCAAGGAGATCGTAGAGGTGATGGCCGGCGGGCCAGAGGCAGTTATGCGGGAGGGAATTGCACTGGTGCGAAAGCTATACCAGGTTCCGGTATCAGCGCCTTGTGATCTGGTGATTGCTTCACCGGGTGGATACCCCAAGGACATCAATTTATATCAGTCGCAAAAGGGACTCGCTCATGCGGCTTTGGTCACCAAGAATGGCGGAACCATAATTCTTGCCGCTGCTTGCCCTGAAGGAACGGGGAGCCAGAGCTACGAACAATGGATGGAGGGGATGATCTCCTACCAAGCAGTATTCGAGCGATTCGAGCGTGAGGGCTTTCGAGTAGGCCCTCACAAGGCTTTTCAAATTGCCAGGGACGCGTCTCGAGTGCGTGTCCTGTTGGTTTCGCAGATGTCGTCTGATTTTGTACGGCGCTTGCTGCTAACTCCGGTTGGCAGTCTTAGGGCGGCAATAGCTCTGGCCCAAGATAGTCTCCCCCCCAGGGTGCGAGTTGGGGTCATGCCGTGGGCGAATGCCACTATTCCGTATATTCCAACGCTTGAAACAAGTGACCAAGTAAGGTGAGTTATCAAATGGCGAAGTCAAAGGGGGACCTACCCCCCTACCTGAACCCGGGCTTACCGGTCGAGGCGCGGGTGGCCGATTTGGTGGGCCGCATGACGCTGGAGGAGAAAGTCGCCCAGCTCTACTGCATAGGCAGAGCAGTCGAGATGACAAACACTCTCCTCGATGAGGACGGGAATCTGCTTCCAGAAAAAATGATTGACGCCTTCCGTCACGGCGTCGGTCAACTCGGCAGACCCGCGCAAAGGCGCACACCACGGGCCGGGGCGGAATTGACCAACGCTATCCAGAAGTATCTTGTCGAGGAAAGCCGCCTGGGCATCCCGGCCATGTTCAACGAAGAGGGGTTGCACGGGCTGATGGCCAGCGGCGCCACCAGTTTTCCCCAGCCCATTGCCCTGGCCAGTACCTGGGATGAAGCACTGGTGGAAGAGGTCTACACCGCTGTCGCCAAGGAAGCACGGGGGCGTGGCAGCAATTACATCTATGCACCTGTGTTGGATTTGGCTCGCGATCCCCGTTGGGGCCGCACCGAAGAGACCTTTGGCGAAGATCCATACCTGGTCTCGCGCATGGGGATGGCAGCGGTGCGCGGCCTGCAAGGTTCAGGCCCGAAGATCGACCGCGATCACGTAATTGCCTGTGCTAAACACTACGCCGTCCACGGGCAGCCGGAGGGTGGCCTCAACGCCGCTCCCGGCAATATCTCCGAGCGGGTCATCCGCGAGGAGTTTTTGCCTCCCTTCCAGGCGGCGGTGATAGAGGCCGGAGTGGGAGCGGTAATGGCTGCGTACAATGAGGTGGACGGCATTCCGGGCCACGTCAACCGTTGGCTGCTGCAGACCATCCTGCGCGAAGAGTGGGGCTTCCAAGGCTTCGTCACCTCGGACGGGTTTGGCGTGCCTCAATTGATGGTGCCTCACTACGTGGCTGAGGATCAAGCCCAGGCCGCGCGTCTGGCGATTGAAGCCGGGATTGACTGCGAGGTACCTGAGGGCGTTTGCTACCCCACTCTTGTCGAACAGGTCCAATCCGGGACGGTGACCATAGAGACAATAGACCAAGCGGTCGGCCGCATATTGCGCGCCAAGATGCTTCTGGGCCTGCTAGACGAAAGGCCCTATGTCGATCCTGATGAAGCCGAATGCTTTGCCAACAAACCCGAACACCAGAAGTTGGCGCTGAAGGCAGCTCACGAGGCGATGGTGCTGCTCAAGAACAAGGACGATCTGCTTCCTCTGGATGCGGACAACATCCAGTCCGTCGCCGTGATCGGCCCGAACGCTGGCGACCTCCACCTGGGTGGCTACTCCGAGGACCCGGGGCGCGGATTGAGCGTTTACCAGGGCATCCACGCGAAAGTTGGCGATCGCAGCCAGGTCACCTATGCCGAGGGCTGTCGCATCACCTCAGGGCCGCAGGGTTACGCCGCATGGTGGGAGGACGAGGTACAGCTCAGCGCCCCAGCGGACGACACGCCCAGGATCGCGGAGGCGATACGGATAGTCCAAAAGGCCGATGTCGCCGTCGTGGTGATCGGCGGGAATGAAGGTACCTGTCGCGAGGGATGGTGGTTTGACCACATTGGCGACCGGGATGACCTTAACTTGCTGGGCCGCCAGGAGGAACTGGTCAGGGCTGTGCTGGCAACCGGCACGCCGACAATTGTTGTTTTGATCAACGGGCGCCCCCTGACCATCAACTTCCTTGCTGAAAACGTGCCCGCCATACTGGAATGTTGGTATTTGGGCCAGGAAACCGGCGTTGCCGTCGCCGACGTGCTGTTCGGCGACGTTAACCCAAGTGGCAAGCTGCCCATCACCTTCCCTCGCTCAGTTGGACAGCTACCAACATACTATTACCATAAACCATCTGCCAAGCGCGGTTACCTCTTTACAGAAACTGAGCCACTCTACCCATTCGGCTACGGACTGAGCTACACGACCTTTGCGTACGACAACTTGCGCCTTACGCCTCAGACGATCACCTTGGACGGACAAGCCTTGGTGAAAGTTGACGTGACCAACACTGGCGAGCGAGCTGGTGACGAAATCGTGCAACTCTATATTCGCGATCAAGTCTGTAGTGTGACGCGTCCGGTGAAGGCGCTGAAAGGCTTCTGCCGCATTAGCCTGGAACCGAATGAGACAAAGACCGTCGAATTCTGGCTCACCCCCGACTTGCTGGCCTTCCTCGACCGGGAGATGCAATGGCAAGTGGAGCCAGGTCTATTCAGCGTGATGGTCGGTAGCAGTTCGGAAAAACTTGATACCGTCATCTTGGAGTTCATTGCCTAGTATTTCGCGGCTTAAATAGCTGGTAAGTTGGGCAAGGATACTCTGCCGGTAATGTCCGACTGACAGCAGGTGAAGCACCGCGAAATACTTAAGGCTTTGTCCGTAAATAACGCGCAATCTGCGCATGCACATTTGTGCTTGTCATTTACGGACAAAGCTGAAGAGTTGTTTTCGGACAACTCCTAAGCAGTTGGGCGTTGAAGCCTACAATTACTGTGCAGTTATATGCGCCCAACTGCACTAGCGGCCTGTCGGAGAGGGCGATTTCGCAAGAAAACCGAAGATCACTTAAAAAAGGGTTGACATTATCCTGTTTCTACGCTATACTTGGACCCACAAGTGAATAAACGATTCCTTCCACAACTTCGACTCCGACTTGACTACGATTGGCAC
>Ga0180438_10008564_pt1 | contig 12982 bp, 15 predicted proteins | sample SS_ome_12_FD_132455 | JGI IMG/M metagenome (GOLD analysis project Ga0180438, IMG submission 132455) | Hypersaline lake sediment archaeal communities from the Salton Sea, California, USA - SS_3_D_2 metaG | ecosystem: Environmental > Aquatic > Non-marine Saline and Alkaline > Hypersaline >...
GGTTGCTTTCTGCGCCGGAAAAAAAGAACTGACGATATTTTAAGATGGTTGACCTGTTTTGAAATTTGGTTGACTATTTTATTTATATTAATTATCTTTTGCATTATGAAAAGAGTTCATTATATTTATTTAACAACAAATTTAATAAATGGCAAAAAATATATAGGACAAAGATTATTGCCAAAAGAAAAAAAATTAGTAAAAGATAAATATTTAGGCAGTGGCACATTATTGTTGGCAGCAATCGATAAATACGGGAAAGAAAATTTCAAAAAAGAGATATTAGAAATTTGTACTTTTAGAAAAAAAGCTGATGAACTTGAAATATATTATTTTGAAAAATTTAAAGTTTTAGATAACAAAGATTTGTTTTACAATAGAGGATTGCCTGGTCAATATTGGAGACATGATGGTCATTCAGAATATATGTCAAAAAAAATGAAAGAATATTATAGTGATTCTGAGAATTTAGATAAAGTATATATTTCAAAATATGGTATGACTAAATATGAATATGAAAATAAAAAATTAGAAGAAAAAAAAGAAAAAGAATTTAAAAATTATTTAAAAAAAATTGAAAGAATAAATAAAACAATAAAGAAATTTAAATATAATTATTATAGAAATTCAACAAAAGATTTAAGAGAAGAATTTTATTTAGAAAGAAATAGATATACTCAAAAAAAAATATGGAAAGAAAAAAGAGATTGTCCCGCCTTTTTGCATGCTGTAAAAAAAGGAAAAGAAAAAATTAATTATAGTGAATTAAGACAAAAAGATAGATATAAAAATTCAAAAAGTCACATTAAATATAAATCTATTATTTATGAAAAATTATGGGAAAAAAATTTATCAGTAAATATTCTTGGAATAAAAGCTTTAATAAAAAGGTATCTTAGTATAAAATATACAACTGAATTATCTTTAACTAAAGCATTAAAAAAAATAATATCATATTTAGAAGAATTTCATGATATCTATATAAATTATAATGAATTATTAAAAGAGGCAAAAGAAAAATATAATGAACTTAATATCACAGATTAATGCTTCAAAAATAGTCGGAGTGTCGAAGCAAGCAATTAATAAGTTAAAAAATAAATCATCCTATGATTTTTTTGTTGGAAATAAAGTTGATACAGACCACCCGCATTGGAAAAGCTATTTACATGAGCGTGGTTTGTTAGTCGAAGATCAGGAAGAAAAAATTGAGTTGAAGAAATCTAAAAATAAAGTTGGGGGTAAGGCGAGCAAGAAAAAACAAGTTGATGAATTGAAAAAGATGATTCCGGTTGAAGAGCATGAAATTTTAGATGATATTGTTAATGAAATACCAGGACTTGAAAAAGAGATGTTGAAGCAAGCCAAAAAGATGAGTAAGAAAGAAACACGGCAAGCCGCAGAATATGAACAGAAGCATGCTTTAACTGGTGGTGTGAATCCAGATGATTTCAAACCAAGAAATATACAAGATGTGAAAAGATTAGGCGAGATATCAGATTTGAATTTGAAATTAAGAATTAGGCTTAGCGAATTAGTGGAAAAGGAAATATTAATACCGATGCTTGATTCGATGTCTCAAACTGTACAATCATATTTTGTTGATTTTCCAAGAAAGATATCTACAACGATATGTAAGAAATTAGATCGAATCGGTATGGAAAAAGAGGTGGAAAAAATTTTAGCTGAACCTATCGCCAAGGGAATAAAAGAGTTCAAGAAAGCCGCAGCGAAAGCTGGAAAAGTAAGGAATTATAAATGAATAAGCCTTTTCGTGGTATAGATGTGGCAGGGGGATTATTGCCAATTGATATACAACAAGATATGATTGATTGGCTATTGGATAGAATAGATGATTTTCCAGAGTATAATATCACTGAGACAGTCTCAGAATTTGCCGAGAATGATAGATCAATTGGAAAGGGTTTGACATCTAATCCTGGTCCTTTTGATTGGAGAGTGACACCCGCATTAAGAGAAATAGCAGACTGTCTCAGTGATAGTTCACCTGTTCTTGAAGTCTATATAATAAAAGCTACTCAAATTGGTTATACTGTTGGTGTAGTTGAAAATCATATGGGTTATTGTATAAAACATGGTATTGGACCAAGTATTTATATTTCTGGTGATCAAACCATGGCTGAAGAGCAAGCCGAAAAACGAGTAGATGAAATGATTTTATCTGCAGGGCTTCAAGGTAAAATTAAAGCGAATGTGCAGAAAAGGCGTGGAAAATCTACAGGTGACAGAACAGATTCAAAAAGTTATGGCGGCACATTCATGCGCTTTGTTGGTCCTAACTCAGAATCCAAGTTGAGATCATTCCCAGCAAGAATTATTCAATTTGATGAGATGGATGTTTATCCACAAAGACTTGTTAGCAGGGGGAATGATACTGGTGATACTGTTTTGAAGGCTTTAAGGCGTGCTGATTCATATTTGAATTTAAAAAAAGTAGTTGGCGGATCAACTCCAAAAAATGAAACAACATCAAGAATATCTAAAAAAGTTGAAGAGGGTGATAAAAGATATTATCATATTAGATGTCCAAAATGTGACTTTCAGCACCCGCTTTTATGGAATAATTTTAAATGGGAAAAGACAGAAGATGGTAAACCAGATATACAGTGGAAAACAATCAATGATGTTGATGTAATCCACAAAGATCCTACATATTTTGAATGTCCTGAATGTGAACATAGAATTAAAGAAAAAGATAAATATGATTTATTATTAGAAAAAGGCAGAGGGGGAACAGCTGAATGGATACCGTCGAAAAAACCAGAAAGACCTTTTATTAGATCGTATGTTTACCCGGGTTGGTATGGGTTTAGATCATGGCTAGAAATTTGCCTTGAATGGGAAAATGTGAAAGATGATCCATTTTTGCTACCTGATTTTGTGAATGATGTAATGGCTGAGACATGGAAGGAAAGCGATCATAAACCAAATGAGCATTTTTTATTGCAAATCGCACAAGAATTTGAGCAATGGCCAAGAGGTCATATCAAGAGAGAAGTCTTGTTATTGACTATTGAAGCTGATATACAGCAAGATAGAATTGAAGCCGCTTTAATTGGATGGGGAAGGGGTAAGCAAGGCTATTGTATTGATTATTGGGTTTTCGAGGGTGATCCATCTATTGTTGAAGATAAGTGCTATAAAAATTTGAGTGATAAGATATTAGCTAAATATACAAGAGAGGACGGTCAAGAAATACCTGTCATGATTGCTTTTATAGATTCTCAGTATCTAAGTGACACAGTGGATCTATTTTGTGATGGATTCCCATATGATCCAGATGGTATTGCTGGCGTATATCCTATACAATCAAGGGAAACACAGGACAAGATTGTAAAACAATTTAAGAGTAATATAAAAACCCCTGTAATTGGATTGCATGATCAAGAATTAAAAAGAGGCTTATATAATATCTTGCGTAAAAGGCCACAAGGTCCAGGTGTGTTTCCAGGGTATTATTTGCATTTTAGCTATGAATATGGTCCAGAATTCTATGAACAGCTAACAGCTGAAGAAATTGTACCAATCAAGATAAAGGGAGTTACTAAGGGAATCAAGATATTAAATACAAAACAACGTAGGAATGAGGTTCTTGATATTGTTAAGATGGGAATGGGCGCATTGCAATATGCCATGGATAAGTATTTTTATTTATTAAATCAGCAAAGAAAATTACAGAAACAACCAGAAATACAAGAGGATGCGAATGTGTTTTTTGATGCTATTGAAGAAATGTTGTTGTCTGAAAATTAGATATTTTTTTATTGATAGAAAAATTATTGACAAAATAATCATTATAATTATAGTATTGTTATAGTTTTGTAATTATAAAATAAATTAGTTAAGGTGAACTATGTTATTACAGCCTCGTGATATTGCTGATTGTTATACTTTGCAGGAAATTGAAGATGAAATAACTGCCATTAAGGAAGCAATAGAATTGGCTAGACAATCTAAATCTGATTCTTTTGATGATATGCAAGCTCGCCAGAAAGTTGAAAGGGTTAATTTAACTGAATTAAGAAATGATCTTGCCGTTTATATTAAAGCGAAAAATATTTTAACTGGTGCAGAAAGTTCAACGGCTGATTTAGTCGCTGCAAATTATAATCCAGTAATTCCAAAGGTATAAAATGAGAATACCATTGATATCTAATATAGCCAATTATAGAAAAATAAAATCTGAAAAAATTCAAGCAGAAACAAAGATGATTCGTGAAAGAACTCACGCAATCGAAAAAATGACAGAAGCAAAAGAGAAAGCTCTTGATGCGGTTATTGCTTTTGCAGAAAAGCCTACAATGTCATTGAATGATGAATTATATGGTAATAGATCAGCTTATAGTTCTGATATATGGCAAAGTAACACTGATTATGCAAGACGAATATCAAGAATTGCTTATTGGGAAAGTCCAGCAGCTCAAGCAATGCAAGGGCGTTTTGTTGATTTGGTTATTGGTCCTAAGTTAGAATTGCAATCTAACCCGGTATGGGACATAATCCCTGGATCTCCATCAACTCCTGAAGAAAGACAGAAAATTATTAAAAATATTGAATCTCGTTATAGATTATGGGCAAAATCAAAAAAAAGTGATTATATCTTAGAAAAGAATCATTATCAACGTTCGAGGTATAATTTTGGTGAATTATTGATTGATGGTGAATATTTTGTTATTTTGCGATATTCAGCTACTATGAAAAGAAATCCATTAAGTGTACAGATAATAAAACCTGAAAATGTTAAACGAATCGATTCTAAAGTAGCACAGGGGAATACTGAAAAAGATGGTATTGAATACAATTCTAAAGGTGCAGCGGTTGCATATCATATTTTAAATGCTACTACTGGTAAATCTGTTAGAGTTCCACGTTTTGGTGTTAAGAGTGGCAGAACTTTTGTTATTCATAATAAATTGGGTCATGGTCGCCGTGGTGTTGGCATATTCGCTGGAATAATATCAGAATTAACCAAGTTGTCAGATTTTCAGGCTTTAGAAATTCAAGCGGCAGTTATTAACGCTCTTTTTGCTGTTTGGGTTGAAACAGAAATTGGTGGAGAAACTAAAAAGACTATTCCGAAAGAAGGAATAAGTGGAATAAATTCAACTATTGCTACAACATCGCAAAGAGTAACCGGAGCTGAATTTGAAGCAAAATTAAACAGTACTGATTTTTCACATGGTGGTATAATTACACAAAATATGGGAGAGGGTCAAAAATTACATAGTTTTGATACAAAAAGGCCAACAGCAAATTTTGAGACCTTTTTCAATGCTGTTAAAAGGAATCTCTATAGTGCGAAAGGAATGTCTAAGGCAGTTGCAGATTATGATTTCAATGGTTCTTATTCTGCGGCTAGAGGTGAATTGTTAGTTTTTTGGAATAGAGTAATGACTTTAAGATTTGATCATTCAGTTGATTATGAAGATGAAATTTTTAGAATGTGGTTATGGGGTGAAATTGATAATAATAATATAGATGCGCCTGGTTGGCAAGATGAAACAATTCAAGATGCATGGACTAATGCTTATTGGACTGGTCCACAAAGACCAGATATAGATCCTTTGCGTAGCGCAAAAGGTGCAGAAATTGATTCAAATAATATTTGGAAAACTGACGCAGAAATTGCTGCTGAAAGAGGTGGCGGTGATTGGAATGAAAATGTAGAAAGAAAAATTGTAGAAAATAAAATGAAAGCTACAGCTAACGAGCCTATTGTCAGGCTTGAAAAAACTAGCTATAGTTTTTCTGAAAATAAAACTGAGTCTAAAAGTGAATCAAAAACAGTGGAGGAATAATTATGGCTGATCCGGTTTTAATAACTTGCCAAGAAGGGCAATGGAATTTAGTAGCTGAAAATGTAGCTTCTGGATTTATAAGACAGACACTTGATGGGGGCTCATTTCAGTATTTTTGGACATCCAGAGATACAGGAGGCACAGCACCATCAAATAGTGACAAAACTGATGGGGGGAAAGCATTACCTTTATTTGAAAAAGATAGAAATGAAGAAATTTCATCAAAATTAGCTCAAGATTTTTATGTTTGGGTTGAAAATCCTGATAGTGACGAATTAGACAGCGTTGATGTGAGGGTTGATTTATAATGGGTCAAATTGGAAATGCTGGTACTGCTTGGAATACCAAGTCAGAAAATCTTATGTTTACTCAAGAAGGTGGTCTTGCAATAAGAATGATTAATAAAACAGGTGCAGCATCAATAAAAGGTTCAGTTGTTGAATTAGAAGGAACAACAGATAAAGGTGTTGAATTATCTGGAATTGGTAGTCCTGACCCAATTGGAATTATATATGATTCTGGAATTGCAGATGGTGATTTTGTATGGGTAGTAGTTTCTGGTTTTGCCGAAGTATTATATAGCACAGCAGTAACACGAGGTACGTTTGCAAGAGTTCCAGATTCAGGGGATACTTCAGGAACTGCGGGACAAGCCATTGCAGAACCTTTACCATCACCACCTTTTGCTTCAGATAAACATTTTCAAGAAATAGGTCATCCAGCTGAAAGTATTGGTTCGCCTGGATTAGCTTTAACTGTGTTACATTTTAATTAAGGAGTGATTATGATAGGCAGTGGTAAAACAGGAGCATATGGTCTTGGTGCAATTGTAAGTGAGACTTTAGCTAACAATTTAATTTTTACTAAAGAATGTGTTTTTTCTATATCTAAAAGATTTACAATAGGTGCTAGTGCAACAGTTAATATCGTAATTGATCCATTAGCTTTAAATGTTGCTGATAGACTTTTTATTGTTTTACCTATTGCATTAACTGCATTTGGTGCTGGACCTATTGATGTTGATTTATATTTTGGGACTGATTCAGATGAAGATGGAACATTATTTCAATCAATAAATAGAAATAATGAATCAAGCAAAACAGCAGAAGCGGTTGTTAGGCTAAATCCCACTATAAACTCAGATGGGTTAAAATTGCCTTCAGAATTTCAAATTTTTTCTAATGGTATTCCAGCAACAGCTTCATTGGGGGGTAGTGTTACAGAAGATTTTCTTTTTAATGGTAGGAAAGATGGTAAATATATGTTAAGACTTATAAATCGAGAAGCAAATAGTGCGTTTGGAATTTTTGCAATGAATTGGTTTGAAATATAATATAAATTTATTTTATTAGATAGGATAAAATGAGTAACGAATGGAAAAATAATTATAATAATGCGAATGAACATTTTTTTGATTCTACAAAAATTGAAATAATAAGTTCAGTGGCAAAATTAAAGCCAATACTTATAGGTGCTGAAGTCTATCTTTATGTAAAATTAGATGAAAATCAAGGGCTTGTTGCAAGAGATTCTTCAGGGAATCAACGGGATGGAGCTTTTCAAGGCGGTTTAGATGAAAATGATTGGACAACTGGAAAAATAAATTCTGCAATTGAAGGTATTGGTACAACAGGTGGATTTATAAATTTTGATGGTACTTGTAATTTTGTAAAAACACAATCTTTTTCAATAGAATTTTGGCTTTCTTTTACTTCTTTAGCAACAATGGCAATTGTTTCTAAGCAAAAGGATTCTGGAGTTTTTCATGGATATGGTGTAAATTTAAGTTCTGGTAAAATTAGATTTGTGATTAGAGATGATTTAAGTAATGTAAATTCAATTGAAAGTACAAATCCTATAAATGATGGGTTTTTTCATCATATTGTTGTTACTTATGATGGTAGTGGCGATGCTAATGGAATGAAATTATATATTGATAATGTTGATGATACTAATATTACAAATATAGCGATTTTGAATGGAACTATTTTAAATGATGCTAATTTTCAAATATCTGGAAGAGATGGTAATAATATTACTTTAGATATTGGAACAATAGTTGATGAAGTTGCAGTTTATGACAGAGAATTAACACCGGCTGAAATTGCTTTTAGATGGAATGGTGGAGCAGGGACACAACAAATTCCAGGAGCATCAACAAGTTTTCCAATTGATAATCCAACAATAATATCAAAAAATATATTGCAAGGTACTACAATAAATTCAATTGTACTTGATACTATTATTACGGGAAGTGATACAATAAAAGGGGTTGCACAAGTAAATTCGCAGAAATTATATCATGACGGTTCCAATTGGGTAGAATCAGATGGTACTTATTTACAATCTAATACATTATCTGAAATTAATACAAATTTAGCAACATTATTAACTCAACCATCTGATTTTAATTTTATTTGGTTTTTACATTCAAATGATGGCTCAACTACTCCTGAATTAAATGAACAAACTATAAATTATGATTTTGAAGGCCAGATAATAGATGATATAAATATTAATACTGTTTTTTGGTATCCGAAAAATGCTGATGGTTCGATTTGTGAGGATAATTTTATTGCAGTACCGGATGTTTTCAATATTAGATATAAAGATACTATTTTTATATGCCAAGAAAAAATACAAGCAACTGCAAATTTAGAATCAGGACCAGAACAAGGAAAATTGGAAATTCCATTAATTGAAAACGAAAATATGGTTGATAGCGAAGGTGACCCTATAGGTCCAGTAGGATATAAAATTTTTCAAAATACAACATTGATTGCTGAAATTTATGTCCCTAATGTGCCAAGTTCATTATTATGGGATATTATAGTTTAAGGAGTTATTATGAAAAAAATAATTATTAGTGGCGAAATTGGTTGGGATGTTATGCCTTTTATGATTAAAGATGAACTTAATGATGTTATTGGAGATTTGGAAGTTGATTTATCATCTCCAGGTGGTTCTGTTTTTGAAGGAATTGAAATATTTAATTTGTTTCGTGACTATAAGAGGGAAAATCCTGACTCACAAATGATTTTAAATATTAAAGGAATTGCTGCGAGTATGGGCAGTTATTTAGCAGCAAATGAAATTTTTGATTTAGTTACAGTAGAAGATAATGCCACACATATGATTCATAATCCAATTATGGGTGTTTATGGTGATTATCAAGATATGAAAAAAGGAGCTGATTTTTTAGAAGGGTTGGCAGAAATGATTGCACCAACATATTCAAATAGGTCAGGTCAAACAATTCAACAAATAAGAGAATCCATGGATAATGAAACATGGCTTTTTGGAAAAGAAATTGTTGAGGCTGGGTTTGCTGATGAATTAATTAAAACTGATAATAAAACAAGTAGAAGTTCTGCAGTTGCTAATTCAGAATTGAAATTGAAAGCTGTTATGAAAAAAGTAAAAGAAAAAGAAATAACAGAAAATGAAATTGAAATTGCTGCTGCTATTTTGAATAAATATAAAATTAATTTAAAAAATGAAAAAGAAGATAATAAAAATAAATTAGATAGCAATAAACCCGCCAAAGGCGGTAAAAATAATCAGGAGGTTGTCATAATGAATTATGATGAATTAAAAAAAGATTATCCTGAAATTCACGCCAAAGCCATAAAGGTGGGCGAGGATAAAGGAATTGAAAAAGTGAAAGCCAATAATAAAGCTCTCATTAATTTCAAAAATCAAAAAGAATTTGAAGGCATCGAAGCAGTCCACAAAAGGATTGATGAGGCGATTGAGAATTCTGAAAATATTGATGATGTAAAAATTGCAGTCATGGCGATATTGTCAAAAAATTCAGTTCAGGCGAGCATTGAATCACCTGGAGATATTTCAAATGGGAATGACATATCAGTTAGTGGCGAGCAAGAATTATCAGAAGAAGATGAAGGATTCTAAGGAGGTAGAATATGGCATTTATAGAAGCAGACGTTAATGAATATGGTTTTTCTGAAGTTACAGATGGTACAGCACTTGGTGATGCTCAACCTGAAATAACTAATGGAGAAGGCAGAACTGTATTACCGTATGAAATAGTTTTACAGCATGATACTGGTGAGCCTTTTTATTGTGGTGAAGTCAGAGAATATGATGGAATTGCAGATGGAGCAGATGGTAGAATAAATATTGAGCATAGACGTGTTATCCGCACATCACAGATAAAAAAAGATGCAACTGCATATGCGGTTGATGGTGAAGTATTTTTTCACCCTGGTGGTTCTGGTGCTGCTGGTTATTTAGTAGCAACTGCAGATAAAGCTGCTGGTGATATTGCATTTGGGCGTATAACAAAAGCTGCTGATTCTATTGGTGGAACTAGTGGAGCTTACACTTACCTTGAAGTAAGACCGTATGCCTATGATCCATCAAGAGCATTAGAAACATAGGAGGATAAAATAAAATGAATGTTGGAATAATAACAAAAGAAAAATTAAAGATGAAAGCTGTTGAAAAAGTTGAAAACGGCTTTTTGCCAAATCGTTCACAAATGATTGATATTGTTTCCCCTGTTTTAATCGGAAAAGATAGCGAAGAGGCTAGATTTGAAGCAATGGAAGGCGCAAAATCAATATGTAGTCAATATGTTAGAATGTCAGATAAAATAAAAATGTATGGTGGAGCATTTCATGTTCCTAAACTTTGCCATACTTTAACAAAAGAAAAAGGCAAAAAAATATACATGTCTACATCTGAAATGATAAATAGTGGTTTATTCAATGACCCTAAAATGTCAGGAAATACATTGCCTACTGATTGGCAGACACTTTGGGATGCATTGAGAATTGATATTTCAATCAGAAAAAATGCACAAGATGTAATTAGGCAAAATTTTTACAATGTAATAAATAACCCTAATGCATCAAAAGTTATAAATGTAACTGAACTTTTTCCATATGCTTTTGAATTTGTCGAAAACAATGGGGAAGGTCAAGCAGTAAATCAAGGTGAAACTAGAGCCGGTCAAACTGAAACTGTTGAGCATTTTCTTTATGCTACAGGTTTTACTAGAACTTTACTTTCAGAATTATATGATAATTCTTTTGATCCTGAAAAAGTAAGTGAAGGCGTTTTGATTGCATATAATGCAAAAAGGGATGACGCATCAATAAGCCCAATTCTTAATTTTAGTTATGCGGGCGTTTCCGGTTCACAAACTCCAGCTGATACTGCTGGTAGTGGCAGACAAGAAAAATTATATAATACTCTTGAAAATGCAATTGATCATTTAGGTCGTAGAAGAGATCCTATAACAGATAGACAAATTGCTGCTATGGATTTATCAATTCTTTGTGCGCCAGAAGATGCAAGACATATTCAAAGAGTTGTAAATGGATTTACTGGTCCTAGTGTTGGTGGTCAAGATGAACCTAAAAACTTACCACCTATTCCAGAAATTACATCAATTGTTGCTTATGATGGTGAAACAATCAGGGGTAGAGTTAAAGACATTAGTTATACTGGTGTTACTTTGGGTAAAGCTTATTTAGTCAAGAAAAATAGATATATGAATATCAGTGTGAAAAGAGGATTGACTCTTGAATCTGATATTAGACCTGATGTGTCAACTTTAGCTAGAGAAAAAAGATCATGGTATTATGCAGAAGGACAACAAACTACTGGCATACAGTATTTTGTTCAAGAAATCACATTACCTGCATATACACCAGCACCATCATAGGGGGTAAATTATGAGTGTTAAAAAATATGAGGTATTAGAAAAAGAGGGTGTTGATGGCCTTACTCTTGGAGCTAGAATCATTAAGCCAGGTGGAATTTTTGAAGAGTCTGCATGGCCTTATGGCTCAGAAGCTCTTGAAAAAACTGTTAAGGATGGTAGATGTAAATTAATATCCTCTTCTAAAAAAGAAGAAAAAAAATATAAAGGTGATGACAAATGATTGTTAAAAAACCTATAGGCGCAATAAAAGTTGGGGGATTAGTCTCCCGACTTACAGTCGGCAAGCCAGTACCAAAGATTATTATAGATTTTTGGAAAAAAACTAAACAATTAGAAGAATTGAAAAAAATAGGTGCAATTGGTGAAGCTGATGAAAAAGAAGAAAAATCAAAAAAAGTGAAAGAAGAAAAGAATGAGTCTATTTTCTCGTCTAAAGACTGATAATCAAAGAATATTATCTTCTGATATGGGTAATATTACTTTATATAATGCGTCTGGCACATTTAAAACAGGTCAAGGACGCTGGACGCATATCGGTCTTACTATTACGCCACAGGGTCAATTAACTAATACTAAAAAATGGTCAGTGGCTTTTCATATTGATGATTTTTCTGATATAATGGGAGCAAATGAAAATTTTGAAAATTGGCAAGCTGAATTTGTTAATTCTCAAGGTGAAACGGTTAGAGGTGTTTTTAATGGTCAGCAAGTTGATAAAACTCTTGGTTATGTCTCTACACTTTTAACAGAAATTAAAACTTAAGGTGAATTATGAGTGTTGTAAATCCAGAATCAACAGCTATACAAGCTTATTTATGGGTTATTTTTCAAAAAGGCATAAAAGCAGCTTTGCAAGCTGTTAGTGATGCCCAAAAAGCTATAAATCCAGCTTATGAATTTCGTGTTGAAACTAATTTGTATCGGCCAACTATAGAACAAATTGAAAAAACAGCTTTAGCAAATATATTGATTGCAGAAGTTGAATCGGATCAATCAACTGATTTTTCAAAAAATCATAAAGTAACATATAATATTGATTGTTACGTTCGTGGCAGAAATGAAGATGATCCAGAAAGTCCTGGGTCTTTAGTTCCTGCGGATGAAGTGGCTGTTGAAAGATTGCAATATCTTTGTGCACAAGTAGAATTTGGATTAACAAAATTGGAAAATTATTACATGGGTTTGGATTCAGGGGATGTTAAACCAAATGATTTAACGCTTACTTTCAATCCAGTTGAAGATGCTACTGAAGCGGCAACACCATATGCACCAGCTCGTTTTGTTCTTGAATGTATGTTCCCATATGTTCCACAAGATCTTGAAAATTTGCCTCCGATAGAAGAGACTTTTATTTCTCTTGCTGAATGGGCATCAAGATTTATATATTAATTTGAATAAGGAGGATTGTTATGTCAATCTCTTTTAATAATGTTAGTCAGAGCGTTAGAGCGAGCAAGACTTTTATAGA
>Ga0180438_10008566_pt1 | contig 12981 bp, 21 predicted proteins | sample SS_ome_12_FD_132455 | JGI IMG/M metagenome (GOLD analysis project Ga0180438, IMG submission 132455) | Hypersaline lake sediment archaeal communities from the Salton Sea, California, USA - SS_3_D_2 metaG | ecosystem: Environmental > Aquatic > Non-marine Saline and Alkaline > Hypersaline >...
GGGCTTGATAGCTGAGTATGTTTCTCTGCTTATCCACACATTACTATTATTCTTGATTGTGATTTGTCTTGTGTGATTGTAGTCCTCACGCCACCAAAACACTTTATGATTGGTGTCTGTGTCGTATATTGTGATTCCTGCGCCTGTCGCATTGTAATAATTAGAATTATTAAGTCCCTGGTCTATTTGTTCACTGCCATTCATAAATGTGATGTTATCCACGTCACCATCTAAGTCTATGTTAATATCCTTCATACTGCGCCAGAAGTGAACGCTCCTATTGAATGCTGTCCATCCCACACTTCCAGTTTTTAAAGTGGCTGTCCAGTTCACCATGTTATCATCAGCACGCTGGCTCAATGTATATGTGAAGTTAGCCTTTTTTTGCCCTGCTGTAAAGTTAGCACGCCAACTCAAACTCCAATAAGTAAGATTATCAGAGTCAATTCCCAAGAAGTCAAAAGGCAAGTCATAAAAACTGATTATTATTGGATCCCCGCTTGCATCTTCATACCACAATCCAAGGTCATAATTAAGCCAGTCAAAACGCTCAGTCAGATTGTTAGCCATCTGAATACCCCTTGATGCCTCAATAAACGTCACAGGCTCTATATCACCCTCATTCTCACACCTAATGACTGTACTATTATAATACTCACAGCCAATGTGAGAACTAATAAAAGGCATTAATAATGCCAGTAATCCCAATAATAAGACGAGTTTACGCATACCTTACACCTACGGGCAACTAACCATTTTCAGCTAAAAGCAAGAAGGCCGCAACACCACCCAAAATAACAAAACCTATTGTTATATAAACATCAATCCAACCGATTGTGCTAAATAAAACAGCCACTATGCTAGTGGCAAAACTAGCTGCTGCAAAACTTCTTTTACTCTCAAAATTCTTAGTACCAATAAAAACAAGCAAGAACAAGCTTATGAGTATAGTCAATGCCATGACACCATGACTTTCTCTATTGACAAAATCTGCAAAGTACACAATATCAAAATTATTAGTCAAATTACTTAAATTATAAGTCATGTGACACCCCTTAGTATTCCCGCAATCAAAGTACCAACAGCAACCAAGAAAACCAATAATAATATAGCCATACCACCATACATAAGCCAATCAGGAATATTATAAATACCAGCCGCCTCACTAATAGCACGAGGCATGAACTTTACAGCATCCCATAATACCTGAAAAGCTATACCAACCTTTTCTAAAGTGCTAAGACCACTTACGCCCTCCTCTGCTACTTCTGTATGTTCTTGCATTTTCTGGGCTGCTTTAGTGCTAAAATTGTACCAGTCACTAACATTACCCAATAATTCCACGTCTGTTCTGTCTATATTGCTATTATAATTATTCCCTAAGTCTAAAATCATACTACTAAAACCAGTAGCTATTATCAATGATACAATAAAACCAACTACTATCGTTGTGGCTTTCATGCTCTCATCTTAAACACGAATATACCTCCTATTATTAATAAAGTTACTAAAGTTCCTATTTGCAAATAAATAATACCCATTATAGTAGCAAATATTAGACCAACCACACTCAAAATAATGACTAATACGGGACTGAACAGGCCAACACCCACAAGTGCTATGATCATAAAAGCAGTAGCCAGTATTCCTTCAGTACCCATTTTATCGGGTACATCAGTGTATTGGTATTCTAATCCTGTCGCAAAATAAGGACTATTATTGGCGGTTGTTTCCACAAAAACTTGGCTATAAAATACTCCACTCTGATTAGGATTAATAGTACAATACAAAGTGCCCGATTGCACACTAGTAACATTATTACATATTGTGCTACTACCAAACAAAGTGCGCCTAGTGGTAAGAAATTGCAAAATATCAATAATATTATTATTATCCACATAAACTAATATGAATTGTTTGGTATCATTATTATAAGTAAGACTGTACCCTATTTCGTCAATATACTCTAAGCTTGTCCAGACATCCTCTCCAAAATTAACAGTTATACCCAAACTAGTACTTTTAATATCAGTACTTCCAGTTGTCTTTATTAAGGATAAGTTAGTATCATAAATATTAAACCTATAAATCTTATCCAGAGTTTCTAAATGAGCTAAGGACTGACCATTAAAATCTGTCTTATGCATTTCAACAGTAATATACTTATTATAATCAGGTAAATACTTGTCAATTCCCAAATAATAACCCTCTAAAGGACTTCCAAACTCATCATACAAAGTCACTAATACATCACTCACATTAGTGTTATTAATCACATACAAAGTTTGATTTTGTGTTGTATAGGGCTGATTATAATAATAAAAATGCCTAAGTGGAAAACTACTAGCATTATCGTAATACTGAATATCCACGATTCCACTATAATTTAGCACCCCAAGACTATAAATTCCAGTTGTAGTATAATCAGAGTCCCAGGTAATATTGTTTATTATCCTATTGGCTTTTACATAACTAGCCTGATAAATACTGTCTGTCCACTCACTATAAACCTGTACGCTATGATTGCTATTCCATTCAACGTACAAGTCGGTAATATTTATCCTGCTAGGAGTATTAGTAAAAAAGGTTATATTCTTAAATAATCCTGTTGATTGATTCCCACTAAAAGAAACTAATGTTTTTCCATCCAACAAAGAAGCATTATTAAAAGCTAATACTCCATCATAAAAAACACTATAATTATAAGGGTAATATTCACTTATTCGAGTTCCATTAAGATAAACCTCATATAATAATTGTCCACCACCAGGAGATCCATAAGTAAGATTTAATTGTATTTGACTGACATTATCAAGTATGCAATTATCAGGGATATCGACAATGTATTCTGTTGTCGCTGTTGTAATTCCTATATGTTGCCATTCGTACCCATCAAAGAAAGATGTAACATTTACGCCTAGTCTTATATTATCTGTTATAAGATTTCCTGTAATTGCCTTAAAATGTATGTAACTCACATTCTCAATACTAGCATTTTTAAAAACATCCGTAGTTGCGTAAGTACCATTAAAAAAATATTGTGTTGTACTATTAGTAAAATAAGGCATTACAGTAATATAAGCTCTGTGTCCCGTTCCCACAAGTTTACTATTTGGTATTGTTAACCATTGATTACCAGCCATAACATATTGTACCCCTCCAATTCCCTGGCAAGCAATAGGACCACTAGCATTAACTCCTTCAAAACAGACTAGTTGACCATTAGTACCATCTGATTGAACATATACAGTAAAATTAGTATTATTAGCGCTATAATTCTGATTAAGATTAAAAGCAGCCTTAGCATTACCACTAATATTAATCCAACGAGTGCTAGAAGGCAGACATAAACTGCCACATTCCTCATTCACAACACTTACTGACGCATCCGTACTCCACATATCAGTAGTCCCATTTTCAAAATTATAAAGAATATTACTAGACTCGTTTATGTATGTGTAATTCTTACAATACACTGTAGCTTCACTAGCAGCATTTTTAATAATCGTAACATTCGCATCATATAACGTGGTATAATATGAGAAATTAAGAAGATAACTAGCATTTACTTGAGCAGGCCCATTACCAATAGTAGAATAAGTTGTGAAACTGCCATCATTACTATTCTCAGGATTCAAAACGCTACCAGTAGCAACACGCCAATAACCACTATAAGTAGTGACATTATCACCATGATAAGTCACAAAACTTTCTACTCCAGATTGATACCATCCTGTACTATTAAAGCTAATATTGATAGCTTCTGCTGTCTTTCCCAACAATAAGTAATAAGTTTGCGAGTTAACACCATCAAAATTTAAACTTAGGCTGCTATTGCCATTAGACCAAGTAGTAGTGCTCAGAGCGCTAACTATTGGGAATAAGAATACAAATAATATGATCATTGTCTGAACTTTGCGAATAGTAGCACCCCTGTTATCCCACTAACCACGATTGTAATGGCTAATAGGTTTTGCATAAAAAACGGAATTATTGTAAAGTCAGCAGCAATACTACTTAGAGTAGCATCATCAGTAAACATTTCAAAATACACATTATGAACAAGCATAGCCACCAAAACCAGACTGATCATGCTAATAATACTGATCACAAAGAATATCGGGTGAGTGTCAATAATCCAGACAGTAAACCACAAAGCAATTAATAATCCTATGAACAAGAACAAAAAAGCACCATCCATAAACTTAATATAACCATCATCAATAGCACTTATAACATTCTTAGGCTCTGCGGGTATTTCGTCAATAGTCTGCACTGCATCATCAATCTGAGTAGTAACCAACTTTCCAACCACTAATAAGATCACAAATACAAATATTATTATAAGCAAAGTCACCAAATCCAACTGGAACTGTCCACGTTTACCCCTTACGCTTTTTGCCACGTTTAACACCACACTTATAATCCAAGTATTCTCTAGCCCACAAATCAGTAGCCAATGGAGTGCTAACTCCTTCAAAAGGAGTATTTTTTAAGTCCTCCTTGTACTTTTCCAACAGATTAAAAAAGTATTTACCAACCCTGATGTTACGATTTACCAATTTTCTTCTTTGCCATCTCACTTACTTTTTTAGTGCTAACCCACCATAAATAAAACATGATATAAATACCAATCAAACTACCGAGTATGGCACTTATAGTGGTGGCTGTCTTATATACCGCTTGGTGATCTGCATCACTACTAAGTTTTAAAGCGCCCATTGGCAACATTATAAGGAATCCTATAAAGAAAGCCAATAATAACACTTTGAGTATGAAATGCTCTTGATCTAACTTTACTATCAAGAAAGCAAGAATAAATAGTATAGTCCCTATGATCACAGCAAAAGTTAACATTTGGTTTTCCTCCCACAAGTTATTCGTGTTCGTGGTTTCGTAGTCCTCAACGAGTATGTTGTATTCTCGTGTAACATTCTGTACGGAAAAATTAGCCAGAACAAAATAGTTACCAGTAAGATTAAGCCATATTGTAAAATTGTTAATACCATAGTGGGTGTTTTCTCCTTGTGTGTTATTGTAAAGTGTTGTCCCATTAGGACTTATGATTGTCCAACCAGCACTGTCAAGACACAAGTTCCCAGTTGAGTCAACACAAGCAGCCCTTAATGTCAGGTTTGTATTTACTATGACAGCGCTGGCTGGAACAATCAGCATAAGACAAGCAATAATCCATATAATACATTTTCCCATTTTCCATTCTTAATTATCCAAAATTAATACCAAAATCATCATCACAAGTTCTAACCCTTTTTCTACCCTTTCTTTTTTCCGTTGGCATAGTACCTAAAAAGTTACTACCAAATATGCCACCACCACCGCCCATATCATCCCCAAACATGGGACTTTCATAACTAGAAGCCTTCTTATGATACTTCTTAGCGGTTTTTGCATACTTTTTAGCTTTGCTCAAAAAGCCACCTTTACTCTTTCCTTGCGCTTTCTTTGTGGATTCTTTAGCTTTCATTATTTTAGTTCTTAAACTGGCTCTTTCTTCAGCCATCTTCTGCTTTTCCCTAGCTTTGATATGTTTGGTCAGTAATCAATCTTTTTTGATTTCCAACCTCTTATTTTCTTCCTGGTACTATAGGCTATAAAACCAGTTTTATATCCAGCAACATCAGCATCAGTAATAGCGCCTTTATGCCTATTAGCAGCTTTTAAAGCCTCTAATGCTGTATCATACCTTTTAAAATATGTTAATTTTTTCATTTTTAATACCTCCCAATTTTTTTATTGTATTGTTTGTTGTCCAAAAGCTTTCAACGCTTCTGCGTGCTCCCTTGTGGCTGCTGCAAAATCAGCCAGTCCCTGCGCATAAGCATTGATATTGTCCAACTTTTCAAACATGAAAATCATTATCAACAATACCACGATAAGAGTACCACCAAGTATTACATAAGACCCATATTTCTCCATGAATGAAGGTTCACCCTTATACAATTCAATACCCTGCCTCAACATATTATTGGCCCACTGCATCCGCACTGGCTTACTTATGCGTAAGTATGGCAAGACATTATCATTCGTAAAAGGAATGATCGTGTACTCGTTACCTTCTTTGACGACACGCAAAACCTTTTTACCACGATTCGTAAGACCATAACAACTCTTATACCAACCCTCGGCTAGTTCTCCAGTCTTACTATTTTCTATCAACTCTTGGTAAACACTGCTGGAGGGCATAATAGGGTATCCTGTCCTTTCAAACAGGAGATAAATCTGTTCTACAGTTCTATCCTTGTCGTTCTTGTCATACCCTATTTTGGCACGTTTAAACTTTACAAACGTGCCGTATTCGTGTCTTTCCTCAATTATAATTTTTATATTATACTTGAGGTATTTAATTATGAAATATGTTAATCCTATTAGTATCGCACCAATCATCACGATCTGCACGATACCTAGTATTTGCGCCCAATTAATGCTAGGCGCACTAATCCCCTCTAAACCCCCTAAAACATCAGCCATCCTAAACCACCCCCCTTACAATACTGCTTTTTTATTATCTGCGGGTAAGTTAACATAACTTGTTTCCTTACTGCTCGTAACCTTGCCCACAGCCTCCCTGAGTCCCGCATCTAAAGCACCACGCATCATAGCCTCTAATTGCATACTCATATTATTAACATAACTACTATAAAAGTCACTATCCATACCCCAATGATCACCATAACTATAATTCTCAGCAACCATAGTATTATACTGAGTATGACACCAACGTAATATGCGATCTTCTTTAAAATTAGACTGAGCAAAAATCTTACTTAACCATGTCCTAAGCTTTACCATAGCCATACTACGACCAATGGCGTTCATCAACTCAGGATATAACTTTATTTCTGCCCCGTTTTCATCATACTCGACACCCCTAAGTATGTTCTCGTTCCTGGCCACTTCAACATCAAAAGTGAGCTGAAACTGCCCTAGTGTTTGGTTTATTCTTGCTCTTTCTTCCCTTAATTCCTGCAATACACTACTATCGTGAGCATATTGGTTCATTTCATGACTCATAAGTACCCCCTCACTTCAAAACCACTAAAACGCAGTTTTTTTGCCAGTTTTGGCGTTCTCACCTTCTTACCCCCAAATATACTTGCTTGTGCAAATATGCTAAAACTAGGACTATAAGCATACTTAGGATATATTATTTTAGGTGATATAGTTTTGCCCTTTCCCTGATCAGGATAAATAGGTTTACTAAAACCAAAAAAAGATGGTACACTACGACTAGCACTAATGCTAGAACTACTACTAGCACTAGCAGACTTGCTCAAACTCTTACTAACACTCTTACTAATGCTTCTGCTAATACTAGCACTCCTACTATAACTAGCGCTTACACTCCTACTAAAGCTTGTGCTCTTGCTACTGCTAAGGCTCTTGCTAAGGCTTGTGCTCGTACTAAGGCTTTTACTAAAACTCTTACTAGCACTAGCAGAAAATGATGAACTAGGACTGGTTCTACTTACAAAACTTGCACTACTAGATAAAGCTAAACCACTAACTATCCTGCTTGGACTCTTACCAAACAGACTATTTACATAAGAACTTGATGGTCTACCACCGCTAGGTGTGCTAATCTCAGCCTTTCCAGGCTTAACATTATACAATTTCCTAAAGTCCTGCAAGTTAACATTACCCTTTCCTAAATATTGCTCTCCAGCAGCACTAAGACTCTGAATATCTTTAACCCTTTTAGGAACTGGGTAAACATCAACGTAACCCCCACGCTTCTGAACTCTAGCTACACCCTGGGCAACACCCCTTAATTCCTCATCCAACTTAGTAAAACGAATATTCCTTTGCACTTCAGGCTTTCCCTCCTTCACATAACCCAAAACCCTTTCAGGAACTAACTCCTCCTCTGGAATATCACCACCTTTAAACTCGCCCACCTTCTCATATTTACCACGGATCCTCTTTTCTATCACACCAGGCTTTAACAAATCCTCTCTGAACTTAGCACCACTAGATTTCCCAAGCCCCGATAATGTTTCCTGTACTATAGGCGCACTCTGTTGGTATTGGTTTAACCTTAGGTCAACATCCTTCGGTGTGATCTCCGCAACTTCTGGACTTATACGCCTTTTCCTACTAAGACTACCAAAAACAGTCAATCTTTCTTGTTCCGTAGTAGCATAAAAAACCTTTAATTCACGATCTGTAAGCCTAAGAGTAGTTTTAGGCACTTCTCCTTGATACGTTGGTATTTTCCCCTGTGTTTCTGCAATAATGTTTCTAATTGTTGGGATTGCTCTGGATCTCCTAGCAAGAACATCAATAGGGGCCTTATCCTGAAGTTTAACCAAATTCTTCTCAAACAACTCAGTTGTAAGCCTTCCACTTATAGGAATATCCACGCCAGGCTTTAAAGCACCCAATTCAGCTTGTATGTTAGCAGTACCAAAACGAAAACCACTACCAGGATTATAACTAAACAAAGTCTTACCACGACTCCCAAACTTCACACCACCACTAACTATAGTCTTTTCAACTGGCACAGCCTTAGTACCCACGTTTAAAACTGTCTTTTCAGCAGTTAAAGGATTAACAAGACTAGCACCCTTAAAAACAAGAGTGGTTCCTATAATATCACCAGCTAAATGCCCTGCTGGAGTAAGACCACCAGCGCTTAACTCTTTTTCAACACTCTCACCAATCAAACCACCAGTCTGCATAGGCTTAGTAACTAATTGATAGCCAAAGCCACCCAACCCCTTAGTCGTCCTTACTGGATGTATTACCATCTCCCCAATATCTACGCCACGTTCAGCAGCACCTGTGAAGAATGAACCAACAGTATAACCAATAGTACCAGGTTTTAACTTACCATGCGCATACTCAACACCACCACGAGCTTTGGTGATCACATATTCCCTAGTTGGAAATCCAGGCGTACTCTCAGGTAACATGAACTCCTCAGGTTTCATAGTAGTGCCAATAGGCTGCAAAACATCCTTATTAATCGTAACATCCTTTGAAATCCTATCAACTGTAGCGCTAGGCATACCACCAACCATATCCCTTCTAACATCCTGGGGTAAACCACCAGGCATCATTACCGCACCACTACCACTAAAACTCTTAGTTTCACCCCTGCGCACAGTAAATTCTGTATCCCCTTCTTTAAAAATATAAGCCTTTACGTCTGGGTTTTTTTCCAAATACTTCTCAGCTCTACCAATACCAAGCTTACTAGGTTCTGAACTCCCACCACCTAAACTTAATCTCTTTGTCTGTGGTTTTATACTAATATTATACTTACCAGGTGGCACACCCTTAGGCTGTGGTTGAAACTTTGTGGGTGCAAAAATAGCAAAAGTCTTACCACCAACCTGAAATGTTTTAGAACTAGCAGCTTTAATAACATCCTGTTTTTGTTCTTCTGTTAATTCAACTTCACTTGCCTTTTTGGCAGCTAATTGTGATTGACTCACACTAGAAGGAACAATATAACTTCCGCCCCTTTCTCCCCTTGCCCTATATGATCTGCCCTGCCTGGCTTTAGCCTTCTCTGTTTCTCCATATATCCTACCACCACCAGCAGCCCTTTGATAAACCATAATACAAGAAAACACCATGAGCAATCTCTTATATAAATATTGTGCGTTTTGTAACGCATTGTGAACAAGCATTTAAAAAAGAATAAAAGAAATGCTTTATTAAAATTTGTGAGGTGGTAATACCATGAATAAGAAAGGAAACTTAGGCGTTATTGTCAGCCTGTCAATGGTTGCAGTGGCCTTTGTAGTGTTCATAGCAACACTTGGTGTTGGTGGCACTGTAATTGGTGACTTGGGAACTGGCGCAGCAGCAGGTAGCGCACTTGCAAACGCAACAACTGATGGTGGATTGGCTGTTGACAACATGAGTGGAAAAGCACCACTATTAAGCACAGTGATCATACTAGGCGCAATCTTGGCAGTAATCGGCGGACTTCTAGTATTCGGCAAGAGAAGGTGAGGCGGTATGAAGGGTAAAAAAGCCAATATAAAACTGATTGCGGGATTAGGCATTATTGTTATTGCAATAGTGGTTTTTGTCGCAACATTAGGTATTGGCGGTGATGTCATTAGCGACATTGGTACTGGTTCATCAACAAACGGGACTGTGTTCAATGTTACTAATGATGGTAACGAAACCCTCGAGAATATGAGTGAGAAAGCACCCTTGTTAACAACCATTGTTATTCTGGGTGTGATCTTAGCCCTAATTGGTGGATTGTTGTATTACCGAAACCGCTAACACCAAAATAAAATATTTTTTTTCTTTTTTTTTGTTCTTTCTTTATATGTTGCTTAAAACTTTTAGTAAGCCATTTATAAATGTGTGTTCTGTAAAATAACAATATTTATATATAAATGACTACAAATAGTCTACAATATGAATACAACAACGACAATACGCATTAGGTGGACAACACGCCGAGAACTCGGCAAAATAATGACAAAAAACAAACTCTACAACCTAGACCACACCATACAACACCTAATAGACCAACACGAACTATCGCAAATAACGAAAAAATGAAGTTAGACACTACAATAACACTGATATTCTTATACTACTTATTTGGGTTTTTAGTTGGATACCACGCAAAAAAAATTGAGAACGAGAATGGGAGGTGCAACAATGAAAGGAAGAACAATAAGCAAAAAAGATATGTTAGATGTTGACAATATGACTAAAAGTCAACTTAGCAACTATATTATGAACGCCAATCAAGGCAGCGGTAAATATAGATATGCTATTAGGGAATTCATTAAAAGAAGAAAATAAAACATAAGACAATGTGGATACTGCACATGTTTATATGTAATTATTGCTGTAAGGTATTTTATCCTCCAATAGCTGATGAAGAAATTGTCAAGCATATTAAAGAGTGTGAAAAATGTCAATAACAAGAAAAGATATAAGAACACCAAGAAAAGAACATACATATATCAATATGGGCAGTTGGGTATCTGCATATCTATTAGAAAGAGAATTAACTGAACTAAAGTCAGAATTAAGAACTGCTCATTTATCGTCATATTTAACTGTTGTTAGATTAATTGATAAGCATTTTCCGACAAACAAATGGTTCTCTGTGGGGGAAAAAACAAACGAGGTGCAAGAATGAGATGTTTTAAGTGTGGTGGTGATCTTGGATATGGGGATTTTTATGGCACAATGTGTTATAGATGTAAAAAGGAGGTGTCACAAAATGACAAGGAGAAATAGTTTATCTACAGCAGTAACAATGGGCGGTGTGATTCCAGACAAATGCACATTCTGCGATGAAAAAGCAACCCACTGGCTATTAATAAAAAATTGGTATGGTGGCACTAAATCATGTTTTCTCTGCAACAAATGCAGGCTTAAATGGGTTCATAATGAGCTAGATATATAAAATTGGAGGTATAAAAAAGATGGAAATAGAACAACTAAAGAACGTAGATAAAAAAGAAATGAAACTAGCAACACTCAGAATAACACCTGAGGACAAGGCATTCTTAAAAGAACACATGATCAGCCTTACTACACTCGTAAGTGAGTGCATAAAAGAACTACGAGAAAAATAAGGAGGCCAAGAATGAACGTGGACGAATTTTTAGAGAGTGACTTTGTCACTCTCGCATGGGCAGAAGAAAAGAGTGGAAAGACTGGTGTTATCTTGAATAGTGGCGAAAAAGACACTTTTGATGGAAAGAAAGGGTTTAAATTGCATATTGAATTGGATGGAGAGCAGAGATTCTGGAGACTCAACAGGCACACTATTCAGGCTTTTGTTGATGCATGGGGAAACGAAAGCCGAAAGTGGATAGGCCAAACCTTCAAGATAAGCACTGGAAAGGTGAACAAGAAGGATGCAATAATCGGGAAACCAGGAGTGAAAATCCCATGATAGTTAGTAAAAGGTTAGTTACTAAGTTAGTAGAAGAAAGTTTACTATGAAGGTCTCGCACTACTAACTATATACTAACTAAAACAGACTACTACTACTACTACTACTGATACTAACTTAGTAACTTAGTACGATGAAAGGAAAAACCATAAATTTACCAATTAATGAGAAAACAGCACTTAGAAAGGCTAATTTAGGCGTGACTTGGCCACACTTAATTGAATCTGGACTAACTTACTTAGAAAAACGAATCGGCGGACAAGAAATAGAAATGGAAAAATTGAAAGAAGAAAACAAAAATATGCAACGAAATATAGGCAAAATGCAAGAAAAAATAGCAGAATATTACGAAAAACTGGAGAAAAATGACCTCTTATAAAGAAAAAATTAACAGTAGCTTGATAATGGATTTTATGGGTAGAGGTATTTGTAGATCACCCACTGAAATAATGATACCTTCTCAGTATGTTATTTCTACGCAAATACCGCCCAAAAGACTAGGACAAAATACTCAACGTGCAGGATCACCCCTGTGTCGTTCTAGTCTGATCATCATACCTGGAGGCAGTTATAGCATGATCTTAGAAGCTGCAAGTGAATTAGCAGGCTGCTTCCAGTATGATGATATAATACCATTACTGAAAGAAAGATTTGACTGGCTACCAAAAGAGGCCACACTGGAGAGATACATCAGAACACTGTGCGAATACGGACAGCTAACAAGAATCAAAAAAGGAACATACCAAAAAAAATGAACCATAGAGAGCCTCACGAGGCTAGTATTAGAGAAATGCGCCAGGCAACGCTGATCTGGGCGATAGTGGCAGTTTGCGGCCTCATAATACTACTCATACTATACCTAAAACAATGAAACACAAACCACTAACGATTAAGGAAGTTGAGAGTTATTCATCTGCCCCAGACAAGGTTTTCCTTGATGATGTGTTGTGTGCTTTGGAAGGACTCAGACAGGCATTATATAGGGAGAAAATGGAGAATGAACAGCTTGCAGACATTTCCAAGAATGATTGGGCTGCTAAGTGCTTACAATCTTCAACTAATGCTTATGCTCA
>Ga0180438_10008568_pt1 | contig 12978 bp, 19 predicted proteins | sample SS_ome_12_FD_132455 | JGI IMG/M metagenome (GOLD analysis project Ga0180438, IMG submission 132455) | Hypersaline lake sediment archaeal communities from the Salton Sea, California, USA - SS_3_D_2 metaG | ecosystem: Environmental > Aquatic > Non-marine Saline and Alkaline > Hypersaline >...
CCTGCCTGCACTATAGGTGGCCCTCACATCTCCCACGGTGATGCCCTTCTCTCGATCTGCGATCTCTGCCTTGATCGCCTCAGCTATCTCATCAGCTGCCTGCTGGGCAGCCTTCCAATCCAGCATGGCCTGGGCCAGCTCACTATCATTCATCAGTATTTGTCTCCCCATCAGGTATGGTTTCATCGAGCACCTCATATTCGTGGGGCAGCAGCCCAACCTCAAGGCCTGCTGCACCCTGTATATATACCTTGCAGGTGCCAGGCTGCCATTCCGTATCTGGCACCTCTCTCACCACGTCGAAAACGCTCCCATGCCATATCTTGTGCTGCACAGGCAGGGGCACCAGCCTCACGATCCTGATCCTCATAGCATATCCTCTGCATGGCCTATCAGCAGATATCTGCCATGATATGAGAGGATGATATCCACCCTGGCATCATCCTCAGCACCGGTGCCATAGTGCCCACCCAGCAAGATATGCAGGTGGCCATCATGAGGGTATGCCTTCAGCAAATCGATGGTGATCCCATCAAGAGAATCCTCAAGTGATGGGCACCCACCGTTTGTGCTGGATACCCGAAAACGATCCTCATCCAAATCCAGCCATATCCGCACATCCACATCACAAAGCTCTGCAGCTTCCACGGTGCAGAAATCATCCATGCTGATTGGCTTATCCGGTGGCATCTCAGCTCCCCTTCTCTTTGAGATCAGCCCAGGCCTCAGTGAGCTTATCAGCCAGGCTGGCATTGGCCCTCTCCAATTTCTCGATCCTGGCCAGCTGCTCAGCCATCAAGGCATCAGCCTCTCTCAGTAATTTCTCACTATGGGCTGCCTTCTGGCTCAGCTGATCCACCTGAGTGATGAGGCCATTCATATCTGCCCCTCTGCTCTTCCTGCTCTCATGGATATTTGCCAGGGTGGCTGCATGGGCCTTCTGCTCTTCCTGGAAGGCACGCTCCCAATTGCTGCTTTCTTGGGCTTGCTCCACCAGGAGCAGCTCAGCTGCCATCAGATCGCCCCTGGCTGCCTCAAGCTCCTGGCTCACATTGGTATTCAGCAGGTGCAGCTGCCTGATCTTTATCTGCAGCTTGCCTATGGCCTCATTTGCCTCTCTGGGCCACTTCTGGAGCTCCTGCTGCACGTTTTCTGATTTTGCAGCCCCTTGGGCCTGGAAGCCCTCAGGATACCTCTGGGCGAGTTTTTCCACGTTATGGCTGGCTGCAGCCCCCATATCGATATCAAGGGCTGAGCAGAGCCATGCCACGTAGAAGAGCAGATCGCCCAGCTCATCTCTGGTTTCATCGAGCTGCAGAGGCTTGCCATGCCATAGCCATTTCTTGATGGGCTCCAGTATCTCGCCCACTTCACCAGCCAGGCCCATGCAGGCATTAGCGATCTCTTCCTTCCATGGGAGATCACGGTTCATGGTGGCCTCTGATGCCTTCTGGTATGCTACAAATGTAATCTCAGCCATCAAAATCATCTCCCAATTTGTGAGTTTCTCTGGTGGAGCCATCTGGCCCCAGCTTGTGATCGATCACCAACTTCACGCTCTTCTCATAGAGTGTGCCCCCAGATGGGGCTGGGCCCTTCTTTAGGTATCCATACTCAAGGGCAGCCACCCTGAGCCCCGATCTCTTCTCAAAATCCCTTATATCGATCATGATGCTGCCCTCTATCGTTTCCTTCAGCTGCCTGAGAGTATCCAGGCCCTCATGGATCACCGCTGTGCTTATGGGCCCTTTATTCTCGCTCATCTTCAGGCTCTTCCTCAGGCTCTTCCACCATATTGAGGCTGCCATCCTCAGCCATAGCTGCCTCAGCATCTTCTCTGGTGGCATAGCCAAACTGGATATCAAAGTGAGATTTATACTGCCCATCTGGCATCTTCTGCATGATAATATTGGCCTTGAGATGGGATACACTCCTGAGCTCCATGATGGCCCTGAGGGCATCTGCAACATTCTGCATGGTATACTGCTCAAGCTCTTCACGCTCTTCTGGTGTGAAGGTGGCGATCATCTCGCCCTCTTCCATCTCTGATGTGAGATACTCCCTCATTTTCTCAATCAGGCTCTTGCTTATCTCTGGCTTCATCGTGTATCCCCCATCCTGGGTGGCTGCACCTTGAGGGTTTCTGCCCTGGGTGCTTTCTTTGGATCAGTCTTGGGCCACTCAGCCCAGTATTCTGGCGCCTCAAGCAGCTCCACCAGCTCAAGGCCCTTCTTGGCAGATAGCCATAACACCACCACCCATACTATCTCCCCGCTCACCGGTGCCTTCTGCACTGCCCCATACACCCACTGATGGCCATTCTTTGTAGCTATCCAGAGCAGAGCCTTCTGGCCCTCTTTGGGTGGATCGCTACTTGTTTTGTGAATTTCCACATTCATGAATATCATGCTCTTCCTCACTTTCATCTGCCATGGCCAGAACGCCAGGCATCTCCATCTGGGCCCCAGGGCCTTCCACAACCAAGGGCACTGGGGTGAGGGCCACCCTCTCTCTAGCAATGGCAGCCCTCTCTTCATCGATCTCAAATCCAATATAGTGCCTGCCCAGCATCTTGCATACTGCAGGCACTGTGCCGGTGCCGGTAAATGGATCGAGCACCAAATCACCTGGCTGGGTGAAAGCCCCGATCCATTTCCTGAGCAGCTGCTCAGGCTTGCTCCACTTGAATTGTGCGCTCGCCATTCTGGAGCCAGTATTGCTGCCAACACCCATCCAATTGGCGATCCTGCTGTAAGTCCTAGAGCGATCCCCAGGCAGCTCCAGCCACAAGCATGGGGTGATCACGGTGAGCCCCGATCTGCTGGGAGACATGTGGCCATATCTCTGCCAATGCATGAATCCAGCAAACTGCAGGGGTGGCACCATGGCCCTGTATATGGCATCGAAATTGATCTCATCCCACCATACCAGCATCTTGCCCTGAGGCTGCAGCACCTGCATGCTCAAGTGGCCCAGCCACTCATATTGATCGATTTGATCGTATACAGGATCAGTGAAGATCAGGCTCACGGTGGCATCATCCACAAGATCATGAGCCATCTCCATGGCATTGCCGGTGTATATGGTATCAACCTGCATACTGCACATGCCTCAGGCTTCTCTCACTGTATGGCAGATACACTGCGCCAAGATCGTGGGTGGCTTCAGTGAATTTGTGCCAGTACCATGGCTCAGCCAGGTATACAAGCACGCTGGGGAATGGAGCCCCCGTAGTGGCCTCAGATAGAATGTATTTGGAATCATCGCCATCCTGCACAAGCTCAGGCACCAAGAATTTGAGCCTGCCCCTGAGCACCACGATGGGGAATTTGCTGATCAGCCCCCACCATTTTGTATCCATCCTGGCTGGCAGCAGAGCAATGGCCTCATCAAAGCCACCATAATCGAAAGCCTGCAGCAACTTGGCCACCCAGAAACCAATCTCCCTGCCATACGGTGGATTCATGAAAATCGATCTGCCTTCCCACTCCATGGCCAGAGCATCATCTGGGGGCCTGATCACTCTGCTGGCCACCACGCTGGGGGGCCCATGCTGATTGCCACATGGATCAAGGCAGATTCCATCCATGATCTCGGTGCAGATATCCAGCAGCCACGATGGAGTATAGTGCTCATGTGATTTGCCTGGGCCCATCAGGGCTGCCTTATTCGCCATCTGGGGCCCCCAGCATTTGTACCCTCTCTGTGATCAAATCCACCAGCTGCTGATCCAGATACTGCAGCCCACCGCCACCTGGGGCAAACCTGATGGCACCCTGAGGCACATATACCTCAAGCATCTTCATCACATCAGCACCCAGCTGCTGGGCACCTGCCCATGGCACACTGCCTGGCATATTGCAGGCACTCAGGATCGGTTTGGGCTTCCACCATCCGCTGGAGCTGGCCAGCACCAGCAGATGATTCACACTGAAGAGCTCACCTGGGCAGGTGAGCTGCCTGCACTGCACCGCCACATCCACGGTGCCAATACTCTTGGCCTCATCATACAACTTGCAACTCATCCCTCACTCACCTCTCTGCTCAGATTAGTAATTCGCCATACGCTGGCATCTCTGCGAATTTCACCCGATCTGCCACAAACGCCAGCTTCACCAGGCCCACAGGGCCATTCCGGTTCTTTGCTATCTGGATATAGGCCACCCCCTCTCTATCATCTGGATCACAATCCACCTGCAGGCCCCTCTCGATGTAGTATTGTGGCCTGGTGATGAAAATCACCACATCTGCCAGCTGCTCTATCATGCCAGAGTATCTGAGATCAGCCAGGCTGGGCATCTTGTTTTTCCTGGTTTCCACGTCACGGTTTAGCTGAGAGATCGCCACCACTGGGATATCCAGGGTTTTGGCCAGGGCCTTGAGATTGTGGGAGATCTCGCCCAGCCTCAGGCTCTCATTCTGGCCCTTATCACCACCCAGCTCCATGAAATCAAATACCATCAGTGCCACCTTCTGATCTTCCTGCACGATCTCCAGGCTCTTGAGCATCTTCTGGGTGGTGGGGCCACTGGAATCATCGATCCAGATGGGCAGCTTGCCCAGTGTGGCCAGGGCATTCTCAAAGTGCCCGAAATCCTCAGGAGAGCCCCTGCCCATGCTCATCTGATGCATATTCACACCAGCCATGGCAGCACCCATCCTGGCCATGAGGCTCCACCCACTCATCTCAGCACTGAAGATGGCCACCAGGCCAGTATTGGGATCACCACCGCTCTGCATAGCCTTCTCACGATCCTGCTGGAGTATCCAGGCCACATGCTCTGCCATCTGCATGCCCAGTGCAGTTTTGCCCTGCGATGGCCTGGCTGCCAGCACGTATAGCTGCCCACCCACAAGCCTGGTGTACTCATCAAGGCTGGGGAATCCGGTGGAGTATCCCAGCACCACGCCACTCTTCCACTGCTCTGCTTTGCGCCTGGCCTGATCAGCAAATCTCTTTGCTGGAGCCAGCACTCCCTCAAAAATCTGCATCACTCACTATCCTTCTTTGCTTTGCCCTGCACACTTCTGGCAAACATAGCATCCCAGCCGGTGGCACCATCCTCTTCCTGCTTGGGCTTCTGCAGCCCACCATCTGCATGGATACGCTCAATTACCTTCCTGGTATATGCCAGCACGTTTGCCTTCCCATACTCGCCAGATTGCTTGATCCCCATGAGCACTGCCTGCTCACCGTAATCCTCAGCCAGATCAAGATAATTCTCCAGCACAAAAGGGCTCACCAGCACGCCACAAGATTCCAGGGTTTTCACAATCTTGATCTGAGTGGTGCTCATCGTATCACCACCATCAGTATCACTTGCTGGCACTTTGCTGGCAGGGACATAATGATCATCATGATGATCATTGGTTTTAATGGTTTTAACACTATATAGAGAAGCCCCAGAATTTTCTGGCACTTTACCACCCACTTTACCACCCACTTTACCACCCACTTTACCACCCACTTTACCACCCACTTTACCACCCACTTTACCACCCACTTTACCACCTGGTTTACTACCTGCGATCTTCTCTTCCCAATCATACGGGGCATCCAGAAGGTGGCCCTCAGCACTCACTCTTGATATCCTGCTGAGGCCCTTGATATCACCACAGCCATCGAGATTCACCCTCATGATCGGTGGCATCTGCCTGGTGGCCTCATGCACCTCAATTATGGCACCACTCTCCACCAGGGCTCTCCTGGCATCGATTGCAGTTGGCCTGCTCACCAGCACCAAACGCTCAAGCTGCTTGAGGCTGAGGCTAAAATATCCATCAGGGTTGGCATACTCTGCCATCATCACCAGGCTCAGCTTTTCGCTGGGGCTGCTGCACCCATCGTATTCAACCGCCATGCCCACCATCTTGCTGCTCATCTCTCACTCTCCCTCAGTGCACCAAGCCACCGCCACCAGCCATTTTGAAAATTGTGGCTGCTGTAACCTCACCTGAGGCATTGCCTGATGGCTTGAAAGATCGGAATTTACGCTCCACCTCTCCTGGCGATCCTTGGGCCCAATTCAGGGCCAGAGGCAGGCCTGCATCACCCATCTCACGGTGGATCGCCATGAGCACCCTCACCCAATCAGTGTACTCCATCTGCCATGGATCGAGCTTGCTCAAGGCCTTCTCAAGCTGCTGGGCTATTGGCTCATCTGAGCGAAACTGGGCCCCACCGTGCCCTCTTTGTTGGTGCCCCGTGCTCTTGGGCTGCCTGGCTTGCCATTGCTTATAGAGAAGCCTCAGATCGAGCAGGGGCAACACCTCACCCACCAGGTGGATATCAGCATCTTTGCTGCCATAGAAAAATCTGCTTGCATCTGTGGTTTGCACATCTGCTCCATCGAATTGTGCAGCCACGAATTTGGCAGCTGCACTGTATCTCTTTGCCTCAAAGATCGGCTGATCCAGCATGAAAATCACCCTGGCTCTGGGGGCTTCCTTGGTGTGGCTGGGGGTGGTGTGGATCATGGAACCCCACAGCCTTACCAGCTCATGATCCTTCAGCACATCGATGCTTGATCTATCATCGCCAGTATCCATATCAACCGCTAGGTGCTGAGCCAAGATGAAATTATCGATGCACCTTCTGCCCTCATGCCACCCAGCATATGCATGGCCCAGATATATCCAATTGGCCAGCTCCATCATATCGCACTCTTGGTTCACAAATTCATCATTAAAAGTGCCCCAGGCTGGATCACCAGGTGGTATCTTGCCTGTGCTATTTTTGTTGATCGCTATCTTGATCTTGTGCTGCATACCATCCATAGCCGCTCACCCTCTCATCAAAGTGCCCAGGAGAGAGGATTCCCCTGGGCGATAATCTATCAAGTCCTATAGCCGATCCAATCCCATTTAATTGGCATCAGATCATGCAGCTCTCTTGCTTCCACCCTGCTGGCAGATATCCCACGATTATCCCGCCTTGGGGGTGGCAGCTGCTCATCTGTGATCCAGCCCATGATCTGGGCTCTTCCATATGTCACATTCTCAAAATCTGCCTGAGTGCAATCTCTGATCTCTTTGCTGAAGAGCTCAGGCAGCTTCACCACAATGAACACATACACCTTGCCGGTGCCACGCTCATTGGGGCTCACCCTCAGTGAGAAGCTCTCTGGCACTCTGCGATTTTGGTACAGTGAGGCCTTTGCATCCAGATTGGTGCCAGGTATATCCACCCCTGGATCACCGCTACGTTTCCCAGCCTCACCATATCGCTCTCTCATCTTGTTGGCATACCACCGGTGGATGATGAAATGCTGAGCATTCCCAGTTAAGTGCCAAGAGAGTGCCAGCTCACCTATGCAACCAACCAGCTGATCCCTATACAGATTATCTTCACGATCCTGGCCTTCTCTGTGATTACTTCTGCCCCCCAGGCATGAGAGGCTGGCCAGGCTGTGCACAACCAGCATATCGCTCTCACTGATTGGCACCTCATATCCCTTCATCATACTGCTCCGTTTCGTGAGATGTGATGGGGGCCTCTCATATAGCCCCCATCTGCCAGTTTATTCTGTACAGCACACTCATCTCATGACATAGATCACCGCTCCCCTATCTTGCATGGCCATCTCAAGCCGTGCGGCTGGGCTCTGCCAGCTGGCACAAAAGTAATCAAAACCAGCAGAGCACCGTGCCCTGCTGGATACACCACTATTTGATATCGAGCTCTATCCTGCCAAAGCCTTTGGGTGTGAGTTTCACCATTAGGCCCTCATCACCAGCCCAGCTCACGATCACCTGCTTACCTTCTGCCACATCCACGTGCAAAGGCTCATCTGGATCAGGATCGGGCCCTGGATCAGGATCGGGCCCTGGGCCCACCCCTGTGGGCACTCTCTGCAGCACCACAAAGAGGGTGGTGTGGTGGCCATTCACAAGCCCACCGCCAGAAGTGGCACCTTGGGCCCCCAGTGGCTGATGCATCCATGCAGATTCACCCCCCTGGGGCTGATTATTCCACACTGGGATATTTGCCCAGCCAGATGGCTCTGGCTCTCTGGTGGCTGAATGCTGCCCATCCCTGGTGAAGAATCTCACCTTCCTCAGTGCATGTGCACCTTGCTCATCGAGCAGCAGCACAAATATGTGATGATCTGCCCCAGCCTCTGGAAAGTTGTGCAGGTATTTTTCCCTCAGCTCAGAGGGCACGTTCTCCCAATTGCCATTCTCGGTGTCAAAGGCATCCACCAGCACCCACTCCCGCTCACCTTGGGTGATCTCTGCATCCTGGAAGCCCATACGCTTTGCGCCATCAGTGATCATACCGAATCCTTCCTTGGTAAAAATCCACTCTGCACCCAGCCCAGGTGAGAGCCCAGGCTGGATGCAAGAGGATGAGAGTGATGGGCTGGAGCCTGAAGTTTGTGGGCCTCAGGCCCAGCTGGGGCCGCTAGTGTAAGGGGCCAAATGCTAGAAAATCCCCTCAGCCGATCCCCCCGAAAAGTCAGCTGTACACCAGCAGCCTCAGCTCATGCCCATCTTGATCTCATAAGGTGTGGATCACTCCCATCACTCACCATGCTCCCCAGTATACTCCACATAAGCTGGCGATCAAGCCCCCGCCACGGTGGTGGATAGCCTGAGTTGCGCCACTTAGCACCAAGTATGCCCCAGCCCAGCATTTGATATTCTGTCAGAAATCAGTCAAAAGTAGTAGGCATATGCGCGAAATTTTAAGGTTCAATTGCTCAAAAGTGGTGTATACTTGGTGCAGGCAGAAGCTCTGCCACCAAAACTCCAGAAGGGCCAGGAAGGTGAGCCAAATGAATATCGATGCAGCAACCAACGTATACCAGAGGCAGGATATCAAGGAAGCCAGCAGGGCATGGAAGGCCATGCAGAATGCTGCAGAAGAGATGAGTGCCATCGATCTCTATCGAGATGTGAGGGTTACAATCTGGGTGAGGGGCCCATGGTGGGATTCCAAGAATAGAGAAGAGTGGATTTTAGACCAATGGCATGAGGCCAAAACAATCAGTGGCCAGGGAGTGCTGCATGCCCGTATCCACGATCAGGGCGAATTCACAAACGTGGTGCTCACGGTGAGAGATGAGATGACCAACTATAGCTACCCAGCAGAGATCAAGCTGGTGATGCAGGATTGGTAATCTGCAGGGCCCAGGGCTTTGCCCTGATGGCCCACCAGGGGTGCTCAGGCAGCTGGGCCTTCCTGGTGGCTCATCAGATGATGAGGCACAAACCACTATCTTCAGGAGAGTGAGAGATGAAATTCAACCACATGATCCACACTGAGAAATTGGGCCTTGAGGCAGAAGAGCTGCAGGGGCAGTATGTGGCAGCAAGAGAGCAAGATTGGCCAGTGCTGGCCAGTATGGAGAGGGCCACCAGGGATGTATGGCGATACAGTGGAGTTTTCAAGAGCTTGAAGAGAGAGATGGAGCCCACCTGGCAGCAAGAGGCCTGGGCCTGGCTTATCCTGCACAATCAAGCCGATCTCTTTGAGTGCCTGGGCAGCAGAGTGGTGCCCTGCAAAGATGAGCCCACAGGCTACATTGTAACCTGGCACAGCCACCAGCTTTCTCCCAAAGATGTGGCAGCAGGGCTCATGGGCGATGAGAATTACTGGGCCCACCTGATGTGGCTGGCAGGCATACTGATCCAGGTAAAGGCCAGTGAGAAAGAGCAAGCTGGGAAAGAGTGCGAATACCTGATGGCAAAGTACCACCGTCTGCAAAAGAGAGTGATCTATGAGATCGAGCACGATTATCTGCACCAGGCAGCCACACTGATTGGCCAGATGCAGGATATCAAAGCAGAGTTCGATACCATCGAGCAGATATACGGTGTGCAGCCAGGCAGGCCCATGAGTGCCTCTGGATAGCCAAGGGAGTGAGTAGTGGCCTCACAGGTGCCAGCATACCTGTGGGGCCATCAGAGAGCTCTGAGGGGCACTGAGTGGCTCCTGGGAGCCTTCTGATGGCTCAGGCAAATACCAATCAAGGAAGGTGAGAGAGATGGCAAAGTGCAAACGGTGTGGGCAGGAGATCGGATTTGAGAAGAGCTCAGCAGGCAGATGGTATCCTGTGGAGCTGGATGCCAAGGGGCAGAAGGTGTGGGAATCCAATGGTGGGCTGCTGCAGGGCAAGAATGCCAGGGGTGGTGGCCACTGGCGAGTGCACCGGTGCATTACTGCTGAAGATTTGGCAGAGAGGATCAAGCATCTGGAGCAGGCCCTGGCAGAAGATGAGGCAGTGAAAGCTGATCCAACCAACTGGTGGGGTGGCATGAGTGAGGCTGAGATTGGTGCCATGAGGCATATGATCCTCAGGTGCAGATACCAGCTGCAGGAGATGGGCTCTGGCCTGGGTACGCCACTGGCAGGCAAGCCCCTGCTGGAAACGCTTGAGTTCTGGGCTGAGGAATCCGGCAAGCTGATCGCCCAGGGAGAGGCCCTGCAGGAGATGGAAGGCATCGAGAATTTCCGCATAGGCAGGCAGATGGTGAGTGATGGCAAGGCCACCATGCCGGTATATAAGGCAGTGGCCAGCACGATGGGCAGAGAGGGCCCAGGATACTGCATGAGCACCACCAGCCAGAGCAGGATGCTGCAGTATATCGCCAATGCCACCAGCCTGGCCCCCAGGGGCGATATGAGGATCGATATCTTCCAAGGCAGCCAGCATCTTATCACGGTGAATGGCCACTTCCAGGGGATCACGAAATTCCAGCCCTTGGCTGCATAGGCAAAGCCCACCCACTGGGTGGGCCAGCAGGAGCCCTCACCACGCTGTGGGGGCCCCTGCTGGCTCAGTCAATACTATCAAAGAGGGGTGTGAGATGGAGAATGAGAGGCTGCAAAGATATCTGAGAGAGTGTGGTGAGTTTCATGTGGCCCAGGGCCTGGATTGCCAGGGGTGCCGGTGGCAGATGCACTGCCCACTGATCAAGGCCATGAGCCCATGGGTGAAGAGGAAAATGGATCAGGCAAATGTCAAAGTAGCGATCACACCATATGCCCCAGTGGGGCATGGCAGAGGAAGGATCAAGAGAGCATGAATGATGAGATGTTTAGGCCCATCGATGTACCACCATCTGTGCAGATAGCCATGAGAGAGGCCCATTGGCAGTATAGGATCGAGAGCTCAGACACTGAGAGGATATGGGTGCACTATCTGTGGGGCCACAAACTCACAGCCATCAGGGAGCAGATTACCCCCTTCACCGTGATGGTATGGCTGGAGCCATCAGCAGAGCTCCTGGGCAGGCCCAGGGAAGATGGCAGCATCCTGGCCAACATAAATGAAAGCATGGAAGGGGCCTGGCAGCTGCTCAAGGTATCCCAGGTGCAGGCCTTCCTGCAGGCAGCTCTCCGTGGTGAGGATGCCATGCAGGCTCAAAAGCTGAGGCACCAGGCTCAGCACATTGCAAGCCTTGACAACTAATTGTCAGCAAAGCAGATCATGTATTGATGCACTATGAATGCAAGGGCCCCCAGGATCGGGCGATCCCAGGGGCCCTCAGGAAAGTGAGTGAAGGTATGAACCATATAATAGGCCTTGAGGGCGAGAAAATCAAGTCTAGTTGCAGGATTCCAGCCAGGGTGGAGATGGCCAAGCTGGTGGAGAAGGCCACCGGCAAAACAAAGTGGGGCATCTGGATCGAGAAAGATGGCGAGAGAAGCCTGCACCGCACTTATCGCACAGCCGATCTGGGCGATTGTGAGGATGAGGCTGCCAGAGTGGCCCTGGAGCACAGTGCTACTCTTGTGCTGCCTGGGGATACTGATGGGAGTGAGGCTCTGCATCTGATGGAGAGCATCGAGTGGAGAGATCACCAGAATGATCTCCGCATGATGGGCAAACCAGGTGGATTTTAATCCCACCACAATGGCCAATGGCCAGGAGAGTGAAAAATGGCAGGTTTAGAATTTCGCAAGGCCACAAAAGAGGCAGCCAAGCTGAGGCTGGCGATTGCAGGCCCAGCTGGCTCAGGCAAAACCTATACAGCACTGCAGGTGGCCACCCATCTGGTGCCAGGTGGGAAGATAGCTGTGGTGGATACTGAGCATGGCAGCTCTGTGAAATATGCTGATATTTTCGATTTTTACTTGCTTGAGATGCACGAACCTTACCAGCCCCAGAAGTATCAGAACGCCATCAAGGCTGCAGAAGAGGCAGGCATGGACGTGGTGATCCTGGATAGCCTCAGCCATGCCTGGGAAGGCCCTGGGGGTACGCTGGATCAGGTGGAGCAGATCAGCCAGGCCCAGAAAATCAGTGGATTCAGAGCATGGCAGAAGGGCACGCCAATCCAGCAGGCATTTATCGAGAGCATCCTGGGCAGCTCCATCCATGTGATCGCTACGATGAGAACGAAAACTGAGTATCTGATCACTGATGATGATCGGGGCAGGCAGAAGATCAGCAAGGTGGGCACAAAGCCTGTGCAGAGAGATGGCATGGAATATGAGTTTGATATCATCCTCTCCATGGATTTGCAGAATGGGGGCACGGTAGAGAAGAGCAGGGCACCACAGCTCACCGGCAAGTATCTGGAGCTGCCAGGAGAGGCCCTGGCCAAGTATCTGGCCAGCTGGCTGGAGCCAGGGAGCCCAGAAGGCCCTGAGGATGGCCCAGGGGCCCAGAGCAAGCAGAAAGAGCCAGCAAAGGCCAAAGGCACCGCCAAGAGCCAAAAGGCCAGCAAGGGCTCAAAAACCAAGGCTCAGAGCAAAGCCCAGGAAGAGCCCGATCTGGAAGAGCTCAAGGCAGAAGAGCTTGAGAAGATCAGGCAAGAGGCTGATGATGATCCATTCGTGGATGATATGAGCCTTGATGATATGGAATCCATCGATCCTGATCCCACCGGTGATGGCTGGGATGATAGCTGGGGCAGCATGAAAGATTATGGCAAAGCCAAGGCCTGGGCCAGGGAGAGTGGCAAATTCAAGGCAGAGAAGCACCTGGAGAATGCATGGGCCATGATCTTCAGTGATGAGGAAGCCCA
>Ga0180438_10008570_pt1 | contig 12977 bp, 7 predicted proteins | sample SS_ome_12_FD_132455 | JGI IMG/M metagenome (GOLD analysis project Ga0180438, IMG submission 132455) | Hypersaline lake sediment archaeal communities from the Salton Sea, California, USA - SS_3_D_2 metaG | ecosystem: Environmental > Aquatic > Non-marine Saline and Alkaline > Hypersaline >...
AGCGTTAGTGCATCGGCCTCTTCCGTCGACACATAAAATACTCGGTGATACTCCTTGTCTCTAATCTCCCCAACCCAGCAGGGCATTACAAGTGTATGTCCGATGCCATACAGTTCCTCAAACCCGAACCAGACCGGCCCAATGGGAGTATCGAAGGTTTCTGTCTCAAGCGTAGCTATGATCTGATCCACATCATCCACCGTGCCCGCCTTCTCTAAGGCATCAGTTAAGTAATAAAGCTGGAGAAAATAGTAGAATGGCAACAGCGAGAACTCAACACCGTGCCGCTGCTGGTACTCAGCGGCCACTTCTTTTATCAGTTCGGGCAACTCTTCTCCGTAGGGCTCCGGGTAGTAGGATAGATGACCCTGGACATCATCCCAGCCTACGGAATCGCCGTAGCCCGAGTACCATAGACTCCAGCACGAGATGCCATCCCAGCCCATTTCCCGCAAGGGCGGGAGGTTGCCGGCATCTGTGTAACAGAGGTCTGGATTCTTGCTCGCCATCTTCGCTGCAATGGGATAGAACTCCGTAGTTCCAGGAGGCCAGTACTCTGTTTCCAACCACTCGATACCATAATGCTCAGCAGCCTCAGCAACCGCCCCGGTCAACATGCGCCCGGTTATAGTATCATCGGTGATAGCGGAAGCAGTCTTCACCTCAGGGTGTGCCTCGCTTACGTACTTCATTAAGGTCGCGGCGCTAAGTTGAGGGGGTGTTACTCCGAGGAAGGTATGGGGCTTATCCGGCCCGAAGGCTTCCATCGGCTGAGCAGTGACGAACAATATCACCCCTGATCCTTCACATATGGTCTGGGCGGCCAACCCTGGGTCGCCATAGACCTGGGTCATAATTTTCACGCCGTCCTCAAAGATAAGCTTGGTGGCCGACGCCACCCCACCAGCACTACTGTAGCTACTGTCTTCAAAGATGAGATTCCACTTGTAGCTCTGTCCAGCAACGGTAAACTCGCCGATGTAGTCATTGGCTAACTCCATCCCTTGCTTTGCCGGAAGGCCGACTACGCTTCCATAAACGCCGCTCAGCGGCAACCCGACGCCAAACTTCACCTCTTTTACCCCTCCCCCATCTTCCCCTCCACCTCCCCCACAGGCAACGCCGAGGATCATGGCCAGGGATAGAACCACAACCGCTGCTACTGATAACCATTTGTTCATCTGATACCCTCCTTGCTCTGTAGGAGTCATTATCCCCTGACATCTACTTTCCTGTCAACCCCCTCATCCGCTCAAATTGGTGGCTCAGAGGCATACCGCCATGGGATTGATAGCCGTCACACTTGATGCCAATAAGGGAAGATAGCCATCGATGTCGCAAACAAGCTGGGGCTGCATGGGACGAAGATCGCCACCATATCAGGCGATTATACCACGAGTGATAAATGTCTTGCCCGCATAAAAGAGCTCAAGGCAAGGCTCCCTAGCCAAGGGCGAGAGAAAGAAGCTACCATACATTGGAGATTTTGATAAACCTAAGTCAGGATCTAAGTATTAAGTGTATTAGACGCACTTACAGGAGCAAACCGAGACCGCCGAAAGCAGCTAAGCGAGCATGACCCGAGCATCGACTACCACACACCCATTGTTTCGCTCCAGGACCTTCACCGGATTAAGGTCCAACTCAGCTATTTGGGGCAGGTCTTCCACCATCGCTGATACCCTTAGCAGTAGTTCTTCAAGGGCCTTTACATCAGAGGGCTTCGATCCCCGCCAGCCTTCAAGAAGCTGATGAGCCTTGACCGAGCGCACCATCTCCTGTGCATCGACATCGGTCAGCGGGTGAATACGAAACGCGACATCTTTGAATAACTCAGTATAAATCCCGCCCGTGCCGAACAGGATCAGGGGACCAAAAGAGGGGTCCTGAGTTACACCAACAATTACCTCAATTCCACCGGATATCATTTTCTGAACGATCACACCTTGCATCTCATTTTCTCTGCCCATACCGGCCAGGCGCTCCCTGATCTGGACAAAAGCCCGCTCTACCTCTCTCTGCGAGCGGAGATCAAGGATTACACCGCCAACTTCGGTCTTGTGGGCTATTGTGTCAGAGAGAAGTTTCACCGCAAGAGGGAAGCCGATTTCCTTGGCTGCCTTCATTGCCTCGTCAGCAGTACTGGCTGACTTTGCCTGCACTGCGCGAATGCCATAGCAGTCAAGAAGCCCGACAGCGGAAGGGGCATCGAGCCACAAAGGTCGGACCGTGCTATCTTCCAAAGCTGATTCGACTATTTGAGCAGCTTTCGCTTCATCAATGCCTTCTAGCGCTGGAGTCATCCCCTTTGGCCTCTTCAGCCAATCGGCGTATTCACAAGCCCTGGCCAGCGCAGAAGCGGTAGCCTCAGGGAAGGTAAAAGAGGGAACGTACCCCTCCTCTCCAAAGCCCAGCTCGATGCTGGCACCATGGGAACCCATAAATGAAGCCAGTAGCGTCTTTCCTCGTTGGCAAAACTGCGGTGCAACCCCTCGTATGGCACTGGCTACCGCTTCAGGTTGTGTCAGTATCGGGGGGATAAAAATGACGACCACACTGTCCACGAGGTCGTCTTCCATCAGGAGCTTTAGGGCATGGCCATACTCCTCGGCAGTAGCCTCAGCTGTCATGTCGATGGGGTTGGTAAGACTGGCTCCGTGGGGCAGGAAGTTCCTCAGCTCCGAAAAGGTCTTATCCGAAAGAGCAGGCAATTCAAGACCTCTGGCAGCACAAGCATCAGCGGTCAGTATTGCGGGACCACCACCATTGGTAAGAATAGCCACCTTCCTCCCCGAAGGTATGGGTTGATGAGACAGCAGGTTAGCCACGTCAAAGAGTTCCTCCAGCGTATCCACACGGATTATCCCAGCCTGTCTAAACAGGGCTTCGGAAGCTACCTCGGCAGTAGCCAGCGAACCGGTGTGGGATGCGGCAGCCCTGGACCCCGCTGGGGTACGTCCGCTTTTCACTGCTACCACTGGCTTGGCGGCTGTTACGCTGCGGGCTATGCGAGCGAACTTCCTCGGATTGCCGAAGGATTCCAGATAAAGGAGGATAACATCAGTAGCCGGGTCTTCCACCCAGTACTGTAGCAGGTCATTGCTTGATACGTCGGCCCTGTTTCCTATGCTGACGAAAATAGAGAGGCCGATATTCAAGCTCCGTGCATATTCCAGAATGGCAAGTCCAAGAGCACCGCTCTGGGTGCAAAAGCCAATGTTGCCGGCGGGAGGAAAAACGGAGGAGAAGGTAGCGTTCATATTCTCCTGAGGGTCAGTATTGATGATTCCCATGCAGTTGGGACCTATCAGGCGCATTCCATAGCTGCGAGCCGTCTCAAGCAGTCTTTCCTGCCGCTCCATTCCTTCAGCACCACTCTCTCCGAAACCGGCTGATATTACCACAACACCCCGAACACCTTTGCGTCCACACTGTTCCACCACCTGATGGACCGTTTCCGCTGGAACAATAACCACTGCCAGATCCACTTCGCCCGGTATATCAAGAACGGATGGATATGCCTTTACCGAGGCTACCACTTCAGCAGTAGGGTTCACCGGATAGAGCACACCATTAAACCCCTGGTGCAGTATGTTACGGAAGAGCTTATTGCCAATGGTTCCTTCCCTTCGCGAGGCTCCAATAACGGCTATGGAGCGCGGCTTGAGGAAAGCTCTCAGTGAGGTTATAGTAGCAACCTTCTCCCGCTCAGCGGATCTCTCCTCCGCTACCAGGGTCGAAGCAATGGGCAAAACCACACGGTAAACACCGTATTCCAGCTCCTCGGCTACCTGGAAACCGCTATCTTTCAGCACCTTCATCATTTCCTGATTTTCAGAAAGCACCTCACCCTCAAAAAGGCGGATGCCCTTTTCCCGTGCTATTATAGCTAGCTGTTCCAGCAGATGAGTTCCTATGCCTTTTCCCTGATACGCATCTTCAACTACGAAGGCTACCTCGGCAACATCTCCTCGGGGAAGCCGATGATAGCGACCCACGGCGATGATCTTCTCTTCTATATCCTCTCCCATAGTTGCCACCAGAGCAAAGCTGTCATCATAATCAACCGTGCAAAAGCGTATTACTTCTTCTTTTGACATCTGGGTCAAGACATGGTGAAACCTGAGATACACGGTATGGCGGCTCAGACGGTGAAAAAGGGCGAACAACCTTTCTTCATCCTCTCGCCGAATGGGTCGGAGATGCAAAGTGGAGCCATCCTTAAGTATCACCGCTGTTTTGTATCTCTCCAGACTGTTGCTAGCAGGATTTGCTGTCATCTAACTTCAACCCCCACACACGCTATACTGAGTGCAGCGCGCCCCGCGGATTTGGCTCAAAAGGGCTATCCTGAGCTTGACCTGGATTAAATTAACGCGGCCTCACGATAAGGACTGGGCTGGAGACTCCGTGCACAACCCGGTCGGTGACACTACCCATAACCCAACGTGTGCTTCCTGAGCGCCCGTGGGTTGCCATGACAATCAGATTAAAAGGATGTGTATTCGCGTAGTCAACGATGCCGTTAGCAGGACTACCCACCAGCACCTCTGACCGCACCTTGAGGCCGACATCCTCCAGCCGCTTCTCCACTCCTGCCAGATACTGCTCAGCTACCCGCCTACAAGTAGCCTCCATCTCGTCCACTATCTTCGGCGTCAGAATAGCACCATATATGTCATATGACGGTATGATGGGAAATTCGCAACTCCTGAGCAGCACCACATCTACTAGCTCAGCACCCCGCTGTTTCGCCAGCGCTTCGACATGGGGAAGCACCGATTCAGCCAGCTCCGAGCCATCCAGTGGAACAAGTATTGTTCTCGTCGGCCATTTATCGTAAACAATCTCTTCGGGAATTCCGGCCCTGACAAGCAAAACAGGAACCTTCGATGCACAAATGACTGCATCAGCTACACTGCCCATAGCCCAACGCGTGATTCCAGAGCGGCCATGGGTTGCCATGAGGATGAGATCAATTTCGTTCTCATCAGCATAACGAAGGATTTCCTCAGACGGATAGCCTATAGCCAGATCACCTCGCGTTTTTATATCGTTACCTCCCGGTTGAATGCCCGTCCTTTCCTGAACCTCTTGGGATTGGCGCCATGCGAGCTCAGCCAAGTGCTCAATATAGGCTCGATGCATGGGGCGCAATTCGGATTCCGCTGGGCTATACACATGAAGAAAAACCAAGTCTAAATCTAGCCTGCCGGCGAGTTCTTTTGCATAAGGAAAGACCACTTCGGCCAGCTCCGAGCCGTCCAGAGGAACGAGCATCCGCTTGTACATTTCGTATCTCCTATTATGGATTAAATGTTTTACGATATTTCACATGCTGAGTGAATTAAATGCTTACCCTCATTTCAGGATTCTCTTGCCTAGTAGCAAGCTAAACAGATGCTCGCACGATTTGCTGTCATGTACCTCTAACCCCAAAGACGCTACACCGAGTACAGCATCACGCGCGGCTTTAGCTCAAAAGAGCTACCTTGAGCTTGACCCGAATCAGCTCAGCGCGGCCTCACTAGAAAGACCGGCCTAGAGACTCCGCGCACAACCCTGTCAGCGACACTGCCCATAGCCCAGCGGCTGAGCCCAGATAACGCATGGGTTGTCATGACAATCAGATTGAAGGGATTTCTATTCGCATAGGCAACGATCTCATCAGCGGGGTTGCCCCATAGCACCTCTGAGCGCGCCTTGAGGCCGGCATCCTTGAGCCGCTTCTCTACTCCAGCAAGGTAATCCTCAGCTTCCCGATTGCGCTGAGCCATTTTCTGCTTTAGATGCTCGTCCTGGTCTACAGAGACGCGGGTATCATAATACATTAATCTGGCTTGGCCCGCTGGTACTACTGTGGAACCTTCGCAGACCGTGAGCAGAACTATATCCATCAGCTCAGCACCCCGCTGTTTCGCCAAGGCTTTGACATGAGGAAGTACCAATTCAGCCAGCTTTGAGCCATCTAATGGAACTAGCATTGTTCTCGTTGGCCATTTGTCATAAACAATCTCTTCGGGAATCCCGGCTCGAACAAGCCAAACGGGTACCTTTGATGCGCGGACGACCTTATCAGCCACGCTGCCCACAGCCCAACGGCTGAATCCAGAGCGCCCATGGGTTGCCATGAGGATGAGGTCAATTTCGTTCTCATCAGCATAACGGAGGATGTTCTCAGCGGGGTGGCCCTCAGCCAGTTCACAGCGCGCTTCTACTTCTGTACTTCCCGGTTGACCGCCTGTCTTTTCCTGAACCTCTTCTAACTCACGCCCTACAGTCTCACATGCGTGTTGAATGTAGTCTCGATGCATAGGGGCGAATTCAGATTCGTCGGGGCCATAAACATGAAGAAAGATTAAGTCTAGATCCAGCCTTCCAGCAAGTTCCTTTGCGTAAGGGAAGACTACTTCGGCTAGCTCCGAGCCGTCCAGTGGAACGAGCATCTTCTTGTACACTTTCGTACCTCCGAATATCGATTCGATGCGTTATGATACTTTACACGCCTGGGGAAATCAACATGCTAACTTTCATTTAAATTGTTGCTAGCAGGATTTGTTGGCATCTCTCTTCTTCGGCCTCACCACAAGGATCGGGCTAGAGGCTCCTAGCAGAACCTTTTCGGCAACACTGCCATAGGCCCAACGGCTGATCCCAGAGCGACCTTGGGTTGCCATAACAATGAGATTGAAGGGATTCCTATTCGCATAGTCAATGATCTCATCAGCAGGGTTGGCCCATAGTGTCTTGCCCACTAGTACCTCTGACCGCACCCTAAGGCCAGCATCCTTAAGCCGCTTCTCTACTCCAGCCAGGTACTGCTCACTCACCCGTCTAGCCTTAACCACTTCCTGCTCCACATGCTCCTCCCAACTCAAAGGCATAGCAGGAGGGTAGTCTGATGGGATAACCGGATGTTCGTAAACCCTCAGCAGCACCACATCCACCAGCTCAGCACCCCGTTGTTTCGCCACCGCTTCGACATGGGGAAGTACCGATTCGGCCAGCTTTGAGCCATCTAATGGAACTAGCATTGTTCTCGTTGGCCATTTGTCGTAAACAATCTCTTCGGGAATCCCGGCTCGAACAAGCCAAACGGGCACCTTTGACACACGGAGGACTTTATCCGCCACGCCGCCCATAGCCCAACGCGTGATTCCAGAGCGGCCATGGGTTGCCATGAGGATGAGATCAATTTCGTTCTCATCAGCATAACGAAGGATTTCTTCAGCGGGATGGCCCACAGCCAGTTCACCTCGCGCTTCTACAGCTTTACCTCCCAGTTGAATGCCTGTCCTTTCTCGAACTTCTTCCGACTGGCGCCTTATGATCTCAGCAGCCCGTTCCACATAGGCTCGATGCAGAGGAACCAATTCGCTTTCTTCTGGGCCATAAACATGAAACAGAATTACACCTAGATCCAACCTCCCAGCAAGCTCTTTCGCATAACCAAAGACTACCTCGGCCAACTCCGAGCCATCCAATGGAACGAGCATCCTCTTGTACATCTTCGTACCTCCGATGGGGTGTTTTTGATGATACACTACCCGCTGGAGTTAATCAATATACTTACTCCCATCTGGTCAGGCTAAGACTTGGAAGATGGCTTTGAGATAACCTTTTCAAGGCAGCTGCATTCTTCTAAGCTGGACATTTGAAAGGGCCCAGCCCATAGGATGCCACCTTTAGATTGCTCTATGCATTTGGTGGTATTTAGCTATTTTGAATGCTGAGTCAACTCCCTGATGTGTGCTGCAGCCGCAGCCACCACCTCCGGCCACAGGCCCCGCGAACGGGTGTGGCATCGCAATTAGAAAGCCCCGGCACTCATCCCAGCCTACTTGGTCGGCCAAGGCTGAGAGCCAGTACCAAAAGGAAGTACCTGACCAGCATTGGGAAGTGCTTTACCAGACTGGGAATGATGCTCAGTAAGCCCGAAGAATAGAGGCAGTTAACGGTGTCATGCCTGGTTCCAGGCTACTATGCGAGCCATAGCCTTGGCCGCCTGACGCAGAGAATGGAAAACGGGGAACCCTGCTCTTACGAATGCCTCCTCGGCAGCAAGGAAATCCTTCATCCCGCTCAGGTCCACAGCAGGGCGCAGCGCCAGCAGAACAGGCTTACCCGTCTCCTGCTGCGCGTGCCTCAAGGCATCGATGGTGGGTCGCAGAAAACTCTCTGAAGAGAGACGACCACCTCCCCAGCGGCTGGCAGGGTGGAATCCTAGATGGTAGATGAGCATGTGAATATCGGGAACTTTGCCAACCACGCACATGGTTGCAGAGATATGATCTGGAAATAGAAGATTCGTCGCGTCTATTGGGTTACTAAATATGGCACCAGCTAGGGGCAAAAACTGCTTTAGTTCTGCCTGTACCTCCGCTGAGAGACGTGGTAAGCAAAGCCCCGCCTTTTCCATTTCGTCGCTGGCGAGAACGCTGGGACCGCCACCTGTGCCCACTACGGCAACGCCAGTGTCTCGTGGGAGAGGGCTAGCAAAGCGAAGAGCCGCCAGCACGTCTATCATCTCGTCCACGTCATCAACCTGAATTGTTTTCAGTTGACGGCATAGGGCCTGGAAAACGGCCACCGAGCTGGTCAGACTGGCCGTATGGCCGTGAGCGGTCCTCTTGCCGGCCTCGGTCGTTCCCCCCTTGTATATGACCACCGGCTTTCGAGCGGCCGCTTCTTTGAGTGCATTCAGAAAACGCCTCCCATCTTTCACTCCCTCGATGTAGGCGGCAATAATCTCTGTCTCCGTATCTTGCGAGAAATACTCTAGAAGCTCGCTCTCGTCCACATCCAAAGCATTTCCGTAGCTAACCACCTTGCTGAAGCGCAACCCCCTTGGGCCGCCGTGAAGAGGTAGGTTCTCGGCATGGCCACCACTCTGAGTAACAAAGCCGATTGGCCCTGGTTCGAGCGGTATTCCCATTGTGTTGACTAGGCGGCTCTTAGGCACGAACAGGCCTATGCAGTTGGGACCGATGATTCGAAAGCCGCCCGCCCTGGCCTTGCTCAGCATTGCTCTTTCCATCTCCACCCGCTCTGTGTAGCCACTCTCGCTAAAACCAGCGGTGAAGAAATGGACCGACTTCACCCCCTTGGCAGCACAGTCGTCCAGCAACGTCAGAGAGGATTCCGCAGGGATGCTGACCACAACATGATCCACCGCCCCGGGAATAGCAAGGAGGCTAGTATAGCATGGCAGTCCAAGCACCTCGGTATGCTTCGGGTTCACCGGATAGATAGCGGGAAAACCTGCCTCTTTGAGGGCGTGAACCACCATTGTGGCGAAAGATAAGAAGCCTTTGTCCGCCGGGGACGCACCGACAATAGCTACTCCACGAGGGGAAAACAACTCCGCTAGTGAAACTTCTGTTTTTGCCATCGAGTCAATTATGCCAGTGGCTTACCGCAACTGCAAGTCGCCACTGCAGTCTTGTCAATCCTGAGCAGCCCCCACCTGAGTAGCATACACTGGGCTTGCGCAGGTGTCAATGCATCTATCTTTCGACGTCATCGCCGCTGAGCATCCTCATTATCCTTACCGCTTGGGGTTCAGCCTCATCACCTACCAGTAATTCCTCTGGCAGCAAGTAAGCGTATTGCCAGATCATGTCGAACTCATTGCTCATCTCGATAGCTTCCATAGTGTACTGGATAGGCAGCGCCTTCACCTCGATCAAGTCGCCTATGGCTAAGGGTGGTGGCAGCGGAACAATGCATTCCCCGGTGACTATTACCATGCTACCAGTTTCGTCCGATATCACAATAGCACCGGTTCCCTCCTCGGCATAAGGGGGCCCCATAGCGACAAAGGTCACCTCCCCCTTTACAGTAGCATACTGCCCATGATAGGTCTCGAAATGGGAGATGAGTTCACCTATAGGCACGATTTCCTCGTCACTGAACTTGACCTCTATCTCATGAGAGAAGGTTCCCTCTTCGTCCCTAGCCTCTACGGCAATAGTATGATAGCCTGCTGCCAACTGGGTGGTGTCCCATAGCGCGGTGGCAGTATCCCACACTGCTCCTTCCTCAATTTGCATCGCAACTGCCTTGCCGCTATCGACTGAATAGTACGCCTCTTGGATTGCGCCCCGCTCAGCATAGAGCTGGGCTGTCAATACTATCTCACCGTTCGCTATTGCGCCGGGAGAGGTGATGTCTATAACCCTTTCTTCACCAATCGCCTTATAGAAGGTGGAAATAGCTTCGCCATCGATGTCAATGATGCGGTAGCCAAAAGGTTTCCCATCAGCGCTGGGACCAAGCCACCACTCCGCGCATATAGCGCTTGTGGCCTGCTCCGGGATGCCGTAGCTATCCATCAAGATATCGAAGTGCCAGTGCCCGCAGAACATCATCGCCTGGTGTTGTTTCAGTAGATTCAAGACCTGGGTGCGGTTCTCCCAGGATGGAGTCGGCTCATGGAAGAAGACTAATAGTGGCTTACCCGGCCTGTAAGCTAAGTCCTGTCGCAGCCATTCCAGCTGTGAATCCGGTATGCGAAAAACCTGCTGTCCATCGACCAATTCATTGGGGTCCAAGACCAGAAAGTGATACTGCCCCCAATCAAAGGAATAGTAAGTGGGGCCGAAGTAATCACGGTACATTTCCTCGTTATACCCAGGCTCAGTCTCAGCAGCCTGCTCGCAATGTATGCCGACAACGTCGTGATTTCCGAGCATATTGTAAATAGGCATTTCAAAATCCTGGATTAAAGTGGCGTAGGTGTCAAACCATTCCCTCGCCTGTGAAACCGTCACCTCGTCGCCCTTGAGTACCAGGTCGCCGGTGGCGATGACAAAGGCAGGGGCGATGTCGTTAATCTCATCTATAGCTTGCTCAAAGATGGCTATATGCGCCTGCTCGGTATCGATGTGAATATCGGTAATCTGAACAAAGACGAATTCATCCCTATTTTTCTCCGGCGCCGGGCCTAGGCCGAAGTCGAAATCGTGCTCGGTTATGCCTCGATACCATGGGGTGGTGGGGATGTAATCATTGGGGGTGGTTATGAAAACGAAATCGCCCTCTTCCGGAATTTGATAGTTTCCACCTCCGTCAGTGACAGTCACAGTCATCCCGTTGGAGACGAGTATATCGGGTATGCCAGCCTCGCCTGCATCTCTAGTCCCATCAGAGTCGAGGTCTTCAAACACCGTCCCTTCAACCATCACCTCAGACTTTGCCTCACATGAAGCAGCAAGAATGAATGGAATTATGGCTATGGCAACAAACAGACACCTAATGAAGCTTCTTCTCATTCCTCACCCTAAGGCCCCATTTTACCCTGATGACTCGTTTACGGCAAGACTGGTATCGACACGTTGACATGGGTGGTTTAGCCACGTATCATGGGGAATGCGAGCGTATTGCTTACAGTCGACTTCTGCAAAGCATATGACCCTAGAACGTTATTCCGGTCGAGTTGGGCATTGTATTCGCAGCGGGTGAGTTATACAGTTCGCTCTGCAGGATAGTATCGATAGGAGGAATTAAAAACAATGGCAGAACAGGAAATCCTTTTCGCAGTCGATGACAAGGGCATTGCCCTTATGACTCTGAACCGACCCGATACTTATAATGCGATTAGCAAAAATATGGTGAACAACTTCCTTCCACAGATGCTTCGCGAAGTACAGGAGAACGATGCTATCCGCGTGCTCATATTGACCGGCGCAGGCAAAGCATTTTGCTCCGGTGCGGACGTTAAACAACGCCTAGGGGGAACTGCTGAAGGCAAAGTTAAGTCAACCCGCCGTGCCACCGAGGAGCCGGTCGGCAGCTCAGCACTGTACTTTGCCGAAATACGCAAGCCTGTCATAGCTGCGATCAATGGTATTGCTGCCGGAATAGGATTCTCTTTGACACTGGTTTCCGATTTCCGCATCGCATCGGATAACGCGAGGTTCACTACTGCCTTTGTCCGTCGCGGCTTGATGCCAGACGGAGGCATGACGGCCATGCTTCCGCTGTTAGTCGGTCTTCCCAAAGCACTAGAGTTAGCTATGACCAGTGAGATAATCGGCGCCGAAGAGGCGCTGCGCATCGGCCTGGTAAATAAAGTGGTGCCTCACGCAGAACTGATGAGTGAGACACAGGCCCTGGCTGAGCGGCTGGCAGAGGCTCCGCCTATCTCCCTCTCTTTCACCAAGCGGGCGATGTATCGCAATGTGCACATGAGCATCAGGGAGGCTTCGTATTTCGAGAGCTGGGGACAGAATGTATTGCGCACTACTAAGGACCACAAAGAGGGTGTCAAGTCTTTCATAGAAAAGCGAGCACCGAAGTTTACCGGCGAGTAGCCCCTCGTAGCATGACCTGATATAGAGCGACCAGAAAAAGCCACAGCTAAAGTAGTATTGAATTCTTTCCTCTTAAAGACAGTCTCCTTTGGCCAGCGGGGAACTTTTGGACAACAAAATTCGTCTTTAATAATTAACAGCCAAAAATATGGTAAGCGGCAGGACTCTGTGAAGGCGAAACTGCTTATTTCCCTAGCGCTAATCGGTATTATTCTTGTCAGTGGCTGCGCTGCTGGACAGCCAGCGACATTGAGCGTGCCCTCAATGGCAGCAGGGGAAGCATCGAATCCAAAGCTGTCATTAGGATCACACTACAAGCTGGATGGCTTCACATTCACCTTGAACTCTCCTTCCTATTCTTTACCACTAGCCCTGTCGCAAATCGCAAACCTGCAAAATATCGAATACCAGTTCCAGTTGAGGGCAAACCAAAAGGAGCTCCTTGAAAAAAATGGATTTGTGGTTATACCCTGGCAAGGGGACGATATTGTGAAGCCCTACAAGGCAATGAAGGAGCAAGGTGTCCCTATCTTTGTAACCTCGGACACCTTGCTCCATCTGTACCACATTCAGTTCAATGAAACATTGAAGCGCATCGAAGAGGAGGAATTCTTCAACCAGATCATCGACATGAGCAAGGCAATGCTGGATAGGTCAATCGAG
>Ga0180438_10008572_pt1 | contig 12973 bp, 6 predicted proteins | sample SS_ome_12_FD_132455 | JGI IMG/M metagenome (GOLD analysis project Ga0180438, IMG submission 132455) | Hypersaline lake sediment archaeal communities from the Salton Sea, California, USA - SS_3_D_2 metaG | ecosystem: Environmental > Aquatic > Non-marine Saline and Alkaline > Hypersaline >...
CGTCACGACATACTTCCTTCATTCACCTTTAAAGGCTCTCGCTTGTGCGCTGTCGCATGCCGACTAGCACGGGCACGAGGCCTCCGTCGAATGCCGAATTCGCCTCGTCCGGGCTGCCGTCGATGTCAAGACACAGCAGCCCGACACGCCCTTACCTCAAGGACGTACCGCGAACACCTTCACATCGAAGGTAAATCTCACTCGGTTCGGATTGTTGAACTGGAGCGTAAACGCAACAGATTCGCCAGGTGAAAGCACCCCGTCCCCCAGTTCGTCGTTTAGGTCAAATAGCGGCTTCCCCTCTGGAGTAACGCCGTCAGCGTTCGCTACGGTCACCTCGGCGTTCGAGATGTTGTCTATGACGGCGGCCATCGGCGAAAGGAGGTTGTCGGCGGAGATGTTCGTGATGGTCACGGTCATCGTCCCGATGCCGGTCACGCGGTCCACGTGCATCTGCGAGCGGCTCTCGGCGATCGAGCCGGTGACATCTTCGGGCACAGCGACTGCATTCAGGTTCACGTTCCAGATGTCCCCGTCGGCCGTCCATTGGGGCAGCTCCGGCCCCGTTATGACTGTCGCAGTACATGGTACCTCGCGACCTTCACTCGAGTCCCAGGCGACGAACGTAAGTGCATCCTGTTCCATAGCGCCCTCGTCCACGGTGGGCGTGGTGTAGTCGTCGCCGTAAACGTGAAGGAAGCCGTATATCCCCACCGTGCGAACAACAAACGCCCCGCAAAGCACCCCGTCCTGATCGAACACGCCGAGTTCATCACCAATTTCGGCGGGAGCGCCTAGAATCGTGAACGTCGTTCCATAGAAATCGACCCATTCGTTGGATACTGTGCCACCGACAAAATAGGCTGGGTCTCCCGTCTGCGCTCCGAAAGTGATCGAGAACGTGATCAGGAATATCGTCGTCAAAAACAACCACACGCTTTTTCTAAGCTTTGTACCTGCACCAAGCACGTGTTTTCTCCTTTCACAGATCCAGGTCTGCCTACCTGCGATCACCTGATGGCACCGTTACGCTTGACACCAGCGTCGCTCACAGTCACATCTGCGGAAGACTCCTTCCGAAAGACCTTTAAGCTTCGCTTACTCCTCTCGAATCAAAGAGAAAACCACAGGCTGGCTTTACTTCTTGAGAACCAGCCAGCCCCCAGCACAATTCCGGCGTAAAAGCAATACTCGTTCGTGCTAGCGAGCTTACCCGACACAAATGCTCGATATGTTTCATCCCGAGCGAGCCTTCCTGGTCATCCGGCGCGTCCCGGCAAGTCCCAGGAGAGTCCCGCCCAGCAGCAATAGCGAAGCTGGTTCCGGTATTGGAGTCAATTCAAGATTGGAAATCGTCGCGGAAGAATTCGCAAGCAAATCGTAGGCGTTGAGGTCGAACTCGACACCGACGACGCTGAGGCCGAGACCAGTGAGGTCCCATGTCACCGTGCCAAAACCGGTGTCCTCAACGAACAGCTGCGCCAGAACGGCGCTCGGACCAATGCTGGGATCATAAATGTACGCGTCCAGCACGTCGTCGTTCGCGTCACCCTCGGCGAAGTCGTACGAGAAGGTGAAGGCCAGCATCCCTGTAATATCCAGCGCGTCATTATAGAGCCACACGCTCCACAGGTCGGGATCCTCGTAGATTGTGGCGGACGATCCGTTCGATGTGATAAGAACGTCGTAGACGGGATCGGCCGTGAACGTATTGAGATCGACCGGTATAGCTGCTGCCGAACCGCAAAACGAGCAGAAGAGCACAACCGCAATGAGGCAGTTCGTTACCTTGAACTCGCCTCTGCCGTCATGACCAGACTCCGATCCCGACCTCATGAAGAACTCCCCCCGAGCAGAGGCACCGGCAGCACTTACGAGCAGGCACTCTGTATAAACACCGCGGTTGCTAAGCCTGTCCAACCGGCTACCGAAATCAAGCAAGTATATTGTAAGAGAGCTTCCACACTATTGTCAACGCACAATACGCCGCAATTGGGAACAATCGGGAACAGCAAAGACCCGAATTTGGCCAACGTTGCGGGTGGACGGTATTGGCAAGACGCGTCCTCCAGGACGAGCGAGCCGCGCCGACCGGAGATTCTATGTCACCGCTAAGGAATCCGTACCTCTCTGAGAGCCTGGATTCTCACCGGGCCCATCAGACCTGAGCGCGGCAGGGGTTCGAACCCGATGAGTCTACGCCCGGGCGTGTTCTTGTCGTGAATTCCCTGACCGAAGTGCGCTCTGAGATGCTCCGGCACAGGCGGCATCTCTTTGAGTCCCGCGACACGATTGATCAGGGTATTGGTAACAAGTATCTTCAAGTGATTGCTTCCGGCTTTGACCACATTGGAGATGTCCAAGGATTGGCCACGCATCCAGCACACGCCAACAGGTTGCCCGTTAAGCTCGACCTCCGCAATGTTGCCGACATCGCCCACGGTAAGCATGAGTCGGAGGCCGTCGGCTACATAGGAAGAGGGCAAATCGAAGCGGATCGCGTACTCGCCGGTGCCGCTGAAATGCTTCGTCTCCGGATTCTCCGTCCACGACGAGAGCCGGGAGAGCGTGGTTACCCTTCGAGGAGAATCCTTACCCTCAACAGCGAGCTGCCAATCGCCGCTCACGTTGTACACAGCGGGAATGCCATCCACGACTACCGATTGCGTATTCTCTTTGTCCCCATCGACCCAGGTAACGTTGTATACACCGTTTTGACTTGCTAGCGCGACGATTTCCCGGTCGTCGACGCGAATGACTTTATGGAAATCGCTCTGGACAACATGGTGATCGTCCCGTCCTTCCTCGAAAACGATAAACGTTGATTCGTAAGGAGCCAGACGCATCGGCAACGCCGTCACGTCGCCATTTTCTTCGTACTCATAGACCCGTGAAACCTTGCCGTTGTAAGGGTTCCATTCCCAGGGGATTTCCCCGGTAACCCGAAACGCTACGGGCATGTCGATCGGACGATCCTGAATGTTCGTTACGAGGTAGATGTCTTTGCCTGGCATTTTCCGGTGCACGAAAGTAAGTCCATCATTGTCACGGATACCTTGTCGAACAAAATCGATTCCGAAATCGGGAGCCAGATGATGGCGCAGCGTGTTGACGAAGGGATCCAGGACACTACTTTGCCAATCCAAAACGTTCGAGCGATCCATCACCTTCTCGATGAAATACGTGCGGCCCTTGCCGTAATCGTGAGGTGCGGTGTCGTTTCGGCCTTGAGGCAAACGGAACATCTCGTCTATTATTGAGCGGACTCGCTCGTCGCGCTGCCGGTAATCCTGGAAGCCCACTGAACACTCCGGGAGTCGCTCCAGGGCGACTGCGACGCCGCCCCCACGCACGTATTCCTGAATGCGTTCCATGCTTTCCAACGGCAGCGCCTCGATGTTGGGAATGATTAGTATCTTGTATTCCAGATCGCGCACCCGAATCGATCCGCCATCGAGTTTGGCGTGGTTCTGGAACACGTCGTCATTGAGTAGGTCGAAGTCGTAACCGTTGGCAATGAGCAGGTGGCCTAGACCGCCCCAGTCGAAGTCGCGCGTCCACCTGCGTGCGTTCAGACAGTCGAGTGCCCACTGGTTTGCCAAAGGGGAATAGATGGCAACATCGGCGGTGAAGCTTCCCTGGCGGAGCATGAACGAACAGCGCGCAACGTAATCGCTGAGCAGCTGGCAGTACTTCCACCACACGTTCGAGTGGCTGATAAGCACCTCGGCGCTGAACCGGCGTGACGGCGCGATATCCCGTTCCGGCGAACAGGTATAGCCGTGGTTGTAGAACTTGTTTGCTCCCGAACGGAGAAACCCGTCAGCGGCGATTTTCAGCTCTTCCATAGTAGCGCGATACGTTTCCCAATGAAGGAAGGTGTAGGCTTCGACTGTGACGACGTTGCGCCCGTAAAGGTGCGCTCCTGATGCGACGTATTTTTTTGGACCGATGCGTGTGTCGAACCACCGCACCGCGTCTTTTTCGCCCGGCGTGATCTCCATCTCCGGCAGATGCGTCATGCCGGCGCCTTCAAGGATGTCCGTGGGAAAACCGTATGGTTGAATGCGCCCTCGAACTCCGTTCGCCTCGCACCAGTCGAGAAACGTGCTGAAAAAGGCGTCGAGACCAACATGGTGCAGAAACTCGTTCACGTCATATCGAATCTTGGGCGTGATGTCGTCCACCCGCCACCAGATGGCCGGCAGGTAACGCGTCAGGTCGTATCCTTTGAAGTCCCGAAACTGCTCCATCAACCCGTCGCTCCAGTAGATCCCGTTTCCGATCAAGGCGACCTCGAAACTGTCGCAGAAAAACGACTCGACGGTCTTGCCGAATTCGTCGCCGAAACCGGCCCGGAACTTCGACCCCAAGTAATCGCAGTATCGTTCCATGGCGCCTTTGTTGAAGTGATCGACCGCGGTGCCTTGCCCGGTGCGTTTGAGCCAGAACGCCATGAGCCGCCACTGGCCGTCTGGAACCTCCCAGTGCAGTCTTCTCCCCTCCACCTGTGAGGTCAGCTCGACGAGGGAAGACTCCTGGAGCCGGTTTTCAACGATTCGGCCGGCTACAACCGCTATCAGCCGATCTTCGTCCGTGATCTTTCCGGGTTCAATGCTCCATGAAACGGACCGCCTTTTGATTTTCGACGGAAGAGGGCCGGAGAATGTGCGCGGACCTTGAAGGTCAACTGATGTGGGCACCATATTCTTGCTGCGATCCTCAGGAGGTACCCACTCACCGCCGATGACCCAACCCGGTCCGCCAAAATTCAAAGAGAACTCCATACCCAATCTCTTCGCCTCCTGGATGGCGTGACGGACGAGGTTGAAGTACTCCTCGGAAAGGTATGGATGGTTGCCCTTTTCGTAAACCTCTCCCATGGTGATCTGTTCGACACCGCCCAGACCTTGCTCGTGCATTTGCTCGAGCTGCCAAGTGAGATCTTCTTTCCGGATGGCGTTGCCCATCCACCACCACCGCGTGTGCGGCCGACAGTCCATCGGCGGATCGAGGAACCCGTCCATCATCTCCTGACGGGAGAGATCCGCATGCGCGCTCGTTGTGGCCGAAAGCACGATAATCCCAGCGAGAACGGCAAGGAACATCGAGAATTGGATTGATGCGTGACTTCCCATGCTCTCTCCTCAAGGCGCGTCTAACAGGACGGTCTTATCTCCGGTGTATTCTTTTTCATGACAACGTTGTGCGCATCAGTGGCGAGCAGTCCGCTGAATGCGCTAGTTATGTATCGGTCTTGATGTTCTCGATGATCTGGTCGAATGAATATGGGTGCCGTTCGCCAGTTTGATTCCACTTCGTGTTCGTCCAGCGCGGGTCATCGCCACTGTCCCACGTCCAATCTACGAAATATCCCTTCTCGTCGAAAACATAACATGCGTCCCCTGACATATACTGTCCAGGCCAAACCCGCGCCTCATAGTACGTTTCTCCTTCGATTTTGAGTATTAGCCACTGGCAGTCGCGTCCGAACCGGCTGGCGAAATCTTCGAGAGTGTTCATGTCTTCTGTCGGGCGCAGCTTTGCATACCGCAGGGATGGCTGCACCAACGTGAAATCGACGAAGACCGACAGCCCTAAACCGAAGACTATGATGCAGAAGGCCTTTAGTGCTGCGGACCAGACTACTTGGATTGCCTTATCAATGCCCGTCTCCGAGTCAGTCCCTAAAGCCTGCTCAGGTTCCTTCTTCGGTTCAAAAGCAAGAACCAACCCGACAAGCAGCAGGGCGACAATTGAAACCTTGAGAACCACCCACGACGCGAGAAGTTCGACACCGATGGAGCCTTGCTGGACCAGAAAGGTTCCGTAAAGAACCACTGCAATCACAGCTGCAGGAACACGTGCCCGTCGGGCGAGAATGCCGAGAAACAGAAAGGCGCCGAGGGCGATAAAGTCGAGCCATTCAAGTGGAGTGGAGTCCACCCTGTGACGGCCCCATGCGATCCATGCAAGCACAACTTGAATTGCAGCAGCTCCAAACAACGCTGATGACACAGGGTGTTTCTCATCGCGTATCATTTGTCAGTCCTGCCAACGACTGCGTATGCACTCCGCAGAGGTGTCATATGGTTTCTTCGTAAAACCTGTATCTATCCAGCGATTTACCTGTATAACACGCCTCATCAACCCGTCTTCATAACGCGTCCGCAGGACTCCGCACACCGCGACCGCTGGAGGCAGGCCTATTGCGATTGTACGTCCATTGGTAGACGCTGTCAATGCGAGATTTAGTTTCTGCATTTTGGAGGTCAAACCGTAATTGGGAAAGCCCGTCCGCATTGCCTCCGGGTGGATCAGTCCCGCCATCGAAGTGGCTAAAGCGCGACTCTACATAGAGGTTGTTCGTACCGACGAACGCGGCGGCCCGTCAAGCTAAGTCAGGCCTTCCACGATTCGCGTATGAACGCTAATCCGTTCCGAGCGACATGCTCCTCGCTAGGTGCCATCTTGCGCCAGATACATGTCGCCGCCGCAACCTCCGGGAGCCATGCGCTGAACGCTTCGATAGTGAGCCATCCATTGTACCCGACATGTTTGAGCGCAGCGAACGTCTCTCGCCATTCAATGTGGTCTTCACCGGGTGTAGCCCGGTCGTTCGCCGATATGTGGACGTGCCTGATTCGTTTGCCGGCGCTCTTGATCGCTTCGCCCATGCGCTTCTCCTCGATGTTTGCGTGAAATGTGTCGTATAGCTGGCCTACTGAATCCAGGGCAACCGCGTCAATTAGTTCGGACGTGTCCGCCTGGCAAGTGAGAAAGTAGGTCTCGAAACGGTTGAGCGGCTCGACGGCGATGACCACGCCGCTTCCCCGCGCATGTTCGCCCACGATGCGAAGACCCTCCGCACACCGTTTCTTCTCATCGTCGTCAGGTGCGCGTCCCACCAACAATCCGACCGGGGCATAGAGCGGTCCGCAGAGTATCTCAGCGCCTAACTCGACGCAGGAGTCGATACATGCTTTCAAGTGGTCGATTGCGGCCGAGCGTTCCTTGGCGTTATCACTAATCAAACTCGTCCCTTCAGGCATGACGCTCACCGCCGTCCGTCCAAGTCCGAGGCTGTCGAGTTCCGTACCGAATGCCGACCAGGGGGAGCAATCCGGCGAGAACATCGGGAATTCGACTCCGTCGTAGCCCCACGATTTGATCTGCTTCACGATCGCAAAGTGCTCCTCACCGGCCGCTGCCGTCCATAGCAGAAGGTTGATCCCGATTTTCATGACATGCGCTCTCCATAATCAGTTAGGTAGGGCGGCCTCAAGGTTCCCTGGTTGAACACTCAGCGATATGTACCAGCTACACCGCCCTCGCCCACGGTTTCTGTTCCAGCCAGCGTTTCAGCGGCAACCGCCGACGCCCTGGCTCTCGCTAACTACATAAGTTGTCGCCCCAATCCTCGTCCTACTCCGGGAAACACGATTTCAAGAACTCGGCCTCGGAACCTTCAAACACCGCCTCCGCCAGGAACTCCGTGCCGCGTTGGTTGCCCCAAGCATAGAGAATTACCGTCCGGCGGTCGAACTCGCAGAAATCCAGGTCGGAATTGTTGTGGTTTGCTGCCTCAGCAATATGTTTGCGCTCCTCGGCTGTCAGCCTGGGATTTGCAATCTGCTTATCCTCCGGCGACGGTTCCATGATCGGGTTAAACGGGCTTTCCTCCCAATGCAAGAGATCCTTGGACCGGATGATATGAGGCGCGAAATACCATCTGGGCCGATAATGTTCCAGGTAAACCATGTAATAATAACCATCATAGAACCTGATTACGGGACACGCAGTGTATTTCTCTTTGGAATATACAGGGTCGGCCGGAGCGAGCTTCCAGTTAAGCAGATCCTGGGACTTCGCGAAGTAAATCGTGAAGCGCTCTCCGGCCATCTCGGGCGGTTCGCCGATCTCAATAGCCATCGTATACCCCTCATCACCTTTGCACACGGATGTATTGTAAATGCCGCATCCGGGAAGGCTTAAAGCCGTCTGGTGGTTCCAGGTCCTGAGGTTCTCGGACCAGAACACGTTGATGGCGTCCTGTCCCCATCGCTCCACGCCGTAGACGTATACCCGGTCATTTTCAACGAAGGCGTTGCCGAGGTGAAACCCCAACGCGAAAGGCTCGGTAGACTCACCGGTTTGTACGTCTACAAACCGGAAACAGGGGGCGCCTACCGGGTTGGCCTTGTATGCATCACGAACGTATTCAAAACGATATAGTCGGTTACGAAACACAACCGGGGTCGCTTCCACCAGATCGCACTCGATCGTACCCAGTTTCCTGATAACCGGCTGTTCATGCTGGACGACTTGGAGACAGCCCGCTGACAGTGCTAACATTACCATTACACTAATAAGTGAATTCCGCACCGTATTCACCCGTCAAATCTGCCAGGCCCGTAAAACTCTGGCACAGGCACAATAATAAACCGAGAATCGCCTCAACCGGCTGCCCCTGCTCAGTTGGAGTTCAACGACGTGATTGACATATCTTATAAACCTTGCCTTCTTCAGTTGTCAAGCCGTTGCGCGCACCTATATGACATCCAGACTGAAATTGCAGGTGTCAAGGTCGCGGCTACCGGTCCTGATTATGGGGAGGGAAGGGACAAGGCGATCTCAACAATATCAATGGTGGGCGACACAGAACGATATAAGGCGCTTTAACAGAGAATAAGGTCGTTTACGGCGCTCTATGATCGCCAAATTGAAAGGTAAACTCAATGGCAGAATGGGAATCGGTGTACATTATGATTATGCGCTCTTCTAAGAGTTGTAGTTCACCAACACATAGGTGACACTCAAGGAGAAAGACCGACGAGTTGGTGCGGAAGTTGGCCAAGAACTATCGCAGTGAGAGCAACCAAACAATCGCGGTGAGCCGCTAAACGTTACACGGGTCTTGCCAGCCTGGTTTGATGACGCTTTTCTCAAGCTTATCTCCCTCTCCTATGAGTAACCTCGACTATCAATTAACACGTGAACTCAACCTTGGGTGTAAGCGCTCCGGAGTTAGATGCTTGACGACAGAGCCGCAGTGGGCCCTCTTACCGTCTCGCGACGGCCGGGCCACACTTATGCCCGTCAGTTCAACTCGGCCACAAGCACGTCAGAAGTGGGGCCGGTGTTTCCCTCGGCGTCTGCAAGCACAGCCGTGACGTAGTTAAAGCCGCCCTCGGGGACCGAGTTCGTGAGGGTCACCGGGATGTCGACATAGCCGGCAGGGCCGATAATACCGCTGTATTCGTTGATCAGGATCGCCGTGTTGGCTTCGTAGGGGTCGATGTCGTATCCGCCGCCCGGCACACCGTCGAGATAGAGCGCGCCTTCCACCACTAACAGCAAGACCGAGTACCCGCCAAGACCGTACACGCGTACGGTCTGGTTAGGATCGGTCGTGGTAATCTGGTTACCCGGCAATCCGGGGATTTCAATCCCCGTGGGTCGCGGTGGTCGCCACCACATGACCGCAACATGGGATCCGGTATTGCTAAACGGTTTGGCATACGGATGCCCAACCAGAGCGCTACCGTCGTCAAAGTAAACCGTAATGGTGGCGCCGATCAGTTCGATCCCGGATATGCTGCCGGACTCGCTGGGACCCGGCGACGGTGCGCCGCGTATGCTTGTTGGGTCGGTGTCTATAGAGAACCCGACCGTCTCGCCCGGCTCGAAGTCGCCAAACCCTATCTCGAGGATATCGTAACCGTCGTCGTGATCGTGGAGCATGACGCCGTTGGTCACAGTCAGACCACTGCTGGAGTCCACTGTGAAAGGCTTGGCAGCGGTATCTCCCGCCACGCCGTCAGGGTCGAAAACTACGTCGGGGAAAATGGCTGTTGCAAGGTCGAACCTGACACGCTCGATCTTCTGGCCTCGGGTCGAAGTGTTAGTCACCTGAAACGAACCAGCTGTGTACGTGCTGCTGCTGAGAATCGTGCCGGGGGGGTCGATGACCACATCAGCGCTCGCGCCCGTGTCTTCTTCGCCCCGCGGGAACAGGTATCGGAAGCTCTCTGGCAGCACTTGGGAGACAATCCCCACCGTGACCTCCACGTCCAGCAGGTCCGCGGTCGGGCCTGCATTCGCCGGGACGGTTCCTCTGATGCGCGTGGGGCTCACCGAGATGAGCGAGCAAGGAGCACCGCCGATCGTCACGGTCGTGTCGGCGATCGTCCCAAAACCGCTACCCCCGATCACGAAGGCGTTCCCACCGTCTGACGGCGCGCGCCACGGATGAATATCGTACACTGTGAGACCCGTCGCGCCGATGTCGTTTGGTCTAGCTATGACCAGTTTGTTCGCGGAATAGTCGACGCCGATAATCACCCCGCCTGGTCCTTGGATAACGTCGAGGCATTCTAGGTCGACTGGCAACGCATCCAATGATGTGACTGTGCGCCCGCCGGTATCGAGACCAATACGGTACGTCTGCGCGTTCCATTTTTGCGCGATCAGCTCATGACGCAACGCCCCGTTAAATGTTGCCGCCGTGTATTCGAAGATGCCGTTCGTCGACGGCGTGAACGTTGCGAGCCCTTGGGTGAACACTCCGAAGATTGAAGGTTCGGCTGTGCCGTGGTACACGTTCTGCCGGAGGTCGTAACGGCCGCGGTTGCGGTTGGGATGCCCATAGTAGTCGCCGAACTCGACGAGGTTGAGGGTGTCATAGTCGTTGGGGTCGGGTCCCTCGGTGTCGGGACCGGTCGATTCACCTCCATAACCGACGTTCGGCCCATTGTCCGTGCAGTATATACGTCCCCGCTGCGTGAACACCAAGTCGTACGAGTTCCTGAACCCTGCTGCAAACAAGGAAATGTCGGAACCCGCCTGCACGTCGACGATGTCGCCGAAAACCTGGTCCTGGTTCGGCAGGCCGGTGTCGGTCTCTATGTATATTATCTCGCCGTTGAATCCCGGTCTGGACAGGTGGGCCTTCAGGATGGCTGCGCTCAGCGGTGATTCCGGGAGCCCCCCGATGTTGCACGCGGGCACGCCCGCGTTGGTGTTGCCGCCGACGGCAATAAGTAGGTCGCCGTTGTTGTCAAACTGAAGCCCGTTGATCCCGTGATCGTGGTTCGAAACGGGCAGCCCGGTGACCAGTGGCTGCACAACATCAAAGTCGGGTCCCACCAACACGGAAATTTGCCCGGAATAGGGTGAGAATCCTTCGAAACAGGCCCCGCCGTTGGCGAATAAGAGGCTGTGCGCGACGTAGATCGTCGTCACGCCGGGCGGATCGGACGGGTCCGTCGCTATGCCGAGAATGTTTGGGTTGCTCAAGGCCTCAATTGAAGTGATTACCTGTGTTGCTGTCAGATTGTAGTCATCGTCGAACGTGTAGGCGGTGATGGTTCCCGTGATGCTGCCGACGTATAGGCGACCGTCCTGCCCCCACGTGGCCAGGGTGGGCGCGGCAACGCCCGAGACGAGGTCCGAGAGGGTGAAGTCCACAGGGGCCGGTCCTGATCCGGAATATGTGAACGGCTTGCTGTTGCTCACGCCGTTGGGAGTCTCGACGGTAACCGAGATCGTACCGATGCCAGCAGGCACCGTAAGAGTAATCTCGGTCGGGCTGACCGTGAGGTCCGGCACACTGAAATCTGTGTCGCCCCAATGCACCACGACCTGATCCGCGAGGAAGAACCCGTGCCCTTCAATCGTGACGGGATAACCGCCGATATCCAGACCGCCGGCGGGCATCGAGTTGATCACCGGCTTCATGCTGGTCTCGTCGTGCGATATGTCGCCCTCCGGGATCGGTACAATCAAGACAATTGGACCGCCTCCTTCCGCGTACTCGACCTTGAGAGGGAGTTCCGCCACTGTCGCCACCGCGAACCGCGCTTCAAGATCATAGAGGCCGGGCGCTAACACAACTGGTCCGGTCACGGGTGAACCGTCCAGAAAGAGCCGTGTGTCGATCCCGCCGACCGGGAAGAATTCGTATGTGTCCGCCGTATGGATCTCGATCCGAGCCAGCACCTGGACCATGACGTTGCCGGGGAAAGGCGAAGCGCCAACAGTGCCGCCCTGCTCCTCGATAAGCAATACCGGAATCAGTTCGATGAAATCCGCGTTTGCCGGTACGGCGTCGAGCAACGCCACTGGGTCGGTGCCCGACGCATCGTAATAGAGCGCCATCGCGCCGGGTACTTTGTCTGGGTTGGCCACAAGGAAAGTCTCTGAATCGGTCAGCGTCTCCGGCGGAACGTTGTCATCCCAAATGGTCAGGCTTACGGTATGCTCGCCCGTTGCGAATGGCGCAACAATATCCGGCTCGTCTGCGAAAGGTACGCCGCCCTCCTGCCACTGGAACGCGGTGAGCACGTGTCCCACTTCGTGCGTGTGCGAGAACGAACCTATAAGCGTAACGTCCTCAACACCATCCTGCTCATAGTCCACAAGGTAGGGCTCCACGACAATAGTGACGTGCAGGAACGGATGACCGGTATCGTCACCGCCGGTTCCAAGCAGTCCCACTGTCACAGACGGGAAGTTACCGCCGAACTGAAGTAGAATGTCGTTATCGGATTCTTCCGTCGGCAGGAACACCACCGGTACCGCTATCGACTCCAACGGCGCAACAGTCACATCCACGGCGAACGCCACGTCCACATGGTCGCCCGTGTAGTCGATGCCGTCCAGCGTCGCTGTGAAATCGTGACCAACTCCCTGGTTGATCATGAACGCAAGCGACGAGATATGTGCCGCGGCCTCGCCCGTGTTGGTTAGTGTGATCACTTTAGTCTCACCCGCCTCACCAACGGGCACGTGTCCCCAGAATAAGGCGACTGCGTCCGAAAGGAGCTGCGCAGAGGGAACCGACTGGATGATCTCGATCGCAGAGATCTTGGGATTCTCGACGACGTGCGTAAACTCGATTTCCAGTGCGGTATCGAGAACGTCAACAAGGAATTGCTCGACGTAGGCGGTGTCCGGTCCGACGAGGTCGAAG
>Ga0180438_10008573_pt1 | contig 12973 bp, 8 predicted proteins | sample SS_ome_12_FD_132455 | JGI IMG/M metagenome (GOLD analysis project Ga0180438, IMG submission 132455) | Hypersaline lake sediment archaeal communities from the Salton Sea, California, USA - SS_3_D_2 metaG | ecosystem: Environmental > Aquatic > Non-marine Saline and Alkaline > Hypersaline >...
GCTTTCTGGTCCCTCTGTTAGAAAAGAGATGTAGTGTTCCACTTTGGGAAGCTCTGACTGGACGGCCTTGATATTTTTCCACATCTCCTCATCTGAAAACACGACCGCTCGTGCGTCTGAATTATCGATTATATATTTGATCTGCTCTGGAACTAACGATGTGTATATGGGGACTGTTACACCCCCCAGACACAAGTTTGCCAGATCCGCAATCACCCATTCCGGTCTGTTCTCCGCGAGTATGATCAGCTTGTCCCCCGATTTCAAACCCAGATCTTTCAATCCGAGAGCAAAAAGTTTTACCTGATCTGCGAATTCTTCTGTTGAAATGGGCGTATAACTCCCTTTCTTTTTATAAAGCATCAAATCCTCTTTGGGGAAAGATTTGACCGTGTTGAGGAAAAGCTGACTTAGCGTTTCGACCATAATACCCTCCTGTTCAGGCATTGGGTAAATTCTATGGGCTTTGGTTCCTCAAAGTCAAGCCTTGTTGTCAGGATACAGTATGGGGAGGGGGATCAAGATTCCAGGACTTTGGCGATCGAAACGACTCTATCACCTTTTTCGAGGTTTATGATCCTAACCCCCTGCGTCGCTCTTCCGATGGGGCGGAGTTTCTCGGTTTTGAAACGAATGACTTTTCCAATCTCGGTGATCAGGATAATCTCTTCATCAGAAATTTCAACCATTCCGATGGCATTCCCGATCTTTTTATTAGTCTTCAGGTTGATGATTCCCCTACCACCCCGGTGATGGAGAGAATAACAACCGGTGTCGGTTTTTTTGCCGTAGCCCTTTTCGCTTGCCGTAAAAGCATACTTTTCTTCCTCTCCGACCACCAGCATTGCGATGATCTGGTCTTTCGGATTGAGTGTGATCCCTTTCACTCCAGACGCCTGCCGCCCCATGGGCCGAATCTCGCTCTCTTTGAACTTGATGGCTTTGCCCATTTTAGTCCCGATGATGATGTCCTTGCTGCCGTCGGTAAGCTTTGCCTCCAATAGCTCGACTTTTCCATTCAGAGTGATGGCAAGAATGCCTCCCTTCCTGATGTTTTTGAATTCACTGAGCCGGGTTTTTTTGATCCGTCCGTTCGAACAGAGCATCATGATATAGCGGTCTTCGGAAAATTCTTTAACAGCTACTACTGAACTCACGCGTTCGTTAGGCTCGAGCTGGACAAGATTTTGAATAGACTTTCCCCGGCTGGCGACACCCACATCAGGGATGTACAATGCTTTCAGCCAGTGGAGCCGACCTCTGTTGGTGAAAATGAGCATATAGCTGTGTGTGGAGCAGATAAAGAGATCCTGCACGACGTCCTCCGCTTTCATGCTGATCCCTCTTTTTCCCTTTCCGCCGCGGATTTGGAACCGATAACTGTTCAAAGATGTCCTCTTGATATATCCAGAGGATGTATAAGTAATGGCCACATCTTCTTCTTTGATAAGATCTTCGGTAGAGATCTCCGTGATACTCTCTGCGATGATCTCCGTACGTCTGGGATCGTTGTAATCCGTTTTGACCTGCTTCAATTCCTCCACGATAATATCGAGGATCAACTCCTCGCTCTTGAGGATCTTTCTCAGTCTTGCGATAAGTTTCTTCAGCTCCTTGTACTCCTGGACGATCTTTTCCCGCTCCAGCCGTGTCAATTTCTGCAACTGCATCTCCAGAATAGCCTGAGCCTGGATCCGCGTTAGATGAAAATTCGTGATCAATCCGTTCCTGGCCTCGTCCACGGTCTTGGACGAACGTATGAGAGCGATGATCTCATCAAGATGATCCAAAGCGATAGTCAACCCCTCGAGTATGTGGGCCCTTTGTTCTGCTTTCTTTAATTCGAATCTTGTCCGGCGGCGCACTACGTCTTGACGGTGAGAGATGAAATAGCGCATCATGTCGGTCAAACTCATCACTTTGGGCTGCTTCTCGACGATGGCCAATAGGATAATTCCGAAAGAGGTTTGGAGAGATGTGTGTTTGTACAGGTTGTTCAGGATGACCTCAGGAAACTCCCCCCTTTTAATCTCAATAACAGCTCGCATGCCTTCCCTGTCGGACTCATCTCTGATGTCCGCGATCCCTTCGATCTTTTTGCTGTTCACAAGGCTAGCGATACTTTCCAGAAGCTTGGCTTTGTTTACCTGATAGGGAATTTCTGTGATGACGATGCGATCCCTTTCCCCCTTGGCTCCCCGCTCGATCACGGCTTTGGCACGCAGGTTTATGATCCCTCTGCCTGTTTCATACGCACTCTTTATTCCTTCGAGTCCGAAGACATATCCCCCCGTAGGAAAATCCGGTCCAGGGACAAACTGCATGAGCTTTTCCAATTTTGCGTTGGGATGTTTGATCAAGTGAACGATAGCGTCGATGACCTCGCCCAAATTATGAGGCGGTATGTTCGTGGCCATGCCCACGGCAATGCCTCCGCCTCCATTGACGAGCAAATTCGGGATTTTTGCCGGGAGGACTTCGGGCATGTTCAGGCTTTCATCGTAATTAGGAATAAAATTGACAGTATCTTTGTCGAGATCGGCAAGAAGCTCCTGCGCGAATTTCTCCATCCGGATCTCGGTATATCGCATGGCTGCAGGAGGGTCGCCGTCTATAGATCCAAAATTTCCCTGGCCATCGACGAGAGGATATCGAAGGCTGAAATCCTGGGCCATACGCACGATCGTGTCGTACACGGCCACATCCCCGTGTGGGTGATACTTTCCAATAACATCTCCCACGATGCGGGCGGACTTCTTATAGGGTTTATTCCATGTATTTCCCGCTTCGTGCATGGCGAAGAGAGTCCTGCGGTGAACGGGTTTCAATCCATCCTTTATGTCGGGAATAGCCCGTCCGATAATGACGCTCATCGCATAATCCAGATAGGACTTCTTCATTTCCTTTTCGACACTGACGATAGAAACGTTGTTGCTCATCAATCCGTTTTTTTCTGAATTGGAACTGTTCATGGTTTCTCTTTACACATCTAAATTCTGAGCTTCCAGGGCGTTCGTTTCGATGAAATTTCTTCGGGGTTCGACTTCATCCCCCATCAAGATAGTGAAAGTTTTATCCGCTTCTACGGCATCGAGGATAGACACCTGGAGAAAATACCTTTTTTCAGGATCCATCGTTGTTTCCCAGAGCTGAATAGGGGTCATCTCTCCCAATCCCTTATACCTTTGAATCACGATCCCTTTTTTACCATTTGCGTAGAGGTACTCGAGAAGCTTTGATTCATTTTCGAGTTTGATCTTATCTCCGTTGCTCAGGATAAAGAACGGAGGCTTATAGTCTTCGAGGGATTTGTTCGTCTTAAATAGAGTCTGATAAGAAGCCGATGTGATCAAGTCCATGTTCACCTTTGAGGTGACGATCATGCCATTGACCTGGAAGTTGATGGCGAGCTCATAAAGACCGTGTTCTTCGTCCTTGCTCAGGGTCGAAAGGATGCCCTTTTCTTTGAGAAGCTCCTGGATCTCCTGCATCTTCTTGGAGTTGCGCAGGAATTCCAGATCTCCTACCTCATTCTTCATCAAGATCTCGACAAGAAAGAACGGATAATTTTTTCTTTCCATGATCTGGATAAAATTCTTTTTCGTGATGATCTTCTGGAGAAATTTTCTGAATTTATCCCCCTTGATCACTTCCTTTTGCCTGTTGACTTGGAGCTGAAACTCTTCGGATATCTTCTGGATCATGTACATCTCGAAAGTCCGCTCATCTCTCAGATACTGGAAAGATCTGCCTTTGGAGATCTTGTACAATGGAGGCTGGGCGATATAAAGATGGCCTTTTTCAATAAGTTGGGGCATTTGTCTGTAAAAAAAAGTCATTAGCAGAGTCCTGATATGGGATCCGTCCACATCCGCGTCTGTCATGATGACAACTTTATGATAGCGCAGTTTATCGATGTTGAAATCCGACTGTTCCACACCTGTCCCCAGCGCTGAAATGATCAAGCCGATTTCTTCGCTTCTCAAGACTTTGTCGAAACGGGCCTTTTCGACATTGAGGATCTTTCCCTTTAGGGGAAGCACGGCCTGAAACCGGCGGTCTCGAGCCTGTTTAGCCGAGCCACCTGCAGAATCACCCTCAACGAGAAATATCTCACTGTGGGCAGGGTCCCGTTCCTGGCAATCCGCCAATTTGCCAGGGAGAGAGGTGGACTCCAAAACTCCTTTGCGCCGCGCCAGTTCCTTCGCTTTCCGGGCCGCCTCACGTGTTCTTGCCGCTTCTACAACCTTCATGATGATCTTTTTGGCAATCGATGGATTTTCTTCAAAATAGCAAGACAGCTCCTCATTCACGATAGAATCGACGAGCCCTTTGACATCACTGTTCCCGAGCTTTGTCTTTGTCTGTCCCTCAAACTGAGGATCTTTAAGCTTGAGGCTCAAAACGACGCATAAACCCTCTCTGGTATCATCTCCGCTCAAATTCTGCTTCAAGTCCTTGATCAGGTTATGAGTATTGGCATACTGATTGATCGAGCGGGTCAGCGCTGATTTAAAGCCTATGAGGTGCGTGCCTCCTTCAGTGGTATTGATGTTGTTCACAAAGGAAAAAATGGTCTCCGAATAACTTGAATTGTATTGTAAGGCCATCTCTACGATCGTTCCGTTTTTTTTGCTCTCGATGTAGATTGGCTTCGGGTTGATGACCGTCTTATTCTGATTGAGATATTGGACGAACTCACGGATTCCACCCTTGTATTGAAATTCATTCTGTGTGTCGTTACGCTCGTCCAGGATGGAGATTTTCAATCCTTTATTCAGGTAGGACAGCTCTCTTAAGCGCTGACTCAGTGTGTCGAAACTGAATTCCAAGGTCTGAAACACTTCTCCATCGGGTTTAAATGTGGTTTTAGTGCCGGTCTTATTGGTTTTTCCGACCTTTCTGAGCTTTGTGACAGGTTTTCCTCTTTCATAGCTCTGGGAATAAACTCCACCCTCTCTTTTGATCTCTAGATCGAGGCTCTCTGAGAGAGCATTGACGACAGACACGCCGACACCGTGCAGGCCACCCGAAACCTGGTACGACTTGGTATCGAATTTGCCTCCGGCATGCAGCGTCGTCATGACGACCTCAGCAGCGGGTTTTCGCATTTTCTTGTGAATATCCACCGGAATTCCTCTGCCATCATCGATGACTGTCACCGAATTGTCTACGTGGATGATCACATCGATCTTCTTGCAGTACCCAGCAAGAGCTTCATCGATACTGTTGTCGACAACTTCATAAACAAGATGATGCAATCCTTGGGGGCCAGTGCTTCCGATATACATTGCTGGCCGCTTGCGGACAGCCTCTAAACCTTTGAGGACTTTGATGCTTGATGCAGTGTATTTTTTTGCTCTCATTTTCCTTCTTTTTGGGAAAAAAATGGGGTTATGAGGGGAGGATTTTCACATAACCTTATAGGCATATTTACTTAGGCTAAAATTATACCATTATATGGGGAAAATAGCAAAGAAAATTCAATAAAAATACCCTCTTTTTTGTGGATAAAAAAGCCCTTGGACCCTGCCTTTTTGAGATTCCAAAAAACTATCCACCATAGACTGTAAAATCCGCCCATTTTCCAGCTCTTATTATGAAAATTCAACATATAGAATTAACGGATAAAAAACTCAAAAATTCTCAAATCAATATCGAGTTTTTTGAAAACAACTGTATCTTTGGATATAATGAAGCGGTAAAGAGGAGATCAAACAGTGCCGGCCAATTTGCCCCCCCAGTACTTCGAAAAAGAAAGGGAACTCAAGACAGCACGCACTGCGGAAGACAAGATCGCGATCATGGAGGAACTGCTTTCCATCATCCCCAAACACAAGGGCACAGAAAAGCTTCAAGCCCTGTATAAAACAAAAATCTCAAAACTGAAATCCCAGTCTCAAAAAAAAGCGGCCATTTCCAGGCATGGTCCGACATTCCATGTGGATAAAGCGGGCGCAGGCCAGGTCATACTGCTCGGCCATCCGAATTCAGGGAAGTCTTCCCTGATCAAAGCCCTCACAAATGCCAATCCGGAAATCGGAAATTATCCTTTTACGACTCATATGCCTTCACCCGCAATGATGATGTATGAGAATATTCAGATCCAGTTGGTCGATACTCCCCCTGTAACTCCAGATTATTTCGAACCATGGCATGCAGAGCTCATAAAAAGTGCAGATGCGGTACTGCTGCTGATGGACCTTGGCACGCAAGATCCGGTGAATGACCTCCAAGTGATCGAAGATAAATTGAAGGAAAAAAATATCGAGCTTGTGCCCGAAGAAAAGAGCATCGGCGATGAAAACAGCCTTTTTTTAAAACGAACCCTCATCGTTGCCAACAAAACAGACCTCCCTGATTCAGAGGCCAATATGGCTGTTTTGAAAACCTCTCTGGATCCTTCATTCGATCTGATTCCGATCTCTGCCCTCAAAGAAACGGGACTCGACGCACTGAAAAACAGAATATTTTCCATACTCAGAGTTGTCCGTGTATACAGCAAAATGCCGGGTAAAAAAGTCGACAAGATAGATCCATATGTGTTTCCTGCAGGAGATACACTGATGGATATGGCTAAAACAGTTCACAAAGACTTCGCACAAAAGCTAAAGTTTGCGCGAATTTGGGGCAAGGGTAAATATCAGGGACAAAAGGTCAATCACGACTATGTCCTGCAGGACGAGGACATCATAGAACTACATATTTGATGATAAAAAAGGGGGGAAAAGCCCCCCTCCCACTCTGCGACTGGACCCCTACCTTTTTCTTGAAGTGCATATCTAATTTATGCTCTAAGGAAGAAATGTCAAGTTAATTGCCTTGATTTGTGGGTTTTTGTCGTATTATGTCGCTTTTTGTCGTATTTTCTTTGATGGATTATTCATAAAAAATTCTGACAAACTTATATTAAAATACTTAAATAAGACAAAATTCAATATCTTATTGTCAGAATTTTTTACCTTTCTGGCGATCCAATCTCACCACAAAGCCTTCGTTATATCCCCCTCGCGGTAGTTCACTACAGCTTCGGGGGCCACTGCCTCGCCTTTCCGGCGACCTAGGCCCGTGAATAATCCATCTCTACTGGATTATTCAGGTTGGATCAATCGGGGCGGTGGGATTTGAACCCACGACCCCAGCGTCCCGAACGCTGTGCGCTACCCGGACTGCGCTACGCCCCGATGTGTTGGGATCATTATAGCCAGAATCAATCGATGAGTAAAGGTCGCGATGCACATCGCCTATTCAATTGGGATCAGTTCATAATCCATACAGCCGAGTCCGATCTGTTGTGCGTGTTCGAGCTGGACAGCCCAATCGACCTTGTGCATTTCTCTCAACAAATCGCGGTTGCTTCGCTCATTCAAGAGGTCTACAGATGCCTTATCAATGGCGACAGGGTCTAGTGAACCCAAAATCCCTATATCTTCGACGATCACAGGCTCGTCCTTCGCCATACAATCGCAATTTTTCGTCACTCTGACCAAAAAGTTCAAGCAGGCGACGTTGCCCTTCAAGGTTTTCCATAGGCTGTAAGCGTATTCGGCCATCTTTTCCTGAACGCGGACAGCATCGTTATCCCAGCGCATCTTAACAGCCCCAACGTTGCAAACCACAAGGCATTCACCGCACCCGATACATTTCTCCGTTATGATCCGGACATTCTTCTCCTCTTCTTCGATCGCATCTGCAGGACAGTAGTCTATACATGTCAGACAATTTTTGCAGGCTTTTGGATTGATCCATGGACGAACATCCGAGTGTTGCTCGAGCTTGCCCGATCGGGACGCACATCCCATGCCCAGATTCTTCAAGGAAGCCCCAAAACCGGTCTGAATATGCCCCGTGAAATGTGTCAAACACACGAGAAAATCCGTGTTTAAAAAAGTGCTAGCAATCTTCGCTTTTTTGACATGAGGTAGATCGACCTCGACCTCATCATCGTCGCGTCCGATCAGGCCATCTGCAATGATCACAGGAATCTGGAGTGTGTCCATCGTGAATCCGTGATCGGCTGCCAACTTTAAGTGATCCGTGGCATTTGACCGGCTTCCCACATAGAGGGCATTCGTATCCGTGATATAAACCCGTGACGTTTTTTTCTTTATGTCTTCTATGAGACGGACCAACCAAGGAGGCTTTATGTATCCAATATTTCCTTTTTCACCAAAATGGATCTTCAGACCCACAAAATGTTCTTTATCGATGGTCCATTCCCGAGCGAGATGTCGAAAGATTTTAGCCGCTTTGTCAGCGAGGGATGCATCCGATTCGTCTCTAGATGCGGTGATAAAAAAAACTTTGTTCATGATTTTTTCCGTCATTGCATCGATGAGGACTCTAGAATAAGGGTGGCCTGTGTGCTCGAAAGGAGAACGACCTTGGACTCACAGGGGACACTTTTTTCAAGGATAAAAGATTTAATATTCGAGGATGAGAAGAAGGCCTGGGATTCAAACGCAGCAGGAGGTTATTCATGCCTTTATCCTAAGAACCGTATTAACCGTATATTTTTAATCATTCCCCTTTATAAATCAAGCCTCGAACTTAATTAAAAGTTATGATAATTTAGAATTTCAGGTATGGGTGATATGGATGAATCACTCGAGGGTTGTGCGAAGGGTAAAAGATGCTGCCAATTGAATATCAGATGCTTTTAGAGTATAAGTTTGGCAGCAGTTTTTATGAATAATCCAGAAGAGAGATGGATTATTCACGGAGCGAAGTCGCAGCAAAGGCGAGGCCGTGGCCCTTGAAGATGTAGTCTACTACCTCGAAAGGGCTAAAACGAAGGCTTTGTTGTGAGATCGGTTCGCCTGAAAGGGAAAAGTAGCTGACAATAAGTTAAATAATTTTCCTTTTCCAAAGGTTTGTTGATAAAATTTTGTCAGCTACTTTTATGAATAATCCATCAAGGAGAGTGAGGATGCTCCAGATCGAACACCTAACCAAATCATTCGAAAAAACAAAAGCCGTCGACGATATTTCCTTCGAAGTCAAAGTGGGAGAAATTTTAGGATTTTTGGGCCCGAACGGTGCGGGAAAAACGACAACCATCTCCATGATCGCAGGGCTGCTCAAACCAGACAGCGGAAAGATCCTCATAGACTCGCTCGACCTCGATAGGGACTTGAGAAAAGTTAAACGATTGATGGGTGTAGTCCCCCAGGACATGGCTTTTTATGAAGAACTGACAGCTAAAGAAAATCTTCTCTTCTGGGGCAAACTTCAAGGGGTCAGGAAAAAAGACTTGGATGAAAGAGTGGAATATTATCTCAAAAAAACAGGACTTTTAGGGCGCGAAAATGAGGCCCTGAAAAAATATTCGGGGGGGATGAAACGGAGGATTAACCTCATTATCGGCCTGATCCATCAGCCAAAGCTGCTGCTTTTGGATGAACCGACCATAGGTATCGACATCCAAACCAAGTTGAATATTTACGAAATCATCAAAGAGGCATCGGCAAACGGCACAACCATTCTCTACACAACCCACAATCTTCAAGAGGCCGAAGAGCTCTGCGATCGCATAGCGATCATGGACCTTGGGAAAATTCTGGCTCTGGGAACCTTCAATGAGCTGATACAGATCGTCGGAGAAAAAGATATCGTCATTATCACGGGCAAATTCAGCATCGATCAGGCCCGATCGATCATCTCCGGGTTCGAACAGGCGGCTCTTTTATCCCTTGAAGAAGGAAAAATTGTTCTCTCTCTGGAAGCATCGAAGAATATCTCGATCCTTCTCGAGGAGTTCTTTAAAAAAGAGATCACGATTGATGACGTTTCCATCAAACAGCCCAACCTTGAAAGCGTGTTCCTAAAGCTGACAGGAAAGGAATTACGAGAGTGAAAAATCTTTTTCATCTTGTCAGGAAAGATTTTGTACGGAAGTGGGAAAATCCGGTGGTCATTCTAGGCTTTCTCCTTATCCCATTTGTGTTCACTCTCATCTTCGGATTCGTTTTCGGTGCCGAAGGAGAGGATACGCTCCCCCGAGTAAAGATCTTGACAGTGGACAAGGACAAGAGCTTTATCTCCGAGTTGGTTCTCAGGGCTTTAACTCAGGGTGACCTCAACGAACTCATCGAGATGGAGCAGGTAGAGGAAGAAGAGGGATACAGACTTCTCGATAGGGGGAACGCTTCGGCTTTGTTGATCGTTCCAAAAAATTTCGGCCAGAGCGTATGGGATGGAGAACAAACAGAGCTGCTGCTCGTCAAAAATCCCTCAGAACAGTTTCTCCCTCAGATCGCAGAGGAAGTTCTCGACACATTGACCCTCATCCTGTCATCGTTGAGACATATCTTCACAGACGAGTTGAACACCATAAGGGAGTTCGATGAACTGGATAAATTTCCGGATGAAGCGATCTCAACGCTATCCATAAAAGTTAAAAACCGCATCGAAGCAGTCTCCAAATATGTCTTTCCCCCCATCATTTCATTGAAGCAAAAAACGCTTTCCGAAGAAAAGGGGGAGGGAAGCGACTTGAGCATCTACTCCTATATCCTTCCCGCCATCGCTATGATGTTTCTGCTTTTTATCTGCAACACGGTCTTCGAGGACATTCTGCGGGAAAAAGAGACCGGGACGCTCACGAGAATACGTATTTCCCCGGCAAGCATGACAGAATACATTTGGAGCAAAATCGTCACATCTGCTCTCATCGGCATTATCTGCACAGCAGCTTTGATTATATTGGGGAACATTTTCTTCTCTATCTCCTGGGGAAATCCTGGAGATGTCGCGCTTCTGGTTCTCTGTCTGAACATCCTTATCGCCGGTTTCATCGCTTTTCTCTATGCTTTTATACGGACGGAACGGCAAGCCGGAGCGCTTCTCACTACAGTGATCCTCCTGATGTCCATGCTCGGCGGAAGTATGATCCCTGTGGAAAATTTTCCCCCCGTCATAGTCAACTTTTCCAAACTGACACTGAATTACTGGGGGATCACAGCATTCAAGATACTGATGCGGGGTGAATCTCTCGCTGCGATTTTTCCTATTCTGATATGCATGGTCCTTGCCGGTATCGTTTTTTCCGTTATTGGATCCTTTTTCTTGAATAACAATCTCAAAAAAGGAATAGCTCAGTGATTCTCTGGATAATCGCCCTCAACGACCTGAAACAAACTTTTAAGGACAGGATGTTTTTTTTCTGGTTCTTAGTGTTTCCCCTCCTCTTCGCTTTTATCTTTGGAACGACATTCTCCGAATCAGAGGATCAGGACCGGAAAGTCACACTGAATGTTGTGGATCATGACAGAAGCTTTCTCTCCAATAAATTTATGAGCGAACTGAAAAGCGAAAAATATGCGGTCAAGATGCTTGATACGGAGACTGAAGAAAGCTTAAGAACGCTCATCATCCCTCAAAATTTTCAAAAGGATATCGTGTCGGGAACGCATGTGGAGCTCGTGCTCGAAAAAGCAGCATCGAGCAATATGGAGGCCTTTCAAGCCGCTTATTCCAACACTCTCAAAGCTATCATCAAAATTATATCGAAGATCATCATCATCGCCCCTAAGGATGAAAATGACCTCGAAACTCTGTACGACCAAAAAGACCTCGTCAGACTGATCTCCCTGAGAACAGAAATCGCGGGAAGCTTAAAGGTCATCCCGGCCGGTTTCAGCCATTCCGTCCCCGCAATCACGATCATGTTCATCATCTTCAACATTCTCATGTACGGCGGGATTCTCCTCCTCCAGGAGCGGCGGCACGGCCAGTTGGAACGGATCTTCTTAAGCCCGGCGACGTTTGGGACGATCTTGGGGGGGAAGTGGATCAGCCGAGTGATCCTGGGTATGCTTCAGACCATACTGCTTCTCACTGTGGGGAAAATCCTTTTTAAGATCTACTTGGGTCCTTCATTGCTTTCGATATTCCTGGTCGCGCTGTTTTTCTGCGGAACTATCTCCGGAATGAGCATTCTATTCGGAAGCCTGATCAGGAAAGAAGAGATCATCATTATCCTCAACATTCTTGTGGCGAATACCATGGCGGCGCTCGGCGGGTGTTGGTGGCCTCTGGAGCTTGTTCCCCGGGGAATACGGAACTTAGGTTTTGTCTTCCCCACGGGATGGGCCATGGACGCCCTTCACAAGCTGATCTTTTTCGGTCAAGGCTTTTCATCCATCCTACCCCATATCGGTATGCTTCTTCTTTTCACTCTTTTGTTCTTGATCCTGGCTATCAGGTTTTTTAAACTCAGGAAATATTGAATATCTCTTTTCCTGTGTTTCGTGTTTGATTGAAGCCGGTGATATTCCCCTCAAATAAATGGTATAGAAGGCAGAAAATTTGCAGCTACAAACGATTTTCGATGTGTAACCGCAGTCCCTTTACGTCTGCAAAGACCTTCGCTGGAGTCGCAGAAAATTTTTTACGATCTCTGTTCAAAATAAAAACCTGTTTGATCCCCACATCCTTGGCAGCTTCGATGTCGAAGAAGGTGTCCCCGATCACACAGCACTCCTCTTGCTTCAGTTTCAATTCCTTCAGTGCGGCTTTGAACGGAGCCCCCGATGGCTTCCAGAGCCCGCTTTCACGGGAAAGAACGAGGTCGAAAACTAAGTTGAATTTGTCGAGGAGATACTGGACATTTTCCCTCGAGTTGTTTGTGACCAGTGCCACCTTTAGCCCTCTTTTTTTTAAAAAATCCAAAAATTCGCGCATTCCCTCTTTGAGAACAGCTTTTTCAGTGGCGTCTTTTTCAAAATTTTCCAACTGTTTCCATTTCCGGCTCTTTTCCGGCTCTTTCAAACCTTGAATATGCGTGAGGATAGGTCTTCCCTGAGTGTTCAGTTTTTCCTTTATCTCCTTCCAATCATACGGGGCATCGACAAGAGTCCCATCCATATCGAAGATGGCGCCCTTAAGCTTTGTTTGCAATGACCTTGCCTGCGATCCCTAGTTATTTTGGATTCTGCCGACCTCGAATAGAGGCTCTCCTTTGTTGGCGGGA
>Ga0180438_10008574_pt1 | contig 12973 bp, 21 predicted proteins | sample SS_ome_12_FD_132455 | JGI IMG/M metagenome (GOLD analysis project Ga0180438, IMG submission 132455) | Hypersaline lake sediment archaeal communities from the Salton Sea, California, USA - SS_3_D_2 metaG | ecosystem: Environmental > Aquatic > Non-marine Saline and Alkaline > Hypersaline >...
ATCATCATACGCTTCTGAGGCGTCCTACCTAAACGCCTTGCGGCAGCTTTTCTTTTTGCAGCAAAACGTCTAGCAGTTCTCCTTGCGATCAACCTTCTTCTTGGATCCTTCCGCTTCCCAGTTTTAGCGCTGACCGCAGGTCCTCGTCCACGAAAACGTTGCTTTCTAGGCCTCCTAATAGTTCCTTGAATATACTCATCCAGAGTTCCTTCGACCGCGTAACTAATTACGCGTGACGCGCTGACACCCTCTAAGACCAGCGCTATCAAGTCCTCTAGATCGAATTCCATTAACTAAACGCAGGAGCTCTTATCTTCCGCTTAAAGTTCTCCGCCAGAGTTATTCCCAAAGCGTTATTGAGAACTTTGTAGACTCCCCTGTAGTCAAATTGTCGACAGGAGCCAATCGTAAACCAGAAGAAGCCGCCATCAGTTCTGGATGAGTCACGCTTAGGCCAGCCATGAATATTAGCATGACTCGTAGAAAGAATCACGCAAGCAGAGGACCCTCCTTCATCTTCGAACTTCTCAGCGTTTAGCTTCTCCAACTGAATATCAACGTTAACGCTAGCGTCAGCAAGAGGTCTCATACCGGCAGCACGACAGACATCGTGTAACAGACTCTTTAGTGCACTCTCGTCACACAGTACCCACTTGTGTCGACACCATCCTACAATTGTGTATTCAAGTCCCACCGTGTGCATTGAAAGGATCCTCGCCTAAGCTCCAATTCAATTTCACTCTTCGGTATAGTTCGTCGAGAGATCCTTCGAATCCGTTTAGGATTGAGAGCACATCGTGATCAGCGGATGCTGACTCGGAAAAATTAATCAACTCCTGAAGCCTCTCATCGATACTTGGATCGATCAATACATTCTCAGGAGTACAAAACCTTAAATCACCGTACGAATCAAAGTAGGCTTTGATATTCGTAAGTACACGTCCCCCAATGGAATAACGAGGTATAGACGTTTCATGATGACGAACTGGAGCTATGGAACCGTTGATTGCGTTATCTAGTACTACCTTAGGAGGAGTACCAGAAAGTACGTACTCGATTAGTAGATCGGATGAGTCCACTGCTAACTCTTCTCTAGTACTGACATCACCTTTTGCTTGTCCTTAGTATCGAAGATGATAGATATGTCACCAGCCTCGGCATCGACCGAAATAAGAACCTTAGGAGGGCCAGAGTAGTATGCATCGAAGCCTTCGCCTGTGTTGATTCGCTTGGCTTTTTCCTTCTGTAGGTTTTTAAGGAAATTGTCCTGCTTCTTCTCCTTTACATCATCGATCGAGATGGATGACAACGACTTCACACTGGCCTTGAAAACCTTGTTCCAAGTCTTGATCGTGTAATCAGCTAAATCATCCTCACCAGATTTCATCACATACGTCTTGACTTCTATGGTTGACAAATACTAAACCTACACCTTGAATTCTTCCAGGTCCATCCAAACATGTAACCCACACCCATTTGGACAGATGTATGATGGCTTGACCTTCCCATCGGAGTCAATTTTCAGAGGAGGACAAATGCTGACTAGAGTCTTACACTTAGGACACCCAAGTGTAATGCTTCCATCGGAGGCACGAAACCACTGGCCTGCTTCTGGTGGGAATTTTTTGCTTTGCTGAGCGTCACAGGTTGGTGGCTTGGTAGTGACTCTATATTGATGGAGTTTCCGACGTTGCAGGAAGTGCAGATGGGTATAGTGACTTTTCTGCCAGATATTGGTAGTATTACTACCCGTGTCGCCTTAGCGTTACATCCAGCACACTTGAGGTCAATTGGGGTCAGCATCAAACTTCTCTTGCCTCTCCCTCTATGACCTGTCCCATACTCACATGATTAAGCTGCAAGACCTTTATGTGGGCCATGTGACCAACCTGCACGTTGATACCCTTACGCGCTACAAGTACAGAGTTGTCAGGGTGTGTTACAGCATACCCAATGTTGGAGGAATCACCTTCGTCGATGACTTCGCGAGGCTCTTTACCATCTAGGACCGCTTCGATCATTTGCTCTGATTTCATTTCAGTTTCTCCTTAAAGGTTCCTGGGGTCAGGGTACTTTGTGATCTTGACACCTACGATCTCAAAGAACTTCTTAGCAGCAGCACTCTTGACCTTATTGAGGCCGTAGTCGTCCGCAGCGTAGTAGATGCCTTGTATCTTGCCTGGGTTAGTCGCCTTGCTAAGTCGAAGCATCGTGTGCTGTTCTAAATCAACACCTCGCTGCTCGAGATTCTTAATCCTGTCAAGCGCTCTCTTATAAGGTTCACTTGAAACCTTATAAGGCTCCTGCTTCTCGATGAGAGCAGCGAGCAAATGACTGGCGAGAGATCCTTCGATGACCTTGTCGATAAGAGCGTCGATATCTTCTTTCTGCTTTTTCTTATCGTTAGGTTTATCCTTGAAAGGCTTAGCCATCTTATCTCCGAAACGAGCTAGGAGTTCTTTCTTGCTAGGTTCAGCCATTGGTAGACTCCTGACTAAACGATGTACCTGATAGGACGTCGCTAGGATCAGACCCTTCAAGTACCTTATCAATAAGCGCATCAACATCCTCGCGCTTCTTGGACTTCTTAGGCTTCTTACACTCGTTCTTACTCATCATGCTTTTGAAGATTCCCATAACATATCTCCAGTCCTCAGGTTGATCAGTAACTTCCGGATTGCGTCCAGCGCCTGAAGCTAAGCGCTTAGCTTTCTCCCAGCGACGCTCAGCTTCCTTAGTAGAAAAGCCAGACTCCTTAGCCCACTTAGTAACTACCGCTGGAGGCATTAGTCACCGTTACCGTTAGAAATCTCAGCTCCGCACTCAGGACACTTCTTTGGATAGCTTCCAGAGTACTTCGGAAGATGAAGACCACACTCAGGACATGACCTACCTGATGAGTTCTTGGTCATTGCATTACGCATTCCGTTAGTCATAGCTTCGTCTATAACCTTTGCAGGATGATCCCCTGCAACAATCGCATCAAGCATTTTCTGCGTAACGCTATCCCCTTCGAGCGCATATCCTTCTTCGCGCACCAGGTTGTCGAAGTTACTCTTAGCACGTTCAGTAGTAAACTGAAATGTCGACCATTTACTGTATGACCCAGCAAGCGGAAGGACTGTATGCTCCAAGCCTCTCAGCTTTGCGAGGTTAGACAGGTCCTTAGCATCCTTTGTTCTAACTCTTGAAAAGAGACCCATTGTAATCTCCTGACCTATGGTGATCTGCGTCTACGATTCTTACGCTTAGGCTCTGACTTAGGCTCCCGATTAGGTTCGGGTACTCCATATCTATCATCGCTAGTCATACGAGGCTTAGCGATATCTTTGCGAATTTCTATAACAGCTTTACCTAACTCTTTTTTCAAATATACCCTTTGCTGATCAACTACTTGAATCTTCTGCTCAGCGAGCATCTTTTGAACCTTGATGTAAAAGTTAGCAGTCCAAACAAACACGCCTCCAAGAACCCCTAACAGAGCAATGATACCAAGGATCACAGAGATACGATCCTTAGCCCAAACCCAAAAGCTTGATTTAGGTACCTCAAAAGAACCTGACTGATCAGTTACTGGAGCAGTCAGCGAGGCTACCGACGGATGATTACCGGTTCCTCTCTTCAGATGGTCGATCCCGCTCTTGATCTGAGTAATGTCATGCTTTAGAGTTTCGACTGACGCGTAATACTTCTCCCTACGTACAGTACAGTCATCCGTAGTAACTGTCTTTTCGATCTTATGCTGAACGTCCTTGACTGCACCTGTTAGAGTATCGACCCCGGTTTTAGTCGCAGCAACGTCACCTTTAATAACGAGCAGCTCAGATAGAATCACATCTTTTTCGCCTGGGGACATCTTACCTCCTAGCTCGTTGCTCGCGTTATGTTTGCGAGAAACTCTATCTTTCCTCGTGCAACCGTTATAATCTTGTCAGCTACAGTTTTAACTTGTATATCATAGTTCCACACACCCTCCAAGTCATCTGTTTCACCTGACGCGAAGTGAACAGTTATGACACCGCTAGCAGGTGTAGTTAATGTGATTCCTCCGGTCTCCGAGTCCAACTGAAGAAGAGCATCCGCATCCAAGTCAGTATCTTGTCGCTTGACAGTTAGCCAAACCTTAGATCCTGTCAGATCCATTGCGACTCCACCCTGCAGAAACGTAAACTGGTAATCGTAATCATCACCTGCGTGAAGTACACGCTTCTCAGCAGCAACAAGATAATTAGCGAGTATGTTATGTAGAGAGCTCATTCGATATCCAAAGTAACTTGATCCTCATCATCTATATCCAACTCTGTCGTAGCTTCGTCCTCTATATCTATCGATGACTCGTCCTCGTTTCCGATATCCAGGATTACTTCATTATCAGCCAATTCCTATCTCCTTAGCGAGTCCTGGGTGAATCCACTCGATATTGAACTCCGCAGATCTTGCCAAAGCCTGCAGCAGCTCTCGGGTATCAGTGGTGGCTGGTGCGAAGTCGGCGACGCAAGCGTACTCAGCCTTCTGGAGCACCTTGACCCATAGCTCGGTGCAGTGCACTCGTTCTTTGCTCTCATGTGCCGCCAGCCACTCAGCGATGCTGTCGTTGATACGATTCTCCGCTCCAACAGCACCTGCGGCCAGGTAGTCGTACCCCTGCCCAAGAAACTCCTCGATGGCCCAGGCCATGAGCTTGGCGCATCCGGCCCAGTCAGCCAACGGCCCTGACACGGGCTGCACGATGGCATTGACATTGTTGAGCTTGAAGTACTTAGCCTCCGTGAACAGCTCCACGCCTTCCCCTTCTGCCGAGAGGACTAATGGCGTGAGGCCGGTAAACCTGCCGGCCATGTGACTGAGATAGCCTGACCTGGAGAACCAGCGGATGATCGCCGATATCCAGCCTGAGCTGGTGCCGAAGTAGAAGTAGAAGCCCGAGGCACTCATTATACTGCCCCTGGCCTGAAAATCATCAGATAGCCGCCAATGATGCCCGCGCTGTCAGTGGTGCGCGTGGATTCGAAGCGAATGGTCCATTTCTTGGAAATCCATTCCGCCTTGTAGGCATCCAGGTCCCACAGACCGAGCTGGGAACCGCAAGCCATCTTGCGGCAGAACCACATGTTGATCGGAAAGTCCAGGAGGTTCCACTCACCTGATGTGGCCTCGGCCAACGCCTCCATATCCTCATCCCACTTGTCAGGCACTGTCCAGTACCCATATTCCTTAGTGCTGCACGGTACGGGCACGGCGTCCAGCTCATCACCGTCGAGGTCGATATCAAAAGCGCCATCGCCAGCCGCAGGCAGGATGACGTTCAGGTAGTGAGCCCAGTATGTCGCGTTCGGCGGCTCCTGATTCGTATGGGCTGAGATACAAACGTAGTTGATGTTCTCATGTGTGACGAGATCGTTGACAGCGTAGGACGTCTCACTGTCCCAGGGCGTCAGATCTTGGTACTTGTACAGGTTGCAGTTGCCAGTCCCAGATCCGTTGACCTCCACGGTGGATGCAGGTAGGACCACACCGAAGCTCCAGTGGTCCTCAAATCCCCAGTCGTCAGCGCTGTAGTCGACGTGGCCATCGTGCAGCTCGACGGGCTCGATAAATCTGATATCGACGTACTCGGTACTAGCACCTGTGAATGCCAGCTTGAGCTGATCTCCATCACCTCGCCCGGAGGTACCAGGATCAGGCGTGATGTCGTCACCGTAGGAGCTAAGCCAAGTATACATCCCCTCTGTCGATGGAGACATGACCATGACAGGCTTCTTGTCCTCTTCACGAGGGGCATCGAGGACCACCAAGCTACTTTCTCTAAGGTCTATCCCCATTACAACACCTCCCTCCCGTAGTGGATGAAGGCTCGCATGTGAGAGATGGTGGAGAGGTTATCTCGCACGATAAGCTCCAGCACCTCGTCATCTGTGACTGCCAGGTCTGCAAGCTCTGGCTTGACAGACAGATTGACCATCTGCTCGTTGTCTGCGAAGGCGAAGTCATAACTAGGTACCAGCTGCCCAAACAGCTCAATGTTGTTCTTAAAGGTGAAGGACCACGGTACTTCAGCAGTGCTGAGGATCTTCTTGCGAAGGATTAGCCCCTGGTCCAGCCCTCCAGCGATAGAAGCGAAGGCATCACTATTCCACCCAGACGAGCCGGAGCAAATGAGCAGGTTCAGCAGGTCTACATGCCAGGTCTCGCCTGCCGGAGCTTCAGCGCGGAATGTGTACGGACCACCTGCACCAGCAGCGATTAGCTCAAAATCGTCAAAGTAGAACTGCTGGCCACCCTTTGTGGCGTATATCAGAACCAGCTTCGCGACGTCATTGCCTAGTGCGAAATCAGAGATCGGTATTGATACGTGCTGCCACACATCCAAGTCCATATTCGGGACATAATCAGCAACCTCCAGGACGACACCTGGGTTGCTCCCTCCTGATGTCCTCCACAGAATCTTCAGATTCGAGCCAGACGGATATGCCTTTGGCTGCATCCAGAACTGCACCGTTTGGTACGAGCCGTCGATGTCCTGGTTTGAGCCATAGTCAAAGCGTGTCTCCTGTCCAACAGTCCTTACACCGCTGTCAAGTCCGTATGTCCCCGTCTTAGCCGCATATGTCTCTTTTGTCCCCTGAGCCTCCAGTGTCCAGTAGGTCGCTTCACCATTCCAGACAGTGGTGGTGCCGCCAGGAGCCAGCCCGTTGACATTGAGCAGCTCTGACCCGTTATCAACACGGAGAAACTTGGCCTTACCTAGGCAGAAATCTGGAGGTAGCGTCCTGATTGGCATCTATACCTCCGTCAGGAGATTGCCCTTGACGAAGCACTTGAAGTAGTTGCCTACCGACAGGGGTGTTTGGAGGTTGTCCCGCACAGTAACCTGAATCTTGTCACTGGTGTTCGCTCTGAGCTTTAAACCTCCGCCGATGAGGTAATTAGCGGTTACCATATCTTTTGAGGACACTACCCACTCGAAGCCGCCAGGAGAGGCGAAGTTCACAAAGGACTCATTCTGCAGCAGGTTATACAGTGTTACTGTACCAGACTCGACCACCGCCTCAACCAATACACCATTGGTCAATGGCCCAGAGATGGCGCCGAAGTAGTTGCTACCGAAAGTGATTGAGTTGGCCGCCAACGTAAACTTGATCTCCTGGATAGAGATGTCATAGGTGGCGTCTGCAGGATAAGTGTAGACCTGTGGAGTTACGGAACCGTTAGTGACGAGACTTTCTTCAGACCCATTCTTCACAAAGTCGTTCTTGATCGATGCCGAGATGGCTCCGAAAGCTACCGGATCTCCGTCGGGAGTGTAGATCGTGGCCTTGAGCCTACCTTCTCCAGTAACTGTGTCAATTGCCTGTAGGTGGACTAGATCTGATGCGCCCTTTGCTACTTTGGAGTCACCCTGGAGGCGGTAGACAGAACCGTCCAGAACAACACCGACTTGGCTTCCGGCGCTGTCTACTATGTACTGCGGCCACCCGTCGGCAGCGATAGCTCTTGTGCCCTGTGCTACCTTTCCAATCTCATTCGTACCGGCGGGAAGCTGATCTGTTATTTTCTTGATCCCGTCGGTGTCCTTGATGCTATCCAGAACAGCATCGATGGTAGTCAAGCGCCCGTCAGCACTCGCGAGGGTGGTCTGGGTGGCGAAGTCCTTGCCATCGATCGACGTGAGCTTGGTGATCGCCGTATCCTGCTTGTCCTCTGTAGACGGATTGACGAGGGTGCCAGCTGCATTTCGCAGCTTCGCGGCAATGGCCAATAATGAATAACCGCTATCATCGATAAAACTAGCAGCCCTATCACTGATAATGTCCCATATTATCGATGCACGAGAAGCCATTATGTGATGACTCTAGTCCTATCAGTTTCGAATATACCGGAATAGTTAACTGTATCGGTAACAGTCCACAAAACAGTTGATCCGTCAGTATCGTAAATCTTCCATACATCTGTAGTAAGATTTGCACCGGTCCAAGTCATTAACCTTTCCACTATCTTCTTAGCCTTCGATGATGACTCGTACCAGATCTCAGCAGTAGGAAACACAGTTCCCGTAGTCTCCTTATACGCGCCAGAAGCAAACCCCTCAGCAGGTCCGTCGTCTATAAAGTGAATGAGTTGACGTAAAACTTTGTGCTGCTCCGCCGTGATCCCGGTTCCTGATCGGAGATCAAAAACCCCTACAGAATCCTTTGCTTTTAAGGACCCGCTGTTAAGCTGTACATCACCTTCATTGACAGGATCAGTACCTGTATTCACGAAACTCAGGACGCTAACTCGCTCACCTCTACTCATTCAAGCATCAGCCTTTCGTACTCCTCATCAGTGAGCTTACTAAGCTCCTCCTCGGTCATATCCTCGAGACTTTTTACCTTAGAAGCTTCTGCTTTCTTCGCCTTCGCAGCAGCTCGTCGTTCAGCAAGAGTCCCGTGAGCAGCAATAGCCGCTGCGTTAGCGTCTCCGTTACCTCCTTGCGCTTTTCTAACTGAAGCTGTAGAAGGGCCAGGTCGAACACCAGAAGGGCGAGCAGCTCCTCTCGAGGATCTGAGGATCGCTTCCTCGTCACCGCTGGCGATGGCATCTAAATGATCTTTGACTGCTTGTACGCTAGCAATTTCCTTGTCATACATGTCTTTGACAATACGCATAGCAACCTGTATTCCATTAACCTCACCTTGCTGCATATTGATCTTGGACTTCTCATTCTCGGATAGGTGCGAAAGAAAGTCTCCACACTTAGAGACGTACTTCTTTAGCTTTTCATAAACCTCAAGAGCGGTCATCCCCTCCTTGATATTTCCTTCGTTGAACAAAATATCAATCTTTGCGATTACTCCTGCAGGAACTGCGATAGCTGCTTGCCTCAACGCCTCCGCACCACCTTCGAGATGATGAACAGAACGCTTAGCACTTTCAAGACGATCCTCAATGTCCGCACCTAGATTCTGCGCGATGAGGATTTTTAGCTCTGATTTCTCGATACTCATTGACGGATCCTTTTAGCTACAAGTCGAGGCTGACTGAGTAGTCAGCCTCGACTTTCTTGTTAACTACTCCAAACGATCAAACAGAGTTGATCTGGGTTACCCGGAGAAGCGAGAACCGGGAACTCAAACCTGAGCATGCCTTGTGCTGGAGTCGTTCCAGGATAGAAGTCGTGATTCGCAGCAGCATCAACACCGTTACGGAGCAGCTCTCCGTTGAGATAGCAGTCGACATCATCGACAAATGACCCAACCGACGCGTAGCTCGGAAGATCCTGGTCGAGCACAGCTGTAGTCGTATTATCGACATCTAGATCAGCATCACGATTATTCGCGACAACCGCATAACCCTTGACTCGAGACGATCTCGAGTAGGCTTGGTTGATCGCATTGAACAGTGAAACCTCACCTCCGAAATTTGCTTCGTAGGTAGTGATCTCGAGCTGAGTCTCAGTAACTTTGACACCCGCTTGAGCCCACGTAGCCTCAGCAGCGAAGTTGCCATCATTGAGCAGCAGCTCGCCTTGACCGAACAGGTTCAAGTCAGTCGCAGCACCCGACTTAACAGTCAGTACACCGCCAGCATCGATCTGGTTAGCAGTCACACCAACGTTGATGGTGGTGCCTGCTGCACCGGTGTCGAACGAAGCACCGTTGTCGAAGTCATTCACTACCGCATCAACTCGAAATGTATCAGCGCCTGCCTCAACTGCTACCTCAGAAGTCCCGCCTGCGCTACCTTCTGTGATCGCAAACAGGTCAGCCTCAAGGTCGTCTCTGATTTTCCAGACTAGACCAGGACCTTCAAGATCCAAAGTCGCATGATTGATCAGATTGACGGCAGTTACCCCTTGGTTATCGTAAGCGACCTGGCGAGTTACCGTCGCGGAAGAAGGGACGTCAACCGTAGCACCCTTGAGAAAGTCCTGCTCGTTCAAATCCTCAAGCCTGACTCTTTCAATCGATGCGTAGTTGAACTCCTGAGTAGTCGGCATATCAACCAACTCCAGATCGTCTCCGGAATCGGTAATGACAACAAACGACATCTGCGCACGGTTAGGTGTAGTGCCTGACAAAGTCGATCCGTCAACTGCACTCTCCGACTGAAACAGAGCGTAAATCCTTTTACCTGCAGAGTCCAGGATAGGATCTCTCGTGTCTCCATCAACGAGAGGAGTCATATTCTTCGGAGAGATAGCAGTCGAACCTGAAACCTCATCCAAACCTGCAGTTCCAAAGGCAGCAGCAGTAGCACACACGGTACCGAGAGTCGTGACTACACCGATCGCAGCTGTCGTCTGCGATGGAAGTTGAGCAGCTGTCAGGATGTGGACCTGTACGTTTGCACCAACGGCAGGAGCAGAAATCGCGTGAGCAGCATCAGCGCTACCGTGAATCGCGGGAGCACCAGTAACATCCACACGGTGAGCTTCGTATTGAGTCCTGAGATCGTTTGCGAGTGTGATCAGTGTCGCAAGGTCTGTAGCATTAGCTGCAGTTACAGGATTGTTACCATCGGCTGATCCGTGCACACCTCCAAGCAGAACCCGGTGAGCTTCATAATCAGTCTTGATCTCATTAGCGAGAGTAATCGCTGATGCAAGATCAGTAGCATCGGCTGACGCTACAGGGTTAGCGACATCCGCGACACCGTGAATTGCAGGAGCGCCAGATGTATCTACAATGTGTAAATTGTAATCAGCTTTGATCTCATTGAGCAAAGTGATCGCAAGGTCAAGTCCAGGAGTAATATCAGAGAGATTCCAAACCTCCCTTAGCACTCGCTTCTTCTCGACAGCATGAAGATCAGTATTCAGATCATTAACACCTCGCTGAGTACCTGTCTCCAAAGCCGACGGAACATTCAGGTCGTCATACCAGTTACCTGCCATGTTCTCTAGCAAGTTATGGCACTGAGACCTTAGAGAATTTAAATCCGCCTCAATGTTAGTCGGATTCGTCTCGTAGTTAGCGAGACTCGGTGCGATAGTGTCATCGTATGTAACACTATTGCGGATCTGGACTGATTGCCGGATAAAAGTTCTTCCCATCTGTACATCTCCTCGTCTGTATCATACAGCCTATTTGACAAAGCGATTGACGAGGCTGCCGTCTTACGGTTTCTTGAGATAATCTATAACTATCTTCTCCCACACAAACGGAGCTATAGCGAATGTGATGGTATCGTATCCTGTTCCAACACCTCCACTCTCGCTAACAGTATAATCCTCAGTCGCTCCTTCGTCCTGTGACACGCCGTTTCTACTTACGACTTCCAGGAAAATGTCTCTTCGAAACTTATCAGGAGTAGTGAAGACTACATTGACTCCGTTCTTGAGCCCAATAAGAGGAATCCTTCTTTGGAAATCCTCGATAGAAGCTCCACCCGGATTCGCATCGACAGGAAGTGCGAGACCTATGATCTCGCCTTCCTCCCAGTCGAGGACCAGATGGTAATGTGTAGGCATTACAGCTTGACCCAATCACTAATTGCTACAGGATATCCTCCAGCCCAAGTCAAAGTCTTTCGATAAGTGATCTCGCCTATCGTCTTATCGATACGCACGAGCTCACCGCCAGACCAAGTCAAGACTAACTGAGCATCTGGACCTTCTTCTGGATCATGTAACGGAACCAGACCAAGCTTTCTGATGTTACCAGACAACTAGCCTCCTCCGATGATACAGAATTCATTAGGACTCTTGAATACTAGAGGATACCCATAAGCAGTCGCAGAAAGCTTCCAGGTTCCTGGGGGAGAGTCGGGAGTAATCTTGAGTCGAGCTTCCGGAATATAGAAGCCTATGTCCACAATGGTAAGCTTAGCTTTCTCGATTGTTCCTTCACAAAGCTCTCTCCAGCCTCCCGGAGCGTTGACTTCTATGATATAAGTACACGCCACATCGTCGGAATACATATAGAATACGACTCCTTCGATTCCGACGAACCGGCCTGCACTCGACGTCTTCTCACCTGCCGTAGTGAAGTTACGATTGCTCCAGAATACAATCTCGTTGACTTGTGCTGTCATCAGGCTTGACCTTCCTATACGATATCTTTTGACTGAGCTTCACAGGAGCAGCGACCACAACCGTAGGTTCTATTCTACGATAATCAATCGTCTTCGAGATCTTCATCTTCTACAAGATGCTCCTTATCCTGAGATTCTTCGATCATCTCCTCAAGCGCTTCCTTAGCTGACTTATCGCCTGCGGCGATCTGTCGAAGGATATCTCCAAGATTGATATTGACTGTTACATTGACATTAGGGGAACCTGCTGGAGCAGGACGAGGACTGCGACTACCATCAGGTAGAACCCGTTCATCACCTTGATCGAGCTCATGATGATAATCTCTTAGCCATCCATACCTACGAGGCATTGGAACTCCTTATCCTACTCCAGCAGGACCTTACAGACTAGAAGGACACGAGAGCATCGATCTGAACGATCGATGAGCCGCCATCCGCAGCAGCCTTCACGACAAGATTCTTCTCCGGAGGATTGTTGCCGACCCTCACGTTCTTGATGGCTCCGCCTCCCTTGACGGTTGCATCCTGATACGTGTAGTCCGCATCAATGTCACCAGTGTTCGGAGCCTTCCCGGCAGGATAGGTCAGAACCAGCGCTCCAGAAAAGTAATCGATCGTGCCGCACGCATCCTCGTCTGCGTCATCCGTATACAGGATGCCATCGCCATCGCGATCAGTCGCATTGACTGTAGTGCCGCCAGCGGTAGGCTTCACAATTACGGACTTAGGAATAATGGGCGTGTTATCGAGATCCTGACCGCTGAAGTTGAGTGTCGAGGTATCACCATTGTAAAGAGTGTCCTCGTCGGCAACTGCAGTGTCCTCGTCACAAGCGACGAGAGAATTGTCGCTTGCATCCTCGACAGACACGACCACTTCGTGCGCACCCTCATTTCTCACGACCAGAGTCACGGGACCGAGGGCTTCAGTTACTCGCATAATCTCCGAGGCTTCGTTG
>Ga0180438_10008575_pt1 | contig 12972 bp, 8 predicted proteins | sample SS_ome_12_FD_132455 | JGI IMG/M metagenome (GOLD analysis project Ga0180438, IMG submission 132455) | Hypersaline lake sediment archaeal communities from the Salton Sea, California, USA - SS_3_D_2 metaG | ecosystem: Environmental > Aquatic > Non-marine Saline and Alkaline > Hypersaline >...
ATCCCAGACAGAAGAGAGTGTGCAGCCTGAGCCCGTAGCAGACACACCCCCATCCCGAAGACAGTTCGATTGGCGGATGACCATCAAGCGATACCTTCCATTTCTTCTGGCTGGCACTGTCTTGGTTGTATTCCTGTTTTTCCTGTCGTCGGTGAACATGTCTTCGATTCAAGGAATTTTTCATAAAAAGGATTCGGGCTTGGAGCGACGACCACGTACCGAGGGTGGTGCACGTCCATCTTCCCCGTTTCATCAGCTCTCCCATACCCAAGAAGTCGGGTACGACGATTTTGTCGGATCGGAATCGTGCCTCAGGTGCCATATCGAGCAGTACACGCTCTGGAGAAACTCGACACACGGCCGGGCGGGCGGAGAACCGGGAAACGTCAAGATTGTGGCCCGATTCGACAGTCAGCCTCTCAACTTCAAGGACGCCACTGTCATTCCAACTATTACGGATGATGGCGATTATGTCTTCATCGTACGGGAACACGGAAAACCGGAACAGATCGTGAAGGTCGATGCCGTTGTGGGAGGGGGGCACATGGAAGGCGGGGGAACGCAGAGTTTTTTCACCCGCCTTTCCGATGGTTCGTTGAGGCTGGTCGCCTTTGATTACAACCGAACCAACGATGTTTGGTTTGTCCAGTTGGAGGATCTCCGCTGGGTGCTGATCGATGAGAACGTGTCGATCCATAACCTGGCCAACTGGCCTCCCAACCGGGTACTGGGCACATACGAACAATTCTCGAATTGTCAGAACTGCCACGGCAGCCAGATTCTTATGGAGTACGATCCAAAGACGAAGAAATATACGTCCCGGTATACGACGCTTCAGATCAACTGTGAATCCTGTCACGGCCCCGGGAGAAGGCACATCGACCTGGTGGAAACGGCCGACTTGGACACGTTGATGGATATCGGCATCATCGTTTTGTCTGCCGTCAACAAGGACGAATCCCTGAATAAGTGCTTCGAGTGCCATGCGGTGAAGGCCACTCTGAGCAACGATTTTCTGTCAGGAAAATCCCTGGAGGTCCATTACGCACTGAAATTTCCGATCATCGGAACGCAGCCTTTCCAGCCCGACGGCCGGGTACGGGAATTTGCCTACCAGCAGAACCATCTATTCAGCGATTGCTATGTGAACGGTTCCATGACCTGTATAGACTGCCATGATCCCCATTCGCTGGCCTACTGGGATATTTATTTCGAGCCGCTGGTGGGCAAGTTTGACGATGGCCAGTGCACGGACTGCCATCCCAGCAAAGCGGAAAACCGGGAGCACCATTCCTACCACAAACCGGATTCACCGGGGAATGTCTGTACGGCCTGCCATATGCCGTTTCTGCAGCATCCCCAGCTGGGGCCGTCTGTCCGGTTTGCCCGATCAGACCATGTCATACCCATTCCCAGACCGGCCTTCGATTCCGAGCTGGGCATTGAGAATGCCTGTCAGCAGTGTCATCAAGATAAATCCCTCGACTGGCAGCAGGAAAAAACCGACGAGTGGTACCGAACCCTGAAACCTCATAATCCACTCCTGTCCAATAACATGCAGGCTAAGAACGTGACGGATATCGACACAGCCGCGAATCTTCTCCTGCATCCCGATGCCTACTATCCCATGGCTCAGGTCACCGGCCTGTTTGATTTTATCAAACGGTTTCTGAAACCCGGCATGCGTTTATCGAACCCGCGAATCGTCGATAAGTTAAAGCAGTATACGGAGAGTCCTGATGTGGACGTCAAAGCCTTGGCGTTTATGGCACTCCATCTTGTTGACGATCAGGACCAATCGGTCCAATCGTTCTTGAGGGAAAAACTGCAATCCATGGACAACGACGCAAATCCCATCCGGATTCGCTGGGCATTTGCCATGGACTATATCGGCATGCTGTACGGTGTGAATAGGGATTACAGCAGCGCCATTCGCTGTCACCTCAAGTCTCTGGATATTAAGCCCGAGGACGCGTATACCCTGGTGAATTTGGGTATTGCATACCAACAAACGGGTAATTTTGCCAGAGCCATCGAGGCTCTTAAAGAAGCCATCCGTATCGAACCGATGCGCTCTTCCGCCTATTTTCAGCTCGCCACGATATATGCCAACCAGCGTAAAAAACGAGAAGCCATAGACGCGTTGAAAAAAGGATTGGAGGTCGATCCACAGAACGAGAGTGCCATACGGATGCTGGAACAACTGCGTTCATGATGCAGAGAATCCATCCCGTACCGATCGAATAAATTGTTGCTTGGATTTGAAAGAGGAATGCTTAAAGTTACTCAGAGAATAACCGGATATACGCGACGATAAAGGTAATCTCATCCTCGGTCAGCAACCATGCGTAGGAAGGCATTAGAATCGATCGTTCTCCGCCGCGTCCCCCCTGATGAATCATTTCCCATAAAACCGTATCCTGCTGGGCCGCCATCCAGGTGGAATCGGTGAAGTCCCGCGGCTGTGAATCCAAAGCGTCGGCATTCAAACCATCACCCCGGCCTTCGGGACCGTGACAAAGGACGCAGTAATGCACGTATAGAGCTCGGCCTCTTCGTTGAGCATACGTGTATTCCAGGTAGGGATCCGCATGAGAAGCCGTATCGCTGTAAGCTTGTGCTCCGGTTTTTTCTCCGGTCTCCTCCGATGAAGAACGGCAACCCATCAGTAGTGTGAACGCACAAGCGAGGAGTAATGCCGTCGTCGTCGGTTTCTTCATAATACGAGACATACCAACATCCACATTCAAATCAATTCTCAGTCTCTACGAAATAAATCAGAACACAATCGCAAATCCCTGTACCATTCGATACCGGCCGGATCAAAGCGTCATCAGATACGCCACCACATCCAGTGCTTCGGGCATCGTCATCCCGCTCTTGGGTTCAATGGTGTCGGGGATGTATTTCTGGGGATCGAGCAGCCAGTGCAGCATCCACCCGGTCTGAAGCCGGCCTCCGACATCGTCCAGGGGAGGGCCGACGTATCCCCCATGGCCGTCGATCATGTGGCAGCCCTGACAGCCGATGGCTTCCCAGTAGAGTCGACGGCCGCGCTCTTGGGCCTCTCGGGATGGACGCCATACGATAGGTACCGCCAAACCATCGTCCAGCAGTACCGAACCGAAATAATCGACGATCGTCTGGATTTCATTTTCTGACAATTCAAGATTCAGCATGCGTTCCTCGATGAGAGGTCGGCGGGAGACAGGCTCCCTGAGGAATCGCTCGATCCAATCAGGCTTCAGCCGGCTGCCCACGATACTCAGGTCTGGTGCTACGTCTCCTCCGTCCTCTTTAACAGGATGACATTTCAAGCAGCTATATTTTTGGACGATATCGCCCATGGTCCCCTGGGGGTTCCAGACTGATGGGGATGGGCCTCTCTTTATGAACTGATTGGGCAGGGTTTCTTCCCGAAAAGAGAGTAGGAGACAGGTGATGGCCTGGCGATCTTCCTGGGTCAGCTGGAACTCGGGCATCCGCATGGTTTCCCCGAAGACGCGGGGCGTTTTGAGCTTCGTGTCGATGTAATTGTGCAATGTCTGCGGGATTTCCGTTTCCTCAAACCAGATTTGATAGATTCTTTTACTGCCGATAAATGTATGCTCGGGACCCCGGTTCTGTACGGTATCCATACCTGAAAGTTGATGGCAACCCACACAGTTGTACTGATAAAAAAGGGCCTGACCCTGCTCGACCGTGTAGGGCGAGGATTCGGCTGTTGACTTCTCCTCTGGCCTGTCCCAGTCCAGAAATTCCGACGCCATGTACGCCGTGACGGACGCTCTGTCTTCCTCGGAGAACCCAAACTGGGGCATCTCAACATCGGGCTGGAAGTGTTGAGGGTTTTTAAGGAAATTGTATATCCATGTTTCCCGGGCTTTGGAGGACACTTCGTCCAAGTCGGTGGCAAGCTGGCCTCCCTGTCCTTCCAGTGCATGACAACTGGTGCACGGGGATTCGCGGAACAGTGTTTTTCCGGATGCGATGAAATCGTCATTATCCTTCCGTAGTCCGTAAATTCGGGGTAGAGGTTCCAGCGTTGCATCATCGGGAAAGGCGATGAATTGCATCAGAAAATCGGATAGATTTTTCCTCTCCTCATCGGTAAGCATAAAATTCGGCATTCTCGTATGGGGCCGCAGGGCTTTGGGATTTTTCAGCCATCGGATGATCCATTCCCGATCTTTGACTTTACTTCCGATGCCGTCCAGGGTAGGTGTGATAACGCTCTGTGCACCGGGACGGTCGTGGCAGGCCATGCATTTCAGTTCATGGATACGTTTTCGGCCAAGATTCAGGACGGGCGTTTCTTTTAGGTCTTCGTTGATATGACAGCGTCCGCAGGTGGACTCCACGTACCGTTTCGGCAGGACGGGCTCCTCCCAGGATTCACTGGACCTGTGGGCATCGAAAACCTCGGTAGCCAGTCCCTGACCGCCGTGGCATAACGTGCACCCGAATTCATCGACATCGTGATATATTTTAGAATGCGTGCGATGGGGCAGTGGTGCACCGGCCAGTTGCCGGTTTTTCATTCCCAGATGGCACGTGGTACACCGGTCGATGCGGTCGATATCGCGTACCCATATCTGCTTCAGTCCGATGGGAATAGGATTCTCCCTCTGGGGTAGATCTCTGAGCGTGCGATTGTGTCGTCTTTGGATACGGCGCCACGCCTTCAGATGGTCCTTCAGGGGAGATGAGACCAAGACAATCAGAAGGAGGATACTGCTGACAGCATATATTCGATAAAGCCTATCCATTCAAAGGTGCACTCCAAACATCCGGGTTCGAGTGACAGACGTGTTATCGATGAAATAATCCCATTCTACACGATATCATGTGGATTCCTAATGGGATGATGCGTTGTTGCTTGTTCAGGTTCATTCATTTCACAGGCGTTTTTTTACATCCACGGCCAAACCCATCGCCATTCGGATCCCCGGAAGTGGGTGCCGATGAGGGTGAGTACGGTGACCACGACGACAAACCAGGTCATGATCCAGTCGGCCAGAGAACGTCGGTACAGCCAGCCGATCCATCCCTTTTCACTCCGAATCAAATACGGAATGACGGCCAGACCGTACAGGAGCAGCGTGGGGGTGGCGATGGAGAAGGCATGGAACAGGCTGCTCAATCCAGCCACGACAAGCGTCGCCACGGAAAGAATCAGTAACGTCTTCGGCCGACGATGGACCCAGAGCGGCTCCCTTCGGATGTTGATGCTCACATACGGAACAGCCAGGAGTCCGATGATGGCCAGGCCGGGCAGGAGGATGCCCGAGACCAGGGGCGGGAACTTGTGGAGCATTTCCTGAATGCCCAGGAAATACCAGGGTGCTTTGGAGGGTTTTGGAGTATTGTACGGATTGGCCAGGCCTTCCAAAGGAGCATCGAAGAAAATGGACACAACCGTGAGGCCGATGATCAGGAGTTGAAAACAGATGATCTCACGGATGATGAGATGGGGGAAGGTGGCGACGAGTTTTTCCGGTGGCGTCTGGGTCTGAAACCGCGCGGGCACGCGGTGGGGAAACACGGCGATGCGTTTTCCGACTTGGATGGGCCCGGAAGCATCCTCGATAATCTCGGTGGACGGTTCCTGCACGGGCGAAGGTGCTTCGTCGGCCTGCCGGCTGCGCTTTTCCGGTTTGTAGTGCAACCCACCATCCTTTCGAATCCGCCAGAAGTGGAAGGCGATGAGCCCGATCATCAGGATGGGCAACGCGATGCAGTGCAACACATAAAACCGGACGAGGGTGACTTCTCCGATTTCGTTGCCACCCAGGAAGAGGAAACGCAGGTTCTTCCCGATCAGGGGAGCGTAATCGATGATATTAGCACCCACGGTGACCGCCCAGTAGGCGAGTTGATCGTAGGGCAGCAGGTATCCGGTATACCCTTCCAGAAGAGTAAGAATCATCAAAACCACACCGACGACCCAGTTAAACTCCCGGGGAGGCTTGTAGGCCCCATCGTAAAACACCCGGAGCATGTGGAGAAATACGACGATGACCATGAGATGGCCGGCCCATCGGTGCATGTTGCGCAGGAACATGCCGTAGGAGACGACGTAGTCGAGGTCTTTCATGTTCTCGTAAGCATTAGGAATGGACGGCTGGTAGTAGAACATAAGGAGTACGCCGGTGATCAGCAGGATCACAAAAAGGAAAAAACTGATGAATCCCAGATAAAACGTGTAGGAGAACCGAATCGCCCTTTCCCGTACCTTTACCGGATGGATGTGGAGAGTCAGGCTGTTGAAAACAACCAGGGAACGGTCCAAACCGGATTTGATGGGAAGGCGCGTCCGAAAAACTGAACGCCAGACCCTGCTGCGCTGTATTAGATCCCAGTACCGTCTCATATTTTCAGGAACATATCCTTTTCATCGACGATGTCGGAAGTATCCACGATGAGTTTTCCCTCTATCAGGGAAATACGGTATTTATCCAGGGGACGTGGGGCCGGTCCGCTGACTACGAGACCGGTTCGGGTATATACGCTGCCATGACAGGGGCAGGAGATGGCACCTTGTTCGTCGGACGGGTCGCCCGATTTCCAGTTGACCAGACACCCCAGGTGTGTGCACACGGCAGATAACGCGTAGAAGAAACCCCGCTCATCACGAACGATGTATAGGCGGTACGCTTCGTTATACACGACCGAATTGAGCTGAAATATGCCTGGTGGTCCGGCCGTGAAACGAGGTGGTATTTCCCGCAGGACTTTGGGTGTCAGGAAATCGGTCATCACGGCGATAGAGCCTGCGCCGACGACTCCCATGGCCGTACTCCCGGCGATGATGCAGAATTTTCTGCGGTCGATGGATTTGTGTTTTTCGATGTCTGTGTTATGGTTCGAATCCGTCATGACGATTGTCCACCAATGCTTCGATGTTTTCAGGTTTTCCCATGGTCATGACCCCCAAGGGGCATCGTCGTGCACAGAGTCCGCAACGAATACACCGATCATCGTACTTGATCAGTATGAATCGTCTTTCCGGTGAGATGTCCGAGTCGGGTAGTGACCCAGCCATTTTTTGCCGAGAGGGCTGGGAGAGCGTTAACTTTTCAATCGGAAGAATGTCAATACAACCCACTGGACATATGTCGGCACATCCTCCGCAGAGGATACAGTCTGTGTGTACCATCGCGTTCCATGTCTTCAGTAGTTGTGATTCGTTGTCGTAAGGTATAAAATATTATAAATTATGATGAGAATTGCAAGGATAATTTCGTCCGTCATTTTCTAGAAGACACTTCATTCTATCTTATCGACAGATGCGTTTAGATTTTTTACGCTTTAAAAAATTTTTTCATTGATATTTAATTAAACAATCTTTAAAATCAAGATACCTGTAAACAGGGAATTGAGAAGGATTGGATATGACTTTTCGTTCGTTTTATCCCAGTTTCTTTTTAATCGTTTTTATCTGTCCGATGTGGATCATGGGACAGCGTGGCCCACAGTTCGAGGGGTATCACCGGCCCGATGAGATCGTTCCTCTGCTAATGTCCTGGTCTTCCCAGTATCCGGAACTTGCTCAACCGATCACCATCGGAAAGAGTGCAGGCGGACAGGACCTGGTTGTCCTGCGTATCGCCGCGCAACCCGAGGGTAGTGGGGATCCAGACTGGCGGCCGGCTGTATTTGTGTCCGCCAACGTGGAGGGCATACACCTTATCGGTACAGAGGCGGCCCTGATGCTCATCGAAACACTCCTGAAGCGGTACGGGTCGGACGAAAAAGTGACATCGCTTCTGGAGAAACGAACCGTCTATATGGCACCACTGCTCAATCCCGACGGTGCTCTATCCTGTTTCGAAAATCCCCGGTGTGAGCGATGCACCAACAGCACGCCTGTGGACGATGACCAGGACGGTTCTGTGGACGAAGACGGTCCCGACGATCTCAACGGCGATGGTCTCATCATGATGATGCGGGTGAAGGTCCCGGATGGCCGGTGGATGCCGGACGCCGAACACCCCCGTCTGATGCGGAGGATCGATCCACGGAAAAGGGAAAAGGGGACGTATCATCTATACGTCGAAGGGATAGACAACGATAAGGACGGACATTACAACGAAGATCCTGCCGGCGGCATCGAACTGAATCGTCATTTTCCTTATATCGTCCGGTATAACATTCATCGAACGGATAAATGGCCGGAGGAAGCCCCCGAAATTCAGGCTGTGACCGAATTCCTTACCAGCCATCCGACTATCTCGCTGATTCTGAATTATTCCCGGGAGAATACGTGTATGCATGGGCAGAGGACGCTGGTGACCGGGGTGGGCGATGAACCCATTTCGATTCCCAAGAATGTGGCCACCTTGCTGGATGTGAATCCCGACGGAACGTATCGATTAAAGGAACTGCTGGACATCATCGAAAGGAAAAACATCCTCGCTCCCGAATGGGTGATGAACGAGGATTCTTTGGCTGTCTACCTGGGTCTGAGTCAGTCCTTGACTGTCGAAGAGGAGGACATGGCGTTTTTGCAGACTATTCGAGATGACTACCAAAACAGACTGGATGCTGCCCTGCTTCAGCATCCCGAGATACCACCCGTCGAAGTGAATAAAGGATCGTTCGTGACGTACGGTTATTTTCACTATGGCGTGCCAGTCATGTCGTCGGACCTGTGGGCCATCCCACGGGTTGAGGGGGGACGCGACGACGCGGAGCATCACCCCGATTCTTTCTTCTTGACATGGTCGGATACCCATCTCGGTGGCGATGGGTTTGTCGAGTGGAAACGATTCGAGCATCCATCCCTGGGTGACGTAGAGATCGGTGGATTCGCTCCTTTTGTAAAGTTCAATCCGCCTCTCGAAACGATAAGGGAATCCCTAACCTTTCATACCGACTTCTACATCGACCTGATGGACCATTTGGCCGAGCTCAAGATACAGAGTACAACCGTTCGATTCCTGGGCGACAGCTTGTATCAAGTGACCGTCGGATTTGCCAATAGCGGTTGGTTTCCGACCTCCACGGCGCGTGGAAGAAAAACCGGGTTTTCCTGGCCCATCACGGTACGGCTCAAGACGACGAAGGATCAGATGATCTATGCCGGGGAACCATTCGAGGAGATACCCTATGTGGGTGAGCGAGGCGATGTCCGAGAACTCGTGTGGCAGATCAAGGCCTTAAGGGGATCAAGAGTCGTTCTCACGGCAGAATCGCATAAGGTCGGACGGATCAAGACCATGATTGAGCTTAGATAATTCATCGGGATTTCACACATGCTTCCATTGTGTCATACGATGACCTCTTTTTAACACTTGTCAAACCATTGATTCGCCTTCGAAAAAAATGTGTTGCATTTGAAACATTTATGCTGTACTTTACGTACGATAATAGTAAAAAAGAATAAAAATCGTATAATAGAACATGAATCGTATAGGTCGTAAGTAATCATGGAAGAAATAGACAATCCGAAATTTCTACAAATCGTATCCACGGCCAGGAACCTATTTACACGATTTGGCACTCGTCGCGTATCCATCGAAGAAGTCTGCCATGAGGCCGGTGTGAGCAAGATGACGTTTTATAAACACTTCAGGAACAAAACCGAATTGGTCCAGTTTATCCTTAACCAGATCGCTCAGCAGGCCCTGGATCGGTACAACGGGATCATGGAACAGGATGTTCCGTATTCGGAAAAAGTAAAGCAGATCATTCAGATGAAACTCGAACAAACCGAAGGATTGACCACGGAATTCATCAAAGATTTCGTGAACAATGCCGAACCGGAGATCGCCGAGTGGTATCAGCGCATGGTTCAAGAACGAATGATGCTTTTTCTGAATCATCTACGGGAGGCACAGAGAGACGGATCGGTCCGATCCGACCTGAATCCTGAATTTATCGTCTATATCATGAACCGGATGATAGAGATGGCGTATGACGACAATCTGGTACGATTGTACGAATCGCCCAAGGCGCTGACCGCTGAATTGATGAATTTTCTGTTTTACGGTATGTTGCCCAGAACAGAGGGAGAATTCTAGAGAACATGTCATCTTCACGGATGAAAATACTCGTCTGCCTGGTTTGTGTTCTAACACAATCCATGGTTTTTCCCCAGACATGCGATTTTCGCGGTCAAGCATTGACATGGCTCACCATCACCGATATTAAACTGGCCGATACCCAATGGGGATTGCGCTACATTCCCGAGCTATCGCTTCATCAGCCGTTATCCGGCCGGTTTTCCCTGGATGCCGAGGTCTCCATCAACGCTTACGGATCGGGTCTCTTCCATCGCTTGGATGATGTGGAAAAGGATGGCAAGGTCAAACCCTACCGAATGTGGATTCGGTTCTCTTCTTCGCGGTTCGAGGCCCGGATCGGCCTTCAGAAGATCAATTTCGGCTCGTCAGCACTCCTCCGGCCGCTGATGTGGTTCGACCGTATCGATCCCAGAGACCCGCTGCAGCTCACCGACGGTGTGTATGGGATTCTCCTGCGCACCTATTTTCTCAACAACGCCAACATTTGGCTATGGGGACTGTACGGGAACGACGAAACCAAGGGCTGGGAAATGATACCCACCTACGACGCATCCGTGGAATACGGAGGACGTATTCAGTATCCCGTACCGAGGGGAGAAATCGCTGTGTCGTACCATCATCGACGGATCGACCTGGAAAGGGGCGTGGCTCAGGTGCTTGCCCTTGCCGGCATGCCCGATCTCGATCCCGCCCTGGTCGGAAATTTTATCGATCTGGATATTATTCACGAAGACCGAATCGGTCTGGACGGTAAGTGGGATGTCACTGTCGGAGTCTGGGCAGAAGGGGCGCTCGTCCATCAGGATATCGTCGGCATTCCCTACGAGTATCAGCGTTCTATCAACTTGGGCATCGACTACACGTTTGGGCTGGGCAACGGTCTCCATGTTCTGTACGAACATTTCTGGTATGATATTGCAGAGAAAGCACTGGGAAAGGGTGAGGGATTCGAGTTTTCCGCCCTCTCCTTGAACTACCCCATCGGATTCCTGGACAACGTAATGGGTATGGTCTACTACGATTGGGAGAACCATGACTGGTATCGGTTCATCCGCTGGCAACGGACATACGACCGGTGGAGTATTTACGGGATGGGATTCTGGAACCCGGAGCAGTTTCAGATCTACCAGAATCTCACGGAAAACAACCTTTTCGCGGGCAAGGGATTTCAACTGATGGTGGTTTTTAATCACTAGGAACGTTTACAATCAAGTTATTGGGAGTTACCCTATGGAGAATGCTTATTTGATCACAACCAAAGATCTGGTGAAGAAGTACCCCATGGGACTGACATATTTAATCGCACTCGATCAGGTGAATCTGACGTTCAAGCGAGGTGAGTTTGCCGGCTTGGTAGGACCCAGTGGGTCGGGTAAAACGACCCTGCTCAACATTGTCGGATCGCTAGACAGCCCTACTGAGGGAAGTGTGGAAGTGCTGGGGGAGAAAATCGAAAAACTTTCACATAAAAGAGCGGCCGAGCTGCGGAACAAGCACATCGGCTTCATCTTCCAGACGTTCAATTTACTGCCGGTTTATTCCGTGTTTGAGAACGTTGAGTTCCCTCTGCTGTTGCAGAAAATACCAGCCGGAGAGAGAAAGAAGGCGGTGATGGATGCACTGGAATGGGTCGGTCTTGCCGATCGGTTCAAATCAAAGCCCGATCAACTTTCGGGAGGAGAATGCCAGCGTGTGGCCATCGCCCGGGCCGTGGTGAAGAAACCGGAGATCGTCCTGGCCGACGAGCCGACGGCAAACCTGGATGCCGAGAATTCCCATCACATTCTGCAAACGATGGAGAAACTCAACGCCGATCTCGAAACCACGTTTCTCTTTGCCACCCATGATGAGAAGGTTATTCAGTATCTCCACCGTAAGATTTCGTTGGATGACGGTAGGGTGGTGAAAGACGAAGTTTTCAAGAAAGTGAAAAAGTGAGGATGCCATGATCGCATTGAAGTTGGCATACCGAAATCTCGTCGGTGCCGGAATCCGGACATGGCTGAATGTCTTCGTACTATCCCTCTCTTTCGTGATCGTTATTTACCTTCAGGGTCTCGTGGACGGATGGAAACGGCAGGCTTTTCGCGATACCATGGCCTGGGAAATCGGCGGGGGTCAGTACTGGCATGAGGCATACGATCCCTACGATCCCTTCACCCTCGACGACAGCCACGGTCCTGTACCCGTCGGGTTATACCAAAGCGTCCGCGAGGGGAAGGTGACGCCCATCCTCATGACCCAGGCGACGATTTATCCCGAGGGCAGGATGCAGAGTGTCCTGCTCAAGGGTATTGATCCCCGGCAGAGCATCCTGCGTATCCCTTCCCGAGTTCTCGAAGCCGAGATGGACGAAATTCCTGCTGTCATAGGCACACGAATGGCAAAAAACATGCAGCTGAATGTGGGGGATGTCGTCACGGTACGATGGCGGGATAAGGACGGAACGTTCGACGCAGCAGAGGTCAAGATCGCTCAGATTATGAAGACGACCGTGGCCTCCGTGGATCAGGGCCAATTGTGGATTCCTATTATGCGGCTTCAAAACATGCTGCAGACGCAGGATCATGCTACGATTTTAGTTTTAGACAAGCATACGGATGCCGTCTTCCCGGTTGCTGGCTGGTCGTTCCGAAATTCCGATCTTTTGCTCAAACCCATCACCGATCTTGTGAGAACGAGGAACGTGGCGGCTTCGGTCCTTTACTTTTTACTTTTGTGTCTGGCCCTGGTGGCCATATTCGACACGCAGGTCATCTCCATCTTTCGCCGCCAGAAAGAAATCGGGACGCATATGGCACTGGGCATGACACGGAGCCAGGTGGTTCGACTGTTTACCATCGAAGGCGCCATGCACGGCATCCTGGCAGCCCTGTTGGCCGCCCTGTACGGCGTACCCTTGTTGACTCTGGGTGCCATGAAAGGGCTTGCTCTTCCGCAGGCA
>Ga0180438_10008577_pt1 | contig 12969 bp, 5 predicted proteins | sample SS_ome_12_FD_132455 | JGI IMG/M metagenome (GOLD analysis project Ga0180438, IMG submission 132455) | Hypersaline lake sediment archaeal communities from the Salton Sea, California, USA - SS_3_D_2 metaG | ecosystem: Environmental > Aquatic > Non-marine Saline and Alkaline > Hypersaline >...
CAAACTCCATGCCATGCAGCATGAATTCGATGAGGCGCTTTATTGGTGCGATCGGGGATTCGAGGTCGAACCGATCCAATTCCGGGATTCGCTGGTGAGGGCAGATGTCCTGTTATTCATGGGAGATTTTTCGGCGGCCGAGGAGGAGTACCGGAGTTGCTTAGAAAGTAAAAACAACAAGGCGCGGATAGATGCAGCCATCAGCCTGATGCATCTCTACAAAACCCAGGGCCGGTATGACGATGCGAGAATTCAAGCCGAAACAGCTATGCAGACTTTAAAGAAAAACAGAGGATGGGATTTTGATCGAATCAATATAGGGATGACGTATTACTATATCAATTGTGGAAATATTCAGGAGGCATTCGAGGCCCGCGAAAAGGTAATAGATGGGCCTACGAAGACTAAATTATTGGGCGAAATTTATGTTGGCGCAAAACAATGGTTTGATGCTGAGAAAGTTGTTCTGGAAATCGAAGATGCCATCCGAAAATATGATTTAGGGGAATGGCCAATGTATCTTGCTCGGAACGACCTTGAAGGACCTTACCGCAAAAGATTACGGAATGCTCTATATACTATAAAAGCCAGGCTTGCTCTTGAGAAAGGTGATTATGAGCAGGCGATCTTATTGATAAAAGAAGCGAAGACGCTCTGTCCGGGCATAAATTTAATACCTGCCGATCTCATCGACATTATGGGTAGAGCTTATTATGAATCAGGCGATTTGGATTTGGCACAGGATCAGTTCGAATGGATTTCCCGGATAACCTACAACCGGAAAGAATACGGTGACATCTATGCCAAGAGCTTCTACATGCTGGGTAGGATCTTTGAAGACTTGAGGAATGAGCGCAAAGCCCAGGAGAATTATGAAAAGTTCCTCGACCTGTGGAAAAACGCCGATCCCGGGATTCCTGAAATCGATAATGCCAGGATAAGCCTTGCTGCCATGCAGTAATTTCTGCATCCATAACTTCTTTCATCAGCCCATCTTTATCATCTCTAAACCCAAAGTATCGCCTTTTTTGGGCGTTTTTTGCCCATTTTCAAACGGAATAAAGCGAAATAAAACGACATTTGTCCCATAAGGGTTGATTTATGCCTGTTGGATGAATAATTTTTGGAGTGAGGATCATGATTATTCGAAGGAGGGTAGGATGAAAAAAACTTTAGCCATTCCGGTCTCTGTGCTTTTTTTCTGTTTATGTATTTCAGGAATCGCATTTGCCCAGGAGCAGTACGGCAACATCCGTGGCAAAGTGACCGATTCGGATAAAGAGCCTCTTCCCGGTGTTACGATCACGCTAGAGTGCCCGCTGTACGGAATCCGGTCCATGATGTCTTCTCCCGGCGGCATATTTAGGTTCCTCAACCTGCCTTCTGGCACCTACTCGCTCAAATGCGAGCTTTCCGGATTCAGGACCTACGTCGAGGAGAACATCTTCATCCGTGTGGGCAACAACTTCGACTTCCCTATCATTCTCGAACAGGCCACCCTCGAAGAGGACGTCACCGTCGTCGCCACATCCCCCATCGTCGACACCAAAAAAACGGGCGCAGCCTACAATGTCACTGAAGTTATGCTCCAGGAAGTCCCCTCAGCGCGCGATCCTTGGGTTATATTAAAACAAATCCCGGGCATCGATGTGTGGCAGGAAAACGTAGGTGGAAGCACATCAGGCGAGCAGGCTTTATGGTCGGGAAAAGGTGCCACGACATATTTTTCAGGAAATTATGTCATGGATGGGGTCAATACTACAAGCATGCATGCCACAGGAATAACGGACCGATATTTCGACTTTGATAGTTTCGAAGAAATCCAGGTCGTGACAACCGGCCAGAACCCGTCTATTAAAACAGGAGGAGTTTCTATCAATATGGTGACGCGCCGGGGGGGAAACAAGTTGGAATTCCTTGGACGGTTTTTCTTCACAAACGACAAGCTCCAGGGCGACAACCGGAGCCAGGAATTGATCGACCTGGATTATGTCGGTAACCAGATCAACCAAGTCACTGACTACGGATTCCAGGCCGGCGGTCCCCTTTTCCGGGATAAGCTTTGGTTCTGGCTGGGATACGGGATCCAGGATATCCGCCTCCTCAGTATCGACGGTTACCCGGCCGACACCAAGTTCGAAAGCTTCAATGCCAAACTGAATTTCCAGCTCAGCCGGAAAGACCGAGGTGAGCTGGCCTTTATTTTAACGGATAAGACACAATTTAATCGTTTTGTCGGACCCCGCAGACCACCTGAAGCGACCTACGATTTGGTAGGGAACGGAGCTCCCCTTGTAAAGATGGAATACGAGCACATGTTTTCCGATACCTTTTTGATGGCTCTCAAACTGGCCCACAGCTGGGGCTGGTTTGGTTACGATCCCAATGGAGGCATGGATACCCAAAATGGAGTTGAGAGATCCACTGGGGCAAACTTTGGAACGGCACAGTACCAGCGTGTTCGTCGGCCCAGTTACAATGCACAACTCGATGCCAACTATTTTCTCGAAGGTTTTTTGGGAGGCGACCACGAGCTGAAATTCGGCGTGGAATACCGCTTGACACCCCAATGGGGGGAAAATATTTGGCCGGGGGGTGTCAGGAGATATTTTTTTTACGGCGAACCATTTCAAGCCGTAATACTTCGCACTGTGACGGATACCGCAAAAGACAGAATCAGTTTTTATTTCAACGATTCTTACAGCCACGGACGCCTGACTTTCAATCTCGGCTTACGGTTGGATAGAGAGAATTCCTGGGCAAATGAGGTCGACGTTCCGGAAAATCCCATCGCTCCCGCAATCATGCCTGCATACACCCATCCTGCCATCGATCCGGGTGTTGTTTTCTGGACCCTGCAGCCTCGTCTTGGAATGACATACGACATCACAGGGGATGGAAAAACGATTTTCCGGGCAAACATAGGACGATACAGTTTTTGGCCTCCCAATCTTGGCAGTGCGTTAGCGACAAGTGGAGGCAACTCAGCAACATATTTCTGGGATGACCTTGATGGCAATAACCTCGTGTCCACTGAAGAGCTTGTCGGCTACCCATATGACGGCCTGCTTTCATACAGCGGTTATGATGCCTTCAATCCGACCAGCACAGAAACTCCTTATGAGATCGACCCAAATCTAAAGTTGGATTTAACGGATGAATTGTTTATTGGGTTGGAAAGAGAAATATTCAAAGATTTTTCACTGGGTAGCAATATCACGATTAGAAAAAATTACCGCAATCAATGGTGGGTGGATTTTAATAGAGAAACAGGCCAAAAAGACAACCAGGGCGATTGGGAAGGCCCCTTTCAGGGTTCCATCACAGTAGACGGAAAGACCTACGATTATGAATACTGGGCGCCAAAGACGCACCGGTTTGACCTTCCCAATTCTATCCTTGAAAATAGGCCTGATTTTCACAAGAACCACACAAGCCTCGAAGTTGTCGCCACAAAACGGTTGAGCAACCGTTGGATGATGAACGCGTCGTTTTCCGTTCAAAAAAACACCGACCATTATGGGGAAAGAGGCTACATTGACCCGACAAATATCAAGTATATGGAGGGAGCAGATGATCTGGGGGATCCAAGATGGATGGCCAAGATCAATTTTTTATACCAACTTCCCTGGGGTTTTAATTTTTCCGGGTTTGCTCATATCCGTGATGGATGGGTCTGGAGGCAATATATCCGTGTCAAATCACAAGAAAGACAAGACAAGGGATTGGGGACGTTTGTAAATCTTGATGTTGAAAAGCGAGGAGAGACCCGTCTCCCGAATTTTTACAATGTTGATCTAAGTCTGTCAAAGGATTTCATCTTTGGGCGGTATGGGAGGCTCACATTGCAGATTGATGCCTTCAATGTTTTCAACTTCGACCATGATATTTGGCGCACGAATCTTCTCAATAGCCCCTACTACAACGAGATTGAAGAAATCCTAAATCCCCGCGTTATCCGGCTGGGTGTGAGGTATAGATTCTAGTTGTCGGCAAGGAATTCGTGAAAAGTTTTGGGAAACAGCCAGTCGTTACGAGGGTCGCAGGCGAGAAGCAGTCGCCGGCGGTTGCTTCGTCGTTCTGCTCCTCGCGATGACGGGGGGTTGATGATGGGAAAAGAAGAGAGGGATGGAAAAGAATAAAATAGAATGTCCCAGCTGTCACACGGAAAACTCTGAGGACAGCCGGTTTTGCAAGAACTGCGCATCTCCCCTCACGGATCTAGGCATCGAAACGATGAGCATGGTCCAACCCGTCGACAAGACGATGACCAAGCTTTTGACCGGGACAATCGTTTCCGGCAAATACAAAGTGACAGACGAGTTGGGCCGCGGGGGCATGGGGGTCGTCTACAAGGCCGAAGACACGAAGCTCATGCGCACGGTGGCACTGAAATTTCTGCCCCCAGAATTAGCCAGCCATCCTGAGGCCCAGGAGCGGTTCCTTCGCGAGGCCCGGGCTGCTGCCGCTCTTTCTCATCCCAACATCTGCACCATCTACGAGATCGGCGAGGAAGAGGAAAATCCCTACATCGCCATGGAATATATCGATGGGATGAGTCTCAGACAAAGGACCATCAAGTATCTGCCGCATACAGACGAAGCTGTCGAGATCGCCGTTCAAATCGCATCGGGTTTGGAAGCGGCCCACAGCCAGGGCGTCGTCCACCGCGATATCAAAAGCGCCAACATCATGATCAACAGGATGGGACAGGCCAAGGTGATGGACTTCGGGCTGGCGAAAATAAGCGGCGGCTCCTTGATCACCCGTGAGCCAACGACCATGGGGACCGTGGCCTACATGTCTCCCGAACAGGCCCGGGGAGAAACGGTCGACCACAGGACCGATATCTGGTCCCTGGGTGTGATCCTGTATGAGATATTGACTGGCCGGCTGCCGTTTTTCGGAGAACAGGACAGCTCGGTGATGTATGCCATCGTGCATGAGGACCCAAAACCTGTGAGGGCCATCAAACCGAGTATTCCTGACGATCTGCAGCGGATTATCAACAAGGCTTTGAAGAAAGACCCGAAAGCACGGTATTCCTCTGCGGCCGAAATGCTCCAGGATCTTAAAGCCTTCCAGGAAAGGAGGGTGGCTGAAGAAGCGGGTGTCTTCAACATCCGGTCCTTTCTCAAACGCCTCCGCCAGCCCCGGTTTGTCGTTCCGGCACTCGTGATTTTTCTCGCTTTGTGTGCGGCCGCTTTTTGGTATTTCAACCGACAGGCCAGGATCAGATATGCCCGCCAGGATCTCATCCCCCAGATCGAGAGCATGCTGGAGACTGTGAGTTATCCGATATGGGAAGGGGCGGATGAAATATTAAAGGTGGCTGAACAGGCAGAAAAATATATTCCGGATGACCCGAAACTCCAGGAGTTGCTTACGGAGTTTTCTCAAACCATATATATAAAAAGCGAGCCATCAGGTGCTGAAGTCTTCATGCGTCATTACAATGATGATGCCGACGATTGGACTTATCTTGGAATCACTCCTATCGAGAGCATCAGGATACCGAAAGGCATTTTTATTTTCCGGTTCGAAAAAGAAGGGTATTTATCGGGACAAAGACTGGACATGTTATACGCTGGTCATCGCCCGGGAACAGGGGAACAGCTAGTAAAACAGGGAACAACTCCTCCGGATATGGTGATGGTCCGACGAAGCCCTCTTGGCACTCATTATGATGGGACCAATCTTGGAAAATTTTATGTCGATAAATATGAAGTCACGAACAAGAAGTATAAAGAATTCATAGATAGCGGAGGATATACTGACGAGAGATTTTGGAAATATCCATTCGTAAAGGAAGGCAGGGAACTAACCTGGGAACAGGCTATGCAGGAATTCCGTGATTCGACCGGGATGCCGGGACCTGCCACCTGGCAGGCCGGGACATATCCAGAGGGCCAGGAGGATTACCCTGTTTCCGGAGTCAGCTGGCATGAAGCGGCCGCTTATGCCGAGTACGTTGGAAAAATGCTTCCCACCATCCACCACTGGGATTTGGCAACCGATACAGATCTGGAAGTTGGTGTTCAATACTCTTCTTTACTTTTCAAAGCCAGCAATTTTGGGGATGGTCCAGCGCCTGTCGGAGAATACCAGGGAATTAACCGCAACGGCACTTATGATATGGCGGGTAATGTCAGGGAATGGTGCTGGAACGAGACGACTGGAGGAAGGTGCATACGTGGAGGAGCCTGGGACGATGAGTACTACATGTACAGAAATGTCAGCCAGGCCCAACCTTTTGACCGATCGCCGACAAATGGCTTCCGGTGTGTGAAACATGCTGGAGAAGGTCACATTCCTGAATCCGTTTTTCAACCGTACAAGAAATCTCTTTCTGTCGATTATTACGAGGTTGAGCCTTTCACTGATGAGGTGTTCGATAGCTACAAACGCATGTATGACTACGACAAAATCGACCTGGATGCTGTCATTGAGGAAACCGATGAGAGCCATGAATACTGGATCAAGCAAAAAGTGAGTTTTACTCCTGCATATGAAGAAGAACGTACGATCGCCTATGTGTTTCTCCCGAAGGGATATCCTCCTCCTTATCAGGCGATTCTTTTCTGGCCGGGTGGAGGAGCACGTTTTGCAACAGAAGTAGAACGAGAAGTTGGCTATTATGATTTTTATTTAAAAACTGGCCGGGCTCTTGTTTATCCGATTTTGCAAGGGACTTACCACAGAAATCCCAAGGAAGAAGTCGAACCAGAAGAAATAAAAGAAGACGGACAGAACGAAAGTACTGGCCGCCGCTCCCAGCGGTGGACACAAAAACAGATCCGGAGCATGAAGGACCACATGAGAACCATCGATTATCTGGAGACAAGGCCGGATATGGACGTGTCGAAGCTTGGATTCCATGGGTTCAGTTGGGGGGGAGCTTATGGATTGGTTTTGCCGGCCTTGGAAAATCGCATCAAAGCCCAAGTTCTTGTGCTGGGTGGTATCTATGTCGAGAATACACCTGAGGATGTTCCTTACCCCGAAGTGGCCCAAATCAACTTTATTCCCCGTGTGAAAATTCCAACCCTTATGTTGAACGGGAAATATGATTTGAGCTTCCCTTGCATGACAAATGTCAAACCGGTTTTCGATCTTTTAGGAACACCCAAGGAAGACAAGGAGTCGATTTTATGCGAATCGGATCACTATATACCAAGAAATATCGTTATCAAAGAAAGTCTCCAGTGGTTCAACAAGTACTTGGGGCCTGTAGAGAGAGATATACCTTAGCATGAGGTAAGAAATGGAAAATCACCTTGTAGAATGTCCGGAGTGTCAGACCAAGAATCCGTCTGATTCCGTGTTCTGCAACAAGTGCGGGACGCAGTTCGGGATCGGGCAGCAGGAGTCTGTTTCGTTCACGAAAACCATGCTCACGCCCGGTGAAGAGTTGACCGTAGGCAAAACCCTGGCCGAACGCTACCACATCGTCGAGGAGCTCGGCAAGGGGGGAATGGGATTTGTCTACAAGGTATTCGACACCAAGATCCAGGAGGATGTGGCGCTCAAGGTGCTCAAGCCCGAGGTGGCCGCCAACAAGGACACAATCACCCGCTTCAGCAACGAGTTGAAGTTTGCCCGCCGGATCACCCACAAGAGTGTCTGCCGCATGCACGACATCAACGAAGCGGGCGGCATGCATTTCATCACCATGGAGTATGTGGAGGGGGAGACGCTCAAGAGTGTGGTCAAAAGGAAAGGCAAGCTCAAACTGGGAAATGTACTGAGTATCGCCCTGCAGGTGACAGATGGGCTGGCAGAGGCGCACAGTCTGGGCATCGTGCACAGGGATTTGAAGCCCCAGAACATCATGATCGACAAGGAGGGCAACGCCAAGATCATGGATTTCGGGATCGCCCGGTCGGTGGAAGGCAAAGGATTGACCGTCGAAGGGATGGTCATCGGAACGCCGGATTACATGAGTCCGGAACAGGTGGAGGGCCAAAAGGCCGACCAGAGATCCGATATCTATTCGCTGGGTGTGATCCTGTATGAGATGGTGACAGGTAAGGTGCCGTTTTTCGGGGATACGGCCTTCAGTGTGGCGCTGAAGCACAAGAGTGAAGAGCCGAGGGATCCGCAGCAGCTCAACCCGCAGCTTCCCGAAGGGATGACACGGGCCGTTCTCCGGTGTATGGAAAAGGACAGGAACAAGAGGTACCAGAGTGCCGAGGAGCTGCTTGCTGTGCTGATGGCGGTGGAGGAGACGCTTCCTGAAAAGGAACGTGTGACCCAGAAGATCATGCCGCGGATCGCGGTCGCCAGAGCCGAAAAATTCAGCATCAAAAAGGCAGTGGTTCCAGCTTTAGCGTTAGTGACGGTCGTTGCAGCCGGAATCATCGCCTGGCGCTTGCTGATCCCCCAGCAGCCAGTCATAACGGACACGGGAAGACCCACCTTGGCTATCTTACCGATCAAGAACAACACAGGTGACCCAAGTCTAGATATTTGGAGGGAGGGCTTCCAAGAACTGCTTATTTCAGACATGATACAATCCAAATACCTTCATGTCCTGGATTTCAACCGGATGTACAGTATTTTGACGAAAACTGATCTTTTGGAGGCCCAGAATTACACAGAAGAGGACCTCAAAGATATGGCTGAAGAAGCCAAAGCCACTCATATTATTCAGCTTTCCTTGACGAAGGCAGGTGAGAATTTCCGTATTCTGACGACAATCAAGGATGCCAGGACGATGAATCTGATTGCGGCCGAAAATGTGGATGGAAAAGGAACAGAGAGCTTTCACGACATGGTGGATTCCTTAACACTTAAATTCAAGCCCCATTTCAAACTGACCGAAGAACAGATTGCTGATGATTTTGATAAAGCCATAGGGGATGTCACCACCAATAATGAACGGGCGCTTCAATTGTATCTGGACGCCCTGAAAGCTTTTAACAACACCGATCCTCTCCAGGCCGAAAAATTGCTGGGGCAGGCAGTGGCCATCGATCCTGATTTCGCCATGGCCCACTGGTGGCGGTCACGGGCATTGATATTTGCAGGATCGCTTGGCCTCTTAGATTGGTGGAAGGAGATGGCCCCAAGATTCGAAGAAGCCCACCAAAAAGCATACGATGCGGCTCAAAAGGGCCATGTTACACAAAGGGAGCGGCTGTTGATCGAAGCTTTCCATGGCGACCAGATCAACTGGATCAACGGCAGACGACAAATACTGGAGCAGTTGGTAGAACTTTACCCTGAAGATGCCTTGGGAAATGGACGATTAGGTGCATCTTATTTTTCGAACGAGGAATACGAAAAAGCCCTCGAGTGCTTTGAGGTTCTGATCAGGAATAACACAGCTTCGAGCCATACGTATTTAAGTCTTGGACAGATTTATTTTTACTGGGGAATGTACGATAAATCGAAAGAGATTATCGATCTCGGATTGGAGAAATTTCCCGAGGCTTGGATATTGCATTGTTTTCTTCCAGATCCGTATGTTGCAGAGGGAAAATTCGATGAGGCGCTTTCAGAATGGGAAGACTTTTTCTATGCCAGCCCGACGAGTTATCAGCAATGTACAGCACGAGGAGCTATTCTCCTTCTAAAAGAGGATTTTGCAGCAGCAGAGGAAGAATACCAGAATATGCTCACAAAGGAAAATGATCACTTTGTTAATTCAGGAATAGCAAATTTGATCGATCTTTATGTGTTGCAGGGGCGGTTCGAGGACGCTATCGCCCAGCTCGAGCTGGCTAAGGAGAGATGGGGAGAGGATGACGAGTGGACAAACAGATATTTAGCGCGCCTGTTTTTAAGCCAAGGAAATGTCGATAGGGCGAGGGAGCTGGCCGTTTCCTTTCAGGGGGATCTGCGTAGTTCGATCTATGCCAAGCTGCACCTCTGGGAAAAAGCAGAAAAAAGAGTTGAGGATTTAAGAATATCCGGCGAAATTCAGGAGAAAAAATTCGGCTATTATCGCGTTATGCACCGAAGAGGCTTGCTGAACAGTATGGGAGCAGTCGAGTTCGAGAAAGGGAATTTGCCGCTGGCGATCGAGTATTTCGAACAGGTCAAGTCCTTGTTTCCTGGAATTCACTTCAGTGATAATAGGTGGGGCCCGGGGAGTTATGCAAATACGATCGATAATTTAGCCCGGGCTTATTACGAGGCAGGGAATTTGGAAAGGGCGGCGGAAGAGTTCGAATTGATCGCGACTTTGACCTGGGGTCGGATCAACGACGGCGACATTTATGCCAAGAGTTTTTACATGCTGGGGAAGATATATGAGGAAGAGGGGAAGAAGAGGGAAGCCAGGAGGAATTACGAGCGGTTCCTCGACCTGTGGAAAAACGCAGATCCCGGTCTTCCCGAAGTCGACGACGCCCGCGCCCGTCTGGCGGACCTTTAAGTCTCCTTGTCTTGACTAAATCAGCTCAGATTGGTTAGATTGGGGGAGAAATGCATCCGAAATCGGGATCTCCTTGTGAAGGATAAAGACAAGACCAAAAAACAGCTTCTGGAAGAGGTGGCTGAGATGCGCCAGCGGATTTCGGAACTGGAAAAATTGCAGGAAGAGCGTTTTCCAGCCGGGTTCGATCTGGGGATCCTGGAACATGCTATCATGTCGTCTATCAGCGGTATCGGGATCACGAACATGGAGGGAAAGCTGATCTTCGTCAACGATGCGATCGTCAAAATGTGGGGCTACGAGGACAAAAAGGAAGTCCTGGGACGGTATTTGCCGGAGTTTTGGGATGGTGATGGCGTCTTAGAGACGATCGAGATCCTCAAGAAAAAGGGCGGGCGGATTGGAGAAGACATCGGGAAAAGGAAGGACGGCTCTTTGTTTCATGTCGATTACATGGCAAGTGTGATCCGGGACCAGTGGGGTCAGCCGAAGTATATGTTCGGTTCTTTGGTGGACAACACCAAACGCAAGCTGGTCGAAGAGGAGCTTAAGAAGGCGTACGATGAGCTGGAAAGAAAGGTGGAGGAACGCACGCTCGAGCTGACCAAAGCGATGGACAAGCTCAGGAGTATTTTGGACTCCTCCCCGGATTCCATAACAGTTACGGATTCCGATGGTGTCATCGTGGATTGCAATCAGGCAACGTTAGACAATCTGGGATATGCTTCGAAACAGGAGCTTATAGGAAAGAGTTCCCTTGAAACGATTGCGAAAAAAGACCACAAGAGGGCGATAGAGAACCTGAACAGGGTGAGTGAAATTGGTTCGGTTCACAATGTCGAATACGAGATAGTAAGGAAAGACGGGCGCAAATTCCCGGCCAGCCTTTCTGCCAGCGTGATCAAAGATGCGTCAGGGGAAATGAGGGGTTTTGTGGCCATCGCCCAAGACATCACGCAGCGGAAGAAGGCAGAAACAGCTCTGAAAGAATCGGAGGCGTTGCTGCGGGAGCAAAAAGTTGCCTTGGAACAAAAAAACATAGCCCTGAGGGAGATCGTCGCCCAGATTGAAATAGAAAAACGGAAAATAAGGGACGACATCGCAGCGAATGCCTCGGCTGTGCTACTGCCCATCCTCGAAAAATTCAATGAGGATGAATCGACGCAAAAATTGACCGACTTGTTGCGAAATCATATCGAAAGATTGACGTCTTCTTTCGGAGGGAAGATGCAGAAGATCGGAATGAAGCTCACCTCCCGGGAAATGGAAATCTGCAACATGATCAAGGGCGGTCTTTCGAACAAGGATATCGCCCGGCTATTGAATATATCCGATCAGACGGTCGAGGGCCACCGCAAAAAAATCCGCAAAAAGCTGGGCCTGACAAACAAGCAGATCAACCTGACAGCCTATCTTCGCGGGCTTTAGTTTGCCGCATCCATTTGTGGGTATTTATTATACCCAATATACACCCATTAAAAGCCTGGTGAGAATTTCCCTCTCATTTATAGTTAACTAGTTAGAGAGATGCCGGCTGTTGTCAGCAAAAGGGGGGTTGATGATGGGAACCAAAAAGGTGGGGGTTCTCTCCAGCCGGCACAAGAGAACCAACTCCATTGTATAACATACAAAAAGCTTGTCAAGCATTTTGTGCGAAATTCAAGAGCTTTTTTTATTTGGTGAAAAAAATAGATATTTACGCGGAGTCTGGTTTATATTGTTACACTTTTTTTATGATATTCTTTTCTTCCAGATAGCGGATGACCATGTCTTTGCTTTCCGCCAGATCGAGGGCGTCTGTGTCGATTATGAGTTCGGGCTGGAGGGGTTCTTCGTAAGGAGCATCGATCCCCGTGAATTCTTTGATCTCGCCGGCTCGGGCCTTTTTGTACAAACCCTTGGGATCTCGTTTTTCGGCTTCGGGGAGAGAGACTTTCATAAAGACTTCGATGAATTCGCTCTCTTCCAGCAGGTGGCGGTTATTGTCGCGGTCTTTCCGGTAGGGGGATATGAAGGCTGTCATGGTGATCAGCCCGGCGTCAGCGAACAGTTTCGCCACTTCGCCGATCCTGCGGATGTTTTCCTCACGGTCTTCCGGGGAAAAGCCGAGGTTTTTGTTCAGGCCGTGGCGGATGTTGTCGCCGTCCAGGACAAAGCTGAGGTGGCCGCGGTTGAACAGTTCTTCTTCGATGGCATGGGCGATGGTGGATTTTCCTGAACCGGAAAGTCCGGTGAACCAGATCACAACGCCTTTCTGTCCGAGAAGCTTTTCCCGGTCCTGTTTGGTCAAAGCCCCTTCGTGCCAGGTTATATTGGTCGCTTTTTGTATGGTCATTGTTCCTTCTCCGATCTTTGCGTTTTTTGTGTCAGCCGTTATTCAGGCCCTTGTAATAATCCATCAGGATCTGGGCAACCTCGGGCCGGGTGAATTCCTTGGGAGGCATCTGGCCTTCGGCCAGCATCTTGCGGAGCTGGGTTCCGCTGATCAGGACGCGGTCGTCCTTGCCGTGAGGGCAGGTTTTCATGGATGCCATACCGTCGCATTTGTGGCACCAGAAGGTCCAGTCGATCTTCAGGGGTTTCAGGTG
>Ga0180438_10008578_pt1 | contig 12969 bp, 12 predicted proteins | sample SS_ome_12_FD_132455 | JGI IMG/M metagenome (GOLD analysis project Ga0180438, IMG submission 132455) | Hypersaline lake sediment archaeal communities from the Salton Sea, California, USA - SS_3_D_2 metaG | ecosystem: Environmental > Aquatic > Non-marine Saline and Alkaline > Hypersaline >...
ATGGATATGGCAAGAGCGTGCTCGGTTTGTGCGAGGTTTCGCATCAAAATTTTGTTGAGCGCTGCCAAAAATGCACCGCTCAAGACGATGATCGAGGCCCATTCAAAGACATTAGAGCCGGGTTGTACGGCAATGATAATGCCGAGCATTCCAACGACAACTGCTAGCCAGCGATCCCAAGAGACCGTTTCTCGAAGCAGCAGCGCGCTTAGAATGATCATGAAAAAAGGAGAGGTGTAGCCAAGAGTATAGATGGCTGTAAGCGAGCTAAATTTGAAAGCACACATAAACGCATAGGTCGATCCGAGATTGATAATAAGTCGGAAGAGGTGCCGTTTTGCGTGGGTTGTTCCAAGAGTATGACGAACACCTCCTTGGAAGAAAACGGCGATGAAAAGGGGCGCGATGCGCGTAACAGCTCGCAGAAACGTTGTCTGATTGACGGAGTAGGTGCCCATCAGGTGTTTGAGAAAGGCATCGGAAAAGGCGTAGAGCGCAAGGCCGATAATCATAAGAAAGATGCCCAAAGTTGCCCGATTGTGTAGGCGTCGATCTATAGTATGAGACATGCGTTCCCCGTATATAAACAGAATGTATATAATACCATTTTTAATAATTCTGTGTCAGTTTGTTTTTCTAGATTTATTACCCCGGGTTGCCACCAATTTTTCCCTTTAGCGCCACAGATTTAGGCCATCTTTCACGTCTTTTTTCTTGCCCAGGGCTATTATTTTGACAGTCGAATGAGATCTTGCAGGATGAGCACAGCCTCTTCGAGAAGATGGTCTTCATCTTCTGTTTGGAAATAGAGGGAAGAGGGCCGTTTGGACCGTCTGGTGCGCTCTCTTTGAAGTTGGGGGAGAAGAGAGCGATATTGTTCTGTGGGAGCTTGTAGGTAGGGAAGGTATTGTCTTTTGTACCAGGAAAGATCCTCTTTTGAGATGTCTTCTAAAAGATCGTTGAACCGGGGTTCGATATCATCGTACTCTTGGACGGGCTTGTCTCTGGGAGGAGGTGCATGGTCGGAGATAGCGATATCTGATAACACTCCTTTGCCTTGAAAGCAGTACCCCGAGACAGTATGAATTCTTCCCACAGTCATCTTCATGGGGAGAGCTTCACTTGAGCTTCTCGTTACCGTCTGCATTTGGACACTTCCCTTTCCATAGCTTCTCGGATCTCCGACAATAATAGCTTTTCCATAATCGGCAAGAGCCTGGGCTACGATTTCTGCAGATGAGGCTGTTGTGTGAGAGATGAGAACGATAATGGGGCCTGTATAGATACGTTTTGGATCCTGGTCTCGAAAAATGTGTTGGGTTTTGTTTTTATAAACGGCAGAGGCGACAACTCCTGTGGAGACGAAAAGACCCACCACTCTGGCCGCTTCAGAGATGTAGCCGCCCTTATTGTCGCGAAGATCGATAAGCATTCCCGATAGGGGCCTTTTTGCTTTGATAAGGCCTTCCTCTATGTCCTTTTCTGTAGAGACATTGGATCCCCGGTATAGGGAAGGGATGGTGATGAGGGCTATTGATCCTTGAGGTGTAGAGCGGTGTTGTACGGAGACCCTTCCTTCTGAAATAGTATACGGTTTGCTTGGAACGGAGGTTGAAAGTGACGTGTTGTTTCTCTCTATTGTAATATGCACGCTCTTTTCTTCATCACTATGAAGAAAGCTGTCTATCCCTTCTTGAGACATAGACGAGCAGTCGATGTGGTTGATGGAAAGAAGCGTGTCGTTTACCTGCACAATACCCATCTTTTCGGCAGGAGATCCCTTGGTGATTCGCTCGATCTGCCACGATCCGTTGGTTTTTTTGGCTGTAATTCCTGTGCCAATGCCCTCTTTTGTAAGACGCTCTCGGAGGGCGCGAGCCTGGTCCTTGTTCATAACTTTTGAGTGAGCATCGAACGTGGCAACAATGGATTTGAGGATAAAGCGGGCAAGTTTCGGTGCCGTTTCCCCGGTTGGAGAAAGAGAGAGCCATAGATCTTCATGAGAAGCTGCGTCTTTAGAAAGAAGGGAGAGCCTGTCGTGCAACTCTTTGTCATCGGTCGCATAGTTTTCGAAGTGGGGAGGTTCTTTGCCCTCCCTTTGTATGTTCTGTGATCGCCTAATTGCTTTTTGGCAGATCTCGAGCATTTCGAAATAGGTGGAAAAAGAATGATTTTTAATTCTTTGGGCAAAGCGTTTACCGTCGCTTTCTTGAAGAAAGGGAGAGACTTCTCTTTGGAGTAAGTAGACTTTATGTGGATCAAAGAGCTCAAAAAAATGAGCGTTTGATTCGATGGCGCGTTTCTCATCGATACGCCCTTTGCCGTTGTGACGCTCAAACAGGGCATCGAGAATGGTAGGAAGATCGTGAAGAGAGAACTCTTTTGTCGGGATGAGCTCTTCTGTGCCTAAACAGGGCGGTTGGATGAGAAGAAGAAGGATAAAAAGAAAGCGCACGTTTGGGGGCCCTTTATTAATATAAAGAAATAATTTTAGCCCACAGCAGAAAGAATAAAACTCTTTGAGCGGAAGTAGGCGATCATGGTACTATCTACCACACGTACTCTTTTACGAGATAATTCTCCAGGAAAAGTTGGTGGGGAATTGAAACTGAAAACAACTATTAAGGGAAAAGATTTATGCCAACAATTAACCAGTTGGTCCGTTCACCGCGAAAACCAAAAAAATGGAAAGGGCGAGCTCCTGCATTAAAAGCCTGTCCTCAAAAGCGTGGTGTGTGCGTACAGGTTAAAACCAAAACTCCTAAAAAGCCGAACTCTGCTCTTCGAAAAGTGGCCTGGGTCCGTCTATCTACAGGTCAAGAGGTGATTGCCTACATCGGTGGAGAGGGACACAATTTGCAAGAGCACAGCATTGTGCTTGTCCGTGGTGGCCGAGTTCGCGACTTGCCCGGTGTTCGATATCACATTGTTCGAGGTGTGCATGACACGGCTCCTGTGAAAGATCGAAAACAGGGTCGATCGAAGTATGGGGCGAAACGACCTAAGTAGTCCTTATATTGTATATATGAAACGTTTTAAGGAAAGTTGAGAGATGTATGTCTAGAAGACGAAGGGCAAAAGCCAGAGAGATAGCTCCAGATCCAAAGTATAGGAGTCAAGTGCTGGCGAAGTTTATCAATAAGATTATGTTGAACGGAAAGAAAAATTCCGCACGACGAACTGTCTATGGAGCTCTTGAGAGGTTCTCTTCTCGGATCAAACTTGACAATCCTTTAGAGGCATTTGAAGAAGCTCTTGAGAATGCTAAGCCTTCTATAGAGGTAAAATCTCGCCGAATTGGTGGGGCCACCTATCAGGTCCCAATCGAGATAGCTCCAACGAGAAGAACCTCTTTGGCTATGCGATGGATTATAGGTTTTTCCCGTAAGCGTCCGGGAAAATCGATGGAAGAGGCGCTCGCCCTTGAGCTTGCTGATTGCTACAACAACCAAGGAACGACAATTAAAAAGAAAGAAGACACACATAGAATGGCTGAAGCAAACAAAGCCTTTGCACATTACAAGTGGTAGGATAAAAAGTATTTATGACAGATCAGAAGGAAAGGACATTACGGGATCTTAGAAATATCGGCATCATGGCTCACATTGATGCTGGTAAAACGACGGTTACTGAGAGGATTCTGTATTACTGTGGCCGAACTCACAAGCTTGGTGAGGTTCATGAAGGGGCCGCTACAATGGACTGGATGGAACAAGAGCAAGAGCGTGGAATTACGATCACCTCAGCTGCGACAACGGTCTTTTGGAAAGATAACCAAATTAATATTATCGACACTCCTGGTCACGTTGATTTTACCGTAGAAGTTGAGCGATCTCTTCGTGTGCTTGACGGTTCTGTAGCTGTCTTTTGTGCGGTAGGAGGCGTTGAGCCTCAGTCAGAAACTGTGTGGAGACAAGCAGACAAGTATGCTGTTCCTCGTATTGCTTTTGTCAATAAGATGGACAGGATGGGGGCCGATTTCTTTGAAGCTGTCGAAAGTATTAAAGATAAACTCGGTGCCAACGCCTGGCCGGTCCACTATCCCCTAGGGGCAGAGGCCGAATTTAAGGGCATGATCGATATTCTCACCATGAAAGCATACTATTTTCATGATGAGACGTTAGGTGCCGATTGGGAAGAAAAAGAGATTCCCGAAGAGCTTCTCGAAGAATGTAAAAAAATGAGAAACGATCTTCTCGAAGATTTGGCAACCTATGATGAAGCGTTTCTTGAAAAAGTTATTGAAGATCCAGACAGCATTGCACTAGCAGATATTCATGATGCCATGCGTAAAGCTGTTTGTAATAATAAAATTACGCCTGTTCTTTGTGGTTCTGCATTTAAAAACAAGGGTGTGCAGCAGCTTCTCGATGCTGTTATTGAATGGATGCCCTCTCCTTTAGACAGAGGGGCTGTTCGAGCATTTGAGCCGACAACTCATGAAGAGGAAATTCTTGAGCCGTGTGAAGATGCTCCGCTTGGGGCATTGGCGTTCAAAATTATGTCAGACCCGTATGTTGGTCGACTGACCTTTGTTCGTGTGTACAGTGGAGTCCTTAAAAAGGGTACAGCGATTCTCAACAGTACAAAGGGAGTTAAGGAAAGGGTCTCCCGTGTTCTCGAGATGCATGCGAATCAGAGAAAGGAATGGGATCAGGTAAGTGCAGGTTACATTGCCGCCATTGTTGGACCTAAAAACTTTGCAACAGGCGATACCATCTGTTCTGTGGACCACCCAATAATTCTTGAGAAGATGGAGTTTCCAGAGCCTGTTATTTCGATGGCCATTGAGCCAAAATCAAAAGCTGAGCGTGAAAAGCTTTCACTTGCTCTTTCGGCGCTTTCTGATGAAGACCCTACATTCCGGGTGAGTTCAAACGAAGAGACAGGGCAGACAATTATCTCAGGGATGGGAGAGCTTCACCTTGAAATTCTTTATGACAGGATGAAGCGAGAGTTTGGTGTTGATGCTGAAGTTGGCGCGCCTCAAGTTGCCTACAAAGAGACCATTTACGCCCCCGGTAGTGCTAAGACAAAGTTTGTCAAACAAAGTGGTGGTCGAGGTCAGTATGCTCACGTTGAGATCGAGATCTCTCCTAACGAGCGTGGTAAGGGCAACGAGGTTGTCAGTAAGATTGTCGGAGGGGTTATTCCCAAAGAGTATATCCCTGCCACCATCAAGGGGATCGAGGAAGGACTTAACAACGGGATTCTCGCAGGCTACCCCCTTGTCGATGTCAAGGTTGAGATCGTTTTTGGTTCCTACCACGAGGTGGATTCGAGCGAACTTGCCTTTAAGATTTGTGGTGCTATGGCCGTTAAAGATGCGGCTAAGAAGGCGAGCCCGGCTCTTTTAGAGCCGATCATGAAGGTCGATGTGACAACTCCAGAAGCGGCGCTTGGCGATGTGTTTGGAGACATAAGCAGTCGACGAGGTCAGATTCGCGGCCAAGAGGATGCAAAAGGTGGGGCGAAAGTCATCCATGCCTTTGTGCCTTTAAGTGAGATGTTTGGTTACTCAACGCGGCTTCGCTCTCTCTCCTCGGGTCGTGCGACCCACACCATGGAGCCAAGCCACTTTGAAAAGGTGCCCGTAAAAATTCAAGAATCGATAGTGAGAAAGTAAAGAAGATGGTTAAGACAGAAAAACAAGAAAAAAAGCAGCCAAAGGCTACCCGTCAAAAGATTCGTATCTGTCTAAAAGGATACGACAAGAGAGTACTTGATTGCTCAACATTGGATATTGTTGAGACTGCAAAAAGAAGTGGTGCCACCGTTGTAGGGCCCATTCCCCTTCCTACACGAAGGGAGATATTTACTGTCTTGCGATCTCCTCACGTAGACAGAAAGTCGAGAGAACAGTTCGAAATGCGAACTCATAAGCGTCTTGTCGATATCTTGAGCCCAACATCGAAGACCATTGATGCTCTCAAAGCGCTGAGATTGCCAGCCGGTGTCGATATCAAAATCCGTGCGGCATAAAAAGTATTTCAAGAGATAGAAAAAGAAGGCCACCTGATATTCAGGTGGCCTTTTTGTGTTATTGCTTTTTGTTGTTGGGGCGTTGATTTTCGGTGTTGCATTGTGGACAGGTCGATACTCGGTAGAACGCAGAATACTCATGGTTGCACTGTTGACAGGTAACGGTTTTTTCTTTTCGTGGTTTGACAAATATTTTGCCTTCTTTTGCAACACGGATAAGCCGAACGGGAACTTCTTTCCCTTCAATTGTTGCGATAATACCGGAGTCTGTAATCTGAAGATCTTGGAGTGTTACCTCGAAAAAACCTGCACGACGGTCTATTTGAGGAGCACCAGCGGGGCGGGGAAACAGGTGATGGACACGGTTACGAACACCAAGCTTATTGCCGGGCGTCTTTGCTTGCAGGGAACAGGTGGTTGCTAAAAGAAAAAGGCATAACAGTTTTTTCATAACAAAACTCCTTTATAGATTATCCCCTCAACAGTCTGTTAATGACTAGGGGCTTGTTAAAAGTGTATACTTCCCGTCTTCTGATAAAGTCAATGGTTTTAAAAAGTAGAACTATTTCCAGAAATATTTCGGCTCAAAATGGAAACCTTTTTGTGAAGAAAGAAAACGGTTCTCCCGCTAGTTCAAAACCGATACAACGCCCGTTTAATGCATCGTAGCTATATCTAGTAGGATTTTCCCCTATCTTGGAGAGCATGTGTGCTCCCTTATATAATAAATAGAGGTTTCTTTCGGTCTCTCTAGTGCTGGTAAAAGAAAGGAGGTGTTGAGGCGCATGTGCCGAAAATGTTTCTTCGATTGTCGTTTTCTGTTTATAGATGCTGTCAAATTCTCTTTTCTTCTTTGGACAATCTCTTTTCTTGGTTGAATATGTGTCCCTTACAATAGTCATATTTGGTTCATCTATATCGCGTATTTGGCTCGTGTAGTTCCATTGGTGAGGCAACCGACCCTGTATCGCGTGGTCGAAATCAAACATTTTCTTTCGTCGCCCGATGTCCAGTAAGGCGTTGCGCAATATGATAAGAGAATCCGTGTGACAAGAGAGGTCGTCTGCTTGTCGCAATTTTCGATTAATGAATAAAATTACGCCGTTTGCCAATAAATTATTGTGTAACAATCGAAGGCAACCATTGCTACATGGAAACTGATTTCCTACACTATCCATTAACACGGCCTCCCAAGAGATAGAATTAGCCCGTTTTTTAAAGAGAAGGGGGCTTGTATGCTCCTTTTCTTGATCCCAAAATATAATTGTTCCAAAGGCGGGGAGACGATTTTCTGTAGCGTGCTTAACCAATTGATGGATACTCTCTGGTGTAGAGAGGAAGATGTCTATGTTGTATTTTTCCTTATAAAAGAGAGTCATATATGCAAGAGCCCTTGCAAGGGGTATGTAGATCTTTGAGAAACGCTTGTCTGCAAAACGAGATGATCTCACTCCCCTCAATCGTTCGAGTGGTATTGTGCTATTTTCGGTTGTTGATACTTCTTGCCTAAGAAGCGGTGAAAGATCACAAGTGGATTTCTGAACATTTTCTTCGCGATCAAAAAAGCCCAAGTTATGGAGAGGTTCATATTGATATGCCGCATCTGTAATTACCCCTGCAATATCCTTACACGTCACTCTGCGGCCTTCCTTAAGCCCAGGCTGCGCCTAAAGTCGCAACATTCGCGCATCTGGCCTCCCTGGCCTATCTCCTGAGAAAAACAGGGTACAGCGCAGACTTTTAAAGGAATCTCGACACTCTGTTGCATCATATAGGTTTCCTTATATGGTTTGACATATAACTGTCCTCTTATATTGTGCAAAATACTATAAAAATATGTATTATAATGCAAGGCTTTCTAATGTTTTCGGTTAATATCGGTACGGTTAGAAAATAACGTAAGAAAAAAGTGATTTGATTAATCCCATGTTGTGTTAATATATTATGTTCAGGTTGTCAAGGATATGGGGGCAACTGTTAGGTTTATACAACAACACATGGAAGGTGGAGAAATGGACATACTCAAAGCGGCACATCCTCAACATCCCGATATCTTAGGAATAGCGAACGGGCGGAATGAGGAGTCGTTAACACCGAGTTTTTTATGCAATGTCCTTCAACAATACGGGCCGATTTATATACCTAAGGAGATGTTGGAAGACCAACAAGTAGCTAGGGTTGCTGCTACAGCAGAGCTTGTATTTGGACAAATACGCCCTGAAACAGAAGAAAACCTGCAATCTATCGGCGCTCGTTCGTTTTTATGTGGTTTGCAAAATATATCTGATGAGCAACTTTCTTGTTTACGCAGTTCTTGGAAAGACGCAGGACTAAGCTTTTTATTTGATGTAGGCGGTGTATTCAAAAAAGATAAACACGTCATCTTTGCCGCTTTAAACCATGAGCCTCTCACAAACGTCGTTCAGCAGCTTAGAGCAATCAAATCACCGCTGCTTCAAGACAGGGATATATTCGAGCTTGTTGCCAAAGCTGCTGACCGTAACAACGTAGAAACACTTCTTAAGGTACTTCAGGAACACAGTCCCGAGCTCTTAGGTGATCGAGAGATCGAAGATCTCTTCGAAGATCTCTTCGGTGATCAAGAGATCGTAGAGTCCTTGGTGGCTGCAGATTTCCCAGCAATCCTTCAAGCGCTTGATAAGGTTAACTCACCCTTGCTTCAAGACAGAGCATTTATGTTATTGTTCGTGAAGGCAATAATCTCGCAGGTAACCTACAGGTACGATTCAAAAGTGCTTCTTGACATACTTATTAAGCACAGTCCCCATCTCTTAGAGGATATAGATCTTGTAACACTCTTGATAGAACTCGATATTAGAGAGACCTTTTTGGCGCTTACGGAGGTTGAGTCACCTTTATTGAAAAACAAATATGTTATATCTTTGCTCGTGAAGGACGCCTCCTTGTACGGTGCAGAGCTAATTCTTGAGATGATTGAGCGTGGCGTCGATTTCTTTGGCTATCCAGAAGTTATGGACTGCTTGGGGTGTATAGATTCTAAACGAGTAGCCGTCGCTGTGTCTAGGGGAAACACATGCCGCCAAGAGAGAGCCGCAAGCAAAATGGCGGTTTCTTAAGGCCTTCTAGGCAACGGTAACAGTATACCTCTGGTCTTTTCATATGATGAGTTTTACGTTGAGGTATCTTTGGGAGGGGACTTTTCTTTCTCCACAACCGAAAGATTGTAATCTAAGGGTTTTACTGGGACAGATAGGGATTTTGTGCTTCCCTTGCAGATAATTGAAAGCCAATACACCGACTGTTTAATTCGTCTTCTGTGTATCTAGTGGTATCTTTACCTATTGTAGATACGATTTGGGCTCCCTTGTAGAGTAAATACAGGTTTCTTTCTGATTCCCTTGTCCCGGTAAAATGTGTTGTCGATCGACTAATGCGTTCTGTGACTGTAACCTTTCGTTTATAGGTTCGATCAAACTGTTCCTTTGTTTTTGGAGCATTCCTCTTCCTGGGTTGCTTTGAATGAAGATCTCGTATGATAGATGTCTCTGGTTGATCAATATCGTCCTGTCTTTGACTAATATAGTCCCATTGAGCAGGTATCTCATTTTCTAGAGCGGCGAAATCGACCTCTTTTTCTCGGTTTTTGATATCTAACAGCACATTTCGTAACATAATTAAGGCTTCTGTATGACAAGAATCCATATCTGCCTGTCGAATACAGTTATTAATAACAAGAGGCACATTGTTTGCGCTTAGTTTTTCTTTCAAATAAATAAAGGAAGGAGGGATGCTTTCAGATCCAAATTTAGGTTCAAAATTGCCCCCAAGGCTATCTAGTAATAGTGCCTCCCATCTCCCTGTAGTTGTTTTTTTAAAGATAAGAGTGCTTACATGACCTTCTGTTGAATTCCAATATATGATCGCTCCAAAAGATGCTAATGCGTTTTGTGCTGCCCGGTTAAGCAGTTGCATAATATCTTGAGGATCGGAAAGAAATATTGTTATACCATATTTTTCTTGGTAAAAGAGAGCCATATATGCAAGGGCTCGTGAAAGGGGCACGCAGATGTTCGAGAATCTCTCATCTGAACAACGAATTTCTCTATTAACCCTGTCTCGATAGGCTGTAGATCTAATTTTTTGCTTATCTTCTTCAGAACTTCCTTCTGTTGGTGTTAGTCGATCAAAAATTGAAAAATTTTGAAGGTAATCATAGGATTGTTGAACATCTTTTTCGACTCTAAAAAAGCCGCTTTCTTGAAGAGCTTCGTAGTATTGTTTGGTATTTGTAAACACTGTTGCAATCTCTTTTGTCTCTTCCACATGTGGAGCGGGCTGATTAGTGATGGTTATGTCGATTTGTTCTTGTTGTCCGAATATACGGCGCAAACAATTAGTAACCCGAGAAAGATACGTATAGGGCAGAGGGGATCTGTTGAGAGATTGTACCTTTTCCCAAAGATCTCTCGACCGGTCTCCTTGAGGCAGATATAGTGAGTGCTCTTTCCCAGCAATGGTTACGTTTACAAGCTCTTGTACGTTGACCATATATCGGAGGCGATTACACACTTCACGAAAGATGCTTGGACGAATGAGAGTAATTTTTACCTCTTGCTTGTTTTCTAGTGCTGTTGCCACTTCTTCAAACTGTGTGAAGTAATTTTGGACGCGGATTGGATTATCAAGATTTTCTATAGAGCCCGCCATATATTCCTCCGGCTAATTTAATTATGTAGGAAATAAACCAATTGTACAATAAGCTCTTTTTTGATTATTTCGATTAATCGCGATAAAAGCAGATTAAGCGGAGGGATTTGGCAAAAAGAGTCAAGAGTAGCTGACATTTAGAGAGAATTTTGGCACAGTTTAGATTGTGTATGAACAAGAAATTAGGTGTTGAAAAACGTGAAAAAGACATATCTTATTTTGCTCCGTCATGGAGAGTCGATGTGGAACAGGGCCAATCTTTTTACAGGATGGGTCGATGTTCCGCTTTCTCCACAAGGCATTGAGGAGGCATTGAGAGCCGGAGAAGAGCTTGCAAAGTACGATATCGATGTGGTCTTTAATTCAACGCTTGTTCGGGCCACGATGACAACGATGCTAGCCTTAAGCACAAGCAAAAAAACTCCTATTGTTCAGCATGAAGAGGGAACGCTTCAAAAGTGGGGGAAAATCTACTCTGCGCACACTCTTGAGGAGATTATTCCGGTCTTTAAGGCAGACGCTCTCAACGAGAGGATGTATGGAGCTCTGCAAGGGCTCAACAAAAAGGAGACTGCAGATACATATGGTGCAGATGTTGTTCACAAATGGCGACGGGGATATCGAGACCAACCTCCAGAAGGTGAGAGTTTGGAGCTGACCCTACAGAGAACACTGCCGTATTTTGAAAAAACTATTGAGCCCGCTCTCCAAGGTGGCAAGACGGCCTTGGTATCGGCCCATGGCAACTCCTTGCGCTCTATTGTAAAGCATTTAGACAAGCTCGATGAAGAGGAGATTCTTCGCTGTGAGATACCGACAGGGATTCCAATAGTATATGAATACAGTAATGGAAAATACAAAAAAGTAAGATGAAACAACGATTAAGTAAGGTAATGGCCGCTGCAGGGATAGCCTCAAGAAGGACGTGTGAAGAGCTTATCTTTGCAGGATATGTGCAGGTCAATGGGAAAAAAGCAGATCTTCCTCAAACGATGGTCGATCCGGAAGAAGATACTATAAAGGTTAAAGGGAAACTCATTAAAAAGGCCCCAAAAAGGGTTTATTATGCCCTCCATAAGCCTGTCGGGTATGTGTGTACGAATTCTTCTCAGGTGAAAAAAAGGGCTGTAGATCTTATAGAGACAGATTGCAGGCTGTTTACTATTGGTCGGCTGGATAAAGAGACCTCCGGTCTTATTCTTTTGACAAATGATGGTCACTTTGCCCACCGCGTTATGCATCCTTCAGGTGGCGTTAAAAAAGAGTATATCGCTAAAGTAGATAGAGAGATCTCACACGAACATCTCACATCCCTATCTCAAGGGTGTTATGTGGAAAACGTGTTGGTTCGTCCTGTTAGTGTGAAGAAGGTGCGTCGGGCAACCATTCGGATCGTCGTTCAGGAGGGCCGCTATCATGAGGTCAGGGAGTTATTGGCCTCTGTTGGGTTGACAACGCTTGAGCTGAAACGAGTTCGAATTGGGGGACTTTCTCTTGGGAATCTCCCATCTGGTAAGTGGAAAATGCTTGATTCAGAAGAAGTGAAAAAGTTGTTTCCAGACAAGGAAAAGGAGAAAAAGAAATGAAATATTTTGTGACCGTTGTTGCTGTTTGTGTGATCTATTGTGTTTCTTTGTTTGCAAATACGACCGGAAAAGAGGTTTTTCTTACTATTCTTGCCCGAAACAAGGAACATATTCTTCCCACCTATCTCTCATCGATAGAGGGACTTGACTACGATAAGAAGCTTATTACCGTCTACATCAATACAAATAATAATGATGACAATACTGAACGGCTTTTGTCAAATTGGGCAAAAGAACATGAAGGACTGTATAAAAAGATTATTTTTGAAAGCCATGAGGTTGCAAACCTTTCGTATGGAACCCCTCATGAGTGGACAGAGGATCGACTTCAAACGTTAGCTCGTATCAGAAATAAAAGTTTACAAATAGCCAAAGAGTCTGGAGCCGATTTTTATTTTATCGTTGACTGCGATAACTTTCCCATTCCTTCGACGCTCTCAGATCTTGTTGCGAAGAATCTGCCTATTGTCGCCCCAATGTTGCGCTCTATTCCTGACCAAGAGAACTTTTCGAGCAATTATTTTGCAGCGGTTACAGACACTGGCTTTTATGAAGATGTACCGGAATATTACGAGATCTTACTTAGAAAAAAGGTGGGTACATTCAAGGTCCCTCTTGTGCACTGCACCTATTTGATCAGGAAAGAGTATCTTGATCTGTTAAGCTATACCGATGATACAGATGACTATGAGTTTATTATCTTTTCGAGAAT
>Ga0180438_10008579_pt1 | contig 12965 bp, 7 predicted proteins | sample SS_ome_12_FD_132455 | JGI IMG/M metagenome (GOLD analysis project Ga0180438, IMG submission 132455) | Hypersaline lake sediment archaeal communities from the Salton Sea, California, USA - SS_3_D_2 metaG | ecosystem: Environmental > Aquatic > Non-marine Saline and Alkaline > Hypersaline >...
TTTTAATTGTTTTAATTCTCCTATACTTTCTGGTATTTCATTTATATTATTGTTATAAAATATTAAAGTTGTTAAATTTGATAATATATATATTGAATATGGAATTATATTTATATAATTACAAGATATAAATAATTCCTCTATTGTTTCTGAATATTTTATATGATATTTAACCAATTTTTTATATTCCCTTCATCTGATATAAATACTTTTGCACACATTTTTAATTGTATAAAAAAATAAATTTAAATTCAATTTTATCAATTAAAGCTGAAAACACTATGCACTTTATTAATATTTTTTTAAATAATTATTTGCTTCCCTTATTATCTCTTGTTGCTGCTTCTTAGTCTTATTATTCCAATGCTTTACTTGAGGTGCTGTTGAGTAATTCTTCGCTAATTTTAATTTATTCAACCTTATAAAATTATAATAAATCGCATCAAATAATTCTGCCGCTTCCTTATTATCTATTGGATTCTCCTTATCCTTGAAATAATTCGACATCTTTTTCATATAATTTGATGATGCTAAATATGGACGAGTCATCATTAAATTACCACAAGAATATTGACTCATACCATATACATTCGGATACATAAATACATGATACGAATCCATAAACATCGATTGATACCAATCAAATACATCCTTCGGCTTCACACCTGTCAATAATAAATAATTACCTACATACATTAACCTTTCTATATGATGTAAGTAGCCATACTTCATCACCTTATCTAACATATCATCTATAAATTTAAAATTACTTGTCAGTGTTTTTGCAGCCTTTGAATTACTTTTTAAATTACAAGTGAGATTACTATTCAAATTACTTTTTGAATTACTTTTTGAATTACAAGTGAGATTATTTTTTTTATTTTTTGCACTCTTTGAATTACGAGTGAGATTATTTTTTACATTTTTTATAGACTTTGAATTACTATTCGAATTACGAGTGAGATTATTTTTTTTACTTCTTACACTTTTTGCAGCCTTCAATTCACTTCCCACTTTCTTATAATACCACAAATTCTTATTCAACTTTTTTTTATTATTAAAATAATTTCCACTACTCAATCTCACTCGGTCATACCTATATATTAATCTACAATACTCTCGCCACCCTATCAATTGTCTTATAAAACCCTCCAATGAATTTATTGGTATCGACTTCCCTCTCACATATTTTAATACTGCATATATTATATTTCTCGGTGTTAATAATCCTATATTTGTTAAAGGACTCAACAAACTATGATAACCATATATCACCGACGAATTTACCGCATCCTCATATGGACCAAATAATCTTAATCTCTTCTTTATAAAATTATTTAACCACAATTTTGCTGACACATGATTCGTTGGTATATAATAATATTTATCCTCACCCGGATTACTACCAAAATTTTTTTTTATATAACGCTTCGCCTCTTTCACATATTTATTATTTATCACTTTTATTTTATCTTTCGGAATATTCGACTTTACAAATGGCTTCCTATTCTCACTATCAAATACATACTTCCCTTTTATTGGCTTCCCATTCTTCATCATTAATATATCATGATACTTACGACTCCAAATATAAAATGATCTAAAATTATAATTTTTCCCCTTCTTATTTTTTAAATACTTATTCAAATCTTCTGGAGTATTCAAATAACCCAAATTATTTTTTATATTTAATCTTATTTTTTTCAACCTACATATTTTTTTTATATCCAACATTACATAATGATCCTCCGCATCATATATGTTTACCTCTGAGTTTCTATACTTTGCCATCACCTTTGATAAACTTTTATTATAATCTACATATGTTATCTTGCACTTATACTTTTTTTTTAATACATCTCCATACGATTTCATTGTCGCCCTATGCATTATCAACTTTAATTTATGATAATTATATTTTGTAAAATAAACAGGGTGCTCCACTATTATTACTTCTGCTTTTTTTAAATTTACATCCAAAAATAATGTTGTTGGCAATATTATATAAATTTTCTTTACCTTCGATTTCACACTCATTACTTGTTATTATATACAATTTATACAATACTTCTGAAAATATACAATGCCTTTTATTATATTTAAGGACCAAAAGCATTATACATTTTTAATTAAATTGTTTAACTAACATATTAAATAATTTTGTTGATTATTAACTCAAAAAAAATATAATTATGTTTTAGAATTTTATCTATATTACCATATTGAAATACATTTTTTAGTAAATTTATATATTTTTCTGGAATTATATTATTATTACACCATCTTGGATGATCTATTTCTAAATATTTTATAAATTCATCTAATGATTCTTCTGTTGATTTAAATTCTGGAACTTTCGCCATTATTCTTTTATACTTTCAAATACATAATTCAATTTTTATCTGATCTTCTCTTATCTTTATCTCATCTTCTATTTTTGAATAGGTTTCTATTCCCTTCTCCTTCTATTTTTTTTTAATTAGAAAATGTTTGGTTAAAAAAAAAGAATAGATGAGAGGAGATTAGGAGGAAAACCTAAAAAGATAGAGTAGAAATATTGAGATACGATAGGAACACTTTTAGGGGCCCCCTAAAATATGATAAATAGGTAAGAGAAACGTAGAAATATAATTGAGGGTGATACAAAAGAGTGCAAGGGGCCCCCTAAAAATCAAAAGGGCCCCGTGAAAAACAGTTAGGGGGCCCCTAAAATATGGTGAATAGATAAGAGAACATTGGAAACGTAGATAATAGTGATACAAAAGAGTGCAAGGGGCCCCAGGGGCCTCCTGATTTGAGAAAGTTGATATATATAAAAATACAAAATGAGAGATGGGAAAACACTTTTATATATTTTGGAAGTTACCTAAAACAGGGGGCCCCTGGGGCCCCTCACATACAAAATATTATTTTTTTATTTATTATTCAAGGTTGTTTTATTAAATAAGATTTGAATATACTATATATACAAGGGGCCCCCTGATTTTCAAAAGGGCCCCCTAAAAAAATATAACTAATCATAGTTAATTATATGAAAAAATAAGAAAAAAAAATAATATAGATTTTTTCATTCAATCATCAAATTCATGTTCTATAAATCTAATATTTTTAAGATACTTTTTCTTTCCACCAAATCTTTTTGTCTTAAGTTTTGAATTATATAAATCATTATAAATAGTTGTAATTCTTTTATAAAAATTTTTATCGTCAATCGGATTTTCAACATCATTAACATACTTACTATAAATATAATCCAATGTAAGTATTCTATTTTTACCATTATTATTTGGATGTCTATTTAAGATTGAAATATCATAATGGTTATTTAATGACATTTTTAATCGATCTACTACTAAATTTTCATCACACCAAACTTTAATTGAATCAACATCACGAAGATTTTCCTTTTGGTCTTCTTTAAAATATTTTGGTGGTTTTAAATTATTATAATTATTTCCATGTTTTAATCTTACTAATAATAATAATTTGATAAAACTTGAATTATAATAACCTGAATTTATTTTAGTTTTTAATTCAGTATTAATATTTTTATGGTTTGGATTTTCAGGGTTCCATTCAGGCATTGAAGAATCTCCAAATAAATTAGGAAATGTAAAATAGCACAATCGATTAGTTAGAGCACCTTCTTCTTTTTTAAAAGCGATATTATCATTAGTAAGGAATAATAAAGTGCCTTGCATTTTAAATTTAACCATATCTCTACATCTAGCATATAAATCTCTAGTTTCGATAGTATCATTACCAGTTAACATTTTAAAATCATGGGTTCCTAATTTATTATTATCAATATCAACTTCAGAAATATTTATAAACCTAACACCTTTACATGATAATAATTCAGGTTGAGCTTGACTAGAAGAGTTTCTTTTTTCAGTAAAAAATTCCAATGGTAAATATCCAATATAATTGTTAAAAGTATTTTTAAGTAAATCGATAAATGAAGATTTGCCATTACGTGATAATTTACCTGTAAGTATTATTGCTTTTTCAAATGTATTTCTACCATCCATACAAATTGATATTATAAATAAAAAGTATTCAATAATTTTATCTACCTCTTTATAATTTATATCAATATTATTTGGATCTAGCCAAGATTTCAATAAATTATATAATTCTATATCAATTTTATTTGCACTTTCTAATAAATAATTATCTTTTAAATCTTTATTTAATATTTCGGTCGGTATATCTACTGATATACATTTTGTTATATAATCAGATCTATTATGATTTTGTAATTCCATTGTTAATAAATTTAAAGTTCCATTTGGAGCATTTAATAAAATTTCATTATTATCAAATTTAACTGAACATACAGATTTACGCATAAGAGCTGCTTTAAAACATCTATTCATTACAGTCATTTGACCTATTAAATTATAAATTTTATTTTTTAATTTAATTTGATCAGATAAACGAGAATCATTATTGAATATTTCTGAATCTTGCTTCAAATATTCTAAAATATCTTTTGAAATTTGACTATATATTATTGGGTGAAGTTGACCTTGAATATAATTTGGAGTTGTTTCATACCATATATTTTTTTCATATATATAATAATGATCATTACAATTTATTGTATTATCCATATAATATTTTATTAAATTTGTTAATGATTCATCATCTGGCCTATAAATAAAATTTATTAATAAATTTTTATATTGGTATACATTTACATTTTCCAACTTTGTTAAATCTAATGGTTCTCTAAATGGTTTTATAATAAATTTAACTGGAATTTTTATTTTATCATTAATATATTTGTTAATATCTTTTAATACTTCTTTTAAATTTTCGGTATTAAAAGTATTACTTTTATATATTTGAAAACCATCATAGTTATATGAAGCTAATTCATAATTTGTTTTTGTTTGAATATATTTCATAGCTTCATATACTATATTTGATTCAACATCTTGTAAAATTATTGAAAATACAGAATTATAAAATTTTGTATCCATTTTTTTTACTTTTCTTGATGCACATATATTTTCTATTAAATCTTTATAATCTACATGACCTAATAATTTCTTCTTTATTTTTTTTATTTCTTTTTTGAAATTCATAAAATTATCAGGTAATATATAGTCATCTCTTGATAGGTTAAATTCACTACACCATGATGATATATTTCCACCATATATTATTCGCGTGTATAAATTTTTAACCATATCTTTTTTTGTTTTATTGTCCAAGTTTAATTCATTATAATTTTTTATTGATTCCAATTTTATATTAAATTCATTTATGATCTTGTCTCTATTATTTATATAATAACTTAGATATTTTGTATCTTCGTCCGTTATACTAGGAATCTTATTTTTATATAAATGTTTTAATATTACAGGATGACAATTTATTATATCTATGTCAACTTGATCTATACATAACGTTGATTTTATTTTATTCCATTGTAATTGAGTCGCCATTCCTGTATTTTTTTCTATTACATAATAACGACCATATGGAATTCCATTATATATTTTTTTTTCATATTTACATATAACACCTCCATCGTTTTCAATAGCATTAGTTAAGTATTTTTTTAGCCTTATTGAGTCCGTTTTCCATATATCTGGATGAAGATATAAATAATCTCTATTTTCAGATAAATTCGGCTTCTCTTTTAGCACTAATGAATATTTTTCAATAATGTTCATTTCTTTATATTTATATTATTATAATATCATAACTAAAAAATAAATTATTTAATTTTTTTAATTTAATTCTGATATTTCATATATTAATTTATCTAATAATCTACCTCACTTTATTATTATGAATCTTAATAATCATAATTTACCTTTTATTATTATATCATATTTATTATTAGATATTATTAGATATTATATCACCTAATATTATTATTAATTATAAAATATTGATTCACCTCTTATATGTTTTATTATTACATATTCTCGTTTTAGTCAATGTTATATTAAATGTATTTTATCTATACTTATTAATAAATTTAATGTTGATATTGATTCTAGAGATTCTAAAGGTGAAACACCACTATTCGCCGCTTTTAAAAAACGCAAAAAATGTATTCTCAAATTTTTATTAGATAATAATGCTGATATCTACATACAAAATAATAAAGGTTATACTATTAAAACTATTAAATACTATAGTAATTCTAAAAAAGCTGATCAAATGCTAAATATTATTAATGAATATTGTTAAGATATTATTATGATATTGTTAAGATATTATTATGATATTATTAAGATATTATTATGATATTATTAAGATATTATTATGATATTATTAAGATATTATTAATTACCAGATATATTTTTTAAATTTTTTTATAATAATTTTATAAGAAAAAAAATAAAATTATTATTTTTAATATTATATTTATATTGCCATCATTTCTATCGCTAACTTTCCTTCCTTATTTTTTATATTTCCATCCACTTCCATTTCTAAATTTTTACCCTTATAATCTTTACCTTTTAAATCAAACTTTTTTTTATTAAACTTCTTTTCACTAAATAAATATCCTACTATCGCTCTATGATTATTCTTCGCACAATAATGTAATGCCGTATTTCCTAAATCATCCTGAATATTCTTATTTATACCATATGATAATAAATAATATGCTGATTTCTTTCTCTCATTCTTATTATTATCTAATTTACATATATCTATTAATAAATTTGACTCTCTTATTACATTCTCATCTTCTATTAATTCTATTATACTATATAAAAATATTGAATAATTAAAAAATCTACTACACCCTATTTTATATACAAACGTTTCTAATAATTCTAAATAAAAATAATCAGTCATCTCTATTTTTACTTCATCTTGTATTAAATTATTTTTAAATACTTCTATTATTTTTAATAATCTATTATGACTCATATCAAAATTTTCATACCAATTTAATACTTCATCATAATATAGATTTATATTCCTTTCTTTATATAATTCATATATTTCTGGGACACCATTATAATTATATAACATTACTATTAATATTAATGAATATTTATTCATTATCTTATTATAATGCCTCCATCTTTCTACTCTAAATTTTTCATAAAATAATTCATCTGACTCTTGTATACTTAATATTTTATATAATTCTTCCAACTTATTTTTATTATTTAGACTATCTACTATACTTTGAATTTCTTTACGATAATCTCTAAATTCTGGAACTTTTGCCATTTTTCGCAGTTTTTTGTTGTTTTTATTAGTATTTATATATTCTTAATTATCTATATTTCTTAAACTCAGAATTCAAATTTGAATTTTTTTTTCATTAATAATATTAAATATTATAGGTCAAGGAGAAGATAATAGTAATAGATAATATGTGTCATCAAGTTTGTATTGGATATCCAGAATGTGATTGTAATCAATTTATCCCTAAAATTGGTGGCCGAAACTGTGCAATATGTAATTGTGAAGAAGATAAACATCTCTTTGTTTGTGGAAATTGTTCAAAAATATATGATTTAAGGTATGAAATACCTTATAATTTCTGTTCACCGGCATGTGTGGAAGAATCACCACTATGTTGTAGATGGGGGTGCAAAAATCGACGATATGGAAGATATAAAACATGTGGTATTACATGTGGCAGGTTGTTAAAAATAGATTTTAATAATCCTGCCAATAATATGAATAATTAAAAACAGTATCAGAGGTAATCTGCATTGCAACCAGGGGTAGAGCGATACACTACCCGGAATTTTGATCATTGGTGTGGAGGAGATCATTAATTCTGGAACTCGTTAAAAAGAGGGGTTGATTAGGTGCCAGGGATTATTTCGCAGTTTTTAATTATTAAAAACTTATATATTTTATGTATTTTATATGTTATATTTTGTATTTTGTATTTATATATGTGTATTTAGAAAAAATTATAAAAAGAACAAAAAAATTTAAAAAATATAAAAAACACAAAAAAATTTAAAAAATATAAAAAACAAAAAAATATATATATAATTTTTTTTATTTATAAATCTTTCTTACTCTACTTAAATAGTTTTCTTTCATATCCGAATAATCTATTATTGGACTTGGATAATCTACATCATACTCTTTATAATATTTATACCAATTATGTATATGATTATTCTCCACTTCTTTTAATTCTGGTATCCACTCTTTTATATACTTACAATCTTTATCATGCTTCTTACCTTGACTCCATGGATTAAATACCACGAAATAATCTTGCGAAGTTATTCCAAAACTACTCGTCCATTGCCAATTTCCATTATTTACTGATGGATCATAATCTGTTAACATTCTCGCATAATATTTTTCACCTGCTCTCCAATCATTTATTAATAATTTTACTAAAAAATTACTTGTTAATAATCTTGACCTGTTATGCATATATCCTGTTGAATTTAATTGTCTCATTCCTGCATCTATTATTGGAAAACCTGTCTTACCTTCCTCCCACTTTTTTAACCAACTTCTATTATTTATCCATTTTATTTTATCCATCTTTTCCTTACCCGATTTAAATCCATAGTTATAAACCACATTATAATAAAAGTCTCTCCATATTAATTGCTTTATTAAATCATTTGCACTTCCTAACACTTCTTTGAACTTCCAATATACTTCACGTATTGATATACATCCAAATTTTATATATGCTGATAATCTTGTCGTCTCATATTCTAAACTATCTCTTTTATTATTATAATTTTTAAATATCTTTATATCTTTCAATATCTTTAATCCATTACTTCGACCTCCTATTAAATCTGGATTTGCATCTCCATACAATATATTGAAGGCTGAAAGCGTTCTACGCTTATCTTTATTTTTTTTATATAAAAATGGATAATTCACTTTCATTAAATTTTTTATTTTATAATTTTTTGGCTTCTCCACTTTCACTTTCTTCACCACATTTAAATATGGAGTAAATTTTGTATATACTTTATTACTGCTCGTCAATATCGAATTTACTGGATGTAATAATATATCTTCGTATGATTTGAAACCCACTCCATACTTCTTACATACCTTTTCTATCTTCTTATCCCTCAATTTACTATATGGAGTATAATCCATATTTACATATACTGATTCTACATCCTTATCATATTTTATTATCTTCTCTATTATCTCTGAGGGCTCTCCATAAAAATAATTTATTTTATCCAACTCTTCTAATGATTCTATCATAAATCTTATCGCATTCTCACTCTTATATTTATTTTTATCTGTTATTTGCTCCGGAGTAAATATAAATATAGGTATCACTTTCTCACTATTCTTGCTACATTCTATTAATCCTATATTATCTACAAGACGAAAATCCCTTCTGAATATAAATATTGACTTTTTATACTTTTTATACATTTGATTTATTTCTAAACCACCTATTATCCATCCATTATTCCAGCAATTTTTAACTATAGTATAAAATATTATTATTGATATAAATATTACTAAAAATAATAATATTAATATTATTAGATTTTTTATCATTTTATATTTCACCTCTTATTTATTTTTTAAAATTGAATTTTTTTTTTTGTTAATTGTTAATCTTTTTAATAGTTGTAGTAGAAAAAAAAATAGATTAACAAAAAAAAATAGTATTTTATTAAAGTATTGTCAACGTAAGATTTAGTCGAGAAGCCGTAAAGGATCAATACTCATATTAAATAAAATATAAAAATGGCAAAAGTTCCAGAATTTAGAGATTGTTGTGAAAAATTTGAAATTAATAATAATAATGATAAATTTAATATAGACAATTTATTAAAAAATAATAAGCCTAATGAAAGATATATAGATAAAAATTTTCTTGATTTACCACAAAACGGTAAATCTGATGGAAAAAATTTAATATCAGCTTCATATAAATATTATCATGATAAATATGATGATGTTCCATATACATCTTTATTTATTAGATATAATAAAAATAATAATCAAATTTTAATTGGTAAATTAAAATATGATAATGTTAGTGTTAATGAGGATGATTATACATATGAATATGTATACATATCATATGTATCTATTGATTCTAAAAATGTATTAAACGATATGTTTAATAAATCAAATGTTCATATATTATACACAGATCAATATTTTTATAGTTCTAATAATTATGAAAATGATAATTTTAGTAGTAAAGATTATTGTATTATATATGCATCCTTAATTCCTAAATTATTTCTAAAAACTCATCATATTAAGGGTCATCCAGAAAATGATGAGTTAATGGATGATTTAGATATTAATGATTATAATAAACAAATAATATCGGATGTTAGATTCCTATATCTTAATTTATTGGGAAAGATAACATATGAAGAATTGTATGGTAAATCTTTGCAACCAAATAAAAAAAATGAACATAATTCATTTTATTATAGTAACTTTATCCCATATTTTTCTGATAAATATTCTGAAATTGCAAAATCATCAATTGAAAATAAATTACAGGAAAAAATAAATTTTTTAAATAATTATATTAATAATATTAATAATATTAATAATAATGATATAACTAATATTAAAGATAAAATAAAAAAATTAGATAATTATAATAATTTATATGATTTAGAACGTGTTCGTGGTGGAATTAATGGGTTGAATATATATGTCAATAATTTAATGGATAATATTATTTGTAATAAAAAACCATATGTGTTTGAATATTCAGATAATGATATTAATGAAGAAAAATATCCAAATTTGATTCAATTATTTAAATTTAATAATAAAGCAATTTTTTCAATTGATGATATTATATTTATTATTGATATGTATAATAATTTTAAAAATTTTAATGCTAACAACATTAAAACAATTTCATATTATTATAAATGCCTTAGTAATATAATATTTAATATTAAAATTGTTAAAAAAATTAAATTAATAAAAAAATATATCAATTATTATAATAAAAAAATTGAACAATATAATAATACAATTAAAAAAGAAATTTATTTTAAACTTAATAAATTAACATATTTTAGTGATAATTGCTTAGTTGAGTTATTATCAGAATATAACAAAATAAATTAACTTTATATATATATTACTTTTAATTTTTACTTTTACATATTTACAAAATTATAAAAAACATAAAAAAACACAAAAAAATTAAAAAAATTAAAAAACCATTCACATACCATCTATATTTTAATTCTTATTTCTTATTTCTTATTATTCTATATTTGATTTCTTATTTTATTTCCTATATTTATGTATGTATAAGGTATGTGTGGACCCAAAAAAATTATATATTAATATTCATTTATATATATATATTTATATTTATTTTATTATGCTTTTTGTTTTCATAAAATTTATTATTATTTTTTTATTACTCAAAGCTGAAAAACGTCAATTTATTCGAAAATAAGTAGGAAAAAATATATTGAAGGCTGAAAGCGTTTATTTATCCAAGAGATAAATTGGAAAAATATATTTTTCCTCTACGCTTATATTTTTCCTCTACGCCTTATATTTTCCCTGAGCACTTATTTATATGTCTTATACTATTCTTATTTAACTTCCAATATATTTCATCTATTATTTATTTTTTAAATTTGAATTTTTTTTTTGTTAATCATTTATACTTTATAACAATTTAATAAAAAAGAGAAAAAGAAAAAGTATAACAAAATTAATAAATATATTAATTAAGTAGTGAAGTGGGATTAAGGGTAGCTACAATAGTAAAAAATGGCAAATAATAATAATAATAATAATAATAATAATAATGATAATGATAATGATAATGATAATAATAATGATTCAAAATATTATAAAAATAGAGATATTTTTAATAATTTACCACAGTTTTTAAAGCAATTTGCGACATACAAAATATATCCAGTTGGATATCAAATGAGATATAAAATTGAAGGTAATATTGTATGGAATGAAAAAAATATTAACCGTTTTATTTCAAAATTACCAAAAAATGGTAAAAAATTAAATTCTTATAATTCTTATACGTTTGCTAGAACACTTTCAAACGATACAAATAAGTTAATTAAACAACAAAATGGGCAACCCCATGCTCATTTATTAATTAATTATCCAATTAATAATACAGAATTATTAATTGTAAAATTCGAATACTCTAAAGTTGAAGACTTTATATTTGAATATAAAGTCTCATACACCCATATTCCAATAAAAACAATATTAACAACTTTACATAGTTTTAAATTGGATAAAACTATGCGAATTGATTTCACAATCAATTCTGATGATTTTTCAGAAATAGATAAGTTTATTATCTATTCTGTTTTAATTCCAAATTTATTTATTGTTGATGGTGATGGTGATATTAATAATTTAAATAATAATATTAATTGTGATGAATATAATGAACAAACTATTAGAAATATTCGTTATTATACTTTAAATTTATCAAATATTGTAAAATTTACAGATATGGCAGCTGTAGCATTTAAAAATGGTGCAGGTTTATTTACAGGCCCTTTTATTTCATATTATTCTGACAATGTTCAAACAATATTAATTAATAAAATAAAAGATAATCCATATTTTGTTCAAATATATAAATGTTTAAAAAAATTTAATAAATATAAAAAAGAATTAGAAAATTTTAGTGAATTAAATGGTAAAAAATTAAGTGATTTATCACGTTTAACAATTAATTCACCAGAATTTAAAAATAATAATATACAAAATTTTGTTAAAACTACTATTGATAATAATTATGTTTATTTTAAATCTACAAATAAAAAATTAAACAATAATAATATTAATAAAATTATTAAAGATTTTGATAATTTAGGATCTGGTGATTATAATGAGATTGATGATTTAGTTAAAGAAATTAAAACACTTAAATCAACATTAATTGATTTAAAGTTTAATATAAAACAATCTGTTCTAAGATCCTTCATGCGTTATTATTATAAAAAAATTAATCAATATATGAATAAAAA
>Ga0180438_10008580_pt1 | contig 12963 bp, 11 predicted proteins | sample SS_ome_12_FD_132455 | JGI IMG/M metagenome (GOLD analysis project Ga0180438, IMG submission 132455) | Hypersaline lake sediment archaeal communities from the Salton Sea, California, USA - SS_3_D_2 metaG | ecosystem: Environmental > Aquatic > Non-marine Saline and Alkaline > Hypersaline >...
AAATGATTTAGGTTATTATGATCCTAATACAAATAGTATAGTCCTTGTAGATGAAGTAATACATAATCCTAATTTTACTGACTATAATACCTTTGCTTTGACTATAATGCACGAATTTGTTCATGCATTTACTGATAAAGCATTGCTTGAAGCAAGTACTCCAGAGCAAATAGCATTTGCAAAACAGATGAAAAAGCTCTATGATTTGGCCAAAAAGCATACGACTAAGCCAGATTTATATGGTTATACTAATGAGCGAGAGTTCACAGCAAGTGTAATGGAGGATGCCGAATTGCAAGAAGACTTGAAATCTCTTCGATATAATTGGTGGACTAGGTTTATAAATGCAGTTAAAGAACTTCTTGGCATCAAAGTAGATACTACTACTGATGAAATGCGGGAAGTAAATAGTATACTTGATAGGTCAACTAGAACAGTATTAGAATATATACCTACTCAGAGTGATTTTGATGCTAGCGGACCTGCTGCATCTAAGCGTAAGATAAGCAAAGAGGAAAAAGTCTGGAAAGAGGCGATGTATCCTATCTATGGTACTATTGATTTAAATGATAGGAAAGATGCTGTAGAGAAGTTGCGTAGTATTCAGGGAGAATTTGAATTTGTAGAGGGGAGAGGTACTGTACATAAAGAATCTAATTGGACTATGTTGGCTGTGACTAGGATCATGTCTCAGTATAATTTGGGTATAGATCAGTCTGAATTAGATAAGGATCAAAAGCTTAAAGATGCAGTAGACAGGGCTGGTGCAATTGGTAGCGTTGTTCATGGTACTATTGAAAGTATACTTGGAGGTAAAGGTAGTACAAAGAATGATCTTGGATTTGTTGCTGGACCTCAACTTAAGAAAGAATTAAGTAAGATAGTAGATAAGTTTAAGGGACAGAATGTAACTATAATTCCTGAACTCTATGTTGCAGATCCCAAGAAAGGCCTTGGCGGTAAGATTGATATGGTTATTATAGACCAAAACAATAAAGTACATCTATATGACTTTAAAACCAAGGAGAAGGGATTTAAGAACTGGACCAGGCGTTTTATTAATAAGCATGATGGTGGCCTCAAGTATTCTAGTAGACAAGCAGCAGATGCACAGCTTACTATTTATAAGAATATAATAGAAGAGACGATAGGATTGGACGTATCTAGTACCGCTGCTATACTGATTGAACCTCAAATAAAGGATAATAAAATAGTTGGTGCTAAACTTACAGAAGAAGTTAGCGATGGAGTAGATAGATTTGGTGGATTCAGTAGAGAAGGTAACAATATATACTGGAAAATGCCCAATATAGGTGCTAAAGAGGCTAAGTTTAATAGTTTCCTTAGTGGTATACCTGGACTAGAAGATCCTACTAGATCATACTATGTAGAGAGTAAGCTTAGGACATTGAGTTATCAAGCACTTGGTACATCTAAGGTAGCACAGACATTAGATAAGTTGCTGGATGGACTTAACGAGCAGATAAAATATGCAGAGAGAAGTGGTAATCAAGTTAAAATAGATAGACTTAAGAGAGCGAAAGAAGAGATTCTGACACAGAAAGATGATCTTGATTCACTTAAGAATATATTACAGTTGGCAGTAGACGATACTTACCAGATTAACCAGAGATATCTCTCTATGAAGAGGAAAGAGGCTGCTGCTACAACTAAAGAAGAGAAAGAAGCACATAGACCTACTATTGGCCAGTTGTTTGGATGGAAGAAGTCTGTTGAGGCTTGGGAAGGGCTAAGAGAATATGTAGCATATCTTCGTGACCAAGTTGAATTAATTGATCCTAAGAAACATCCTGAACAGAAAGAATTCTATGAGGGTATCTTAGCACAAGCAGAGGAAATAGTAAGGAGAGTAGATATAATTAAGGGAAGATATGTAGAAGAAGGAATGCAAAGACTTGCTGATTTCTTGGTTCCTTATTATAATAGAGTTAGAGCAGAACATAAACGATTAGCAATAAGATCATATCGTGAGCAAAAACCCAAAGGTATTACAGAAGAAGAGTATGTAAGAAAGATACTTGAGGAAGAAAAGGAAGGTATTGATATTGAAACTAGGGAGATGCTACTTCAGGAAATGAAGAAGGCTAGTGTAGATATTGGGACTTTGGGATTGTGGTTGGATAACTTACTTGATAGTAAAGATCCAATTACTGCCGCTATGGTTAAAGCTTTTGCTAGAACAGAGAATATATCTCACATGGAGTCTATCAAGACTAGAGATAGAATATTAGATGTTCTACGAAGATTTGAGAAGTCGCATGCAGATAGAGGGGGCATAGTGTCTTATCAAAAACTATATGATTTCATGCTCGAAAAAGACGAGAACGGTAACTATACAGGTAACTTTGTACAACGCTTTAACAGCTCTCTATGGAGAGAGTATGATGAAAAAGGGGAACTAATAGGCGGTTACATGAAAGTTATTGAAGATACTCGTAATATGCCTGCTGAAGAAAGAGATGCTATTCGTGCAGAATGGAAAAGTAAATACACTACATTCGATGGGGATGCATTCCAAGCCGGCAAATGGGGTTACATTGCTGAACTATTAGCAGATCCAGAGAGCGGTATTACTAAAGAGCATCTTGAATATGTTAGGGAAGCAGAAGCTGAGTCTAAGAAAGCTTATTTTGATCAAGACTATGAAGCAGAAAGTCTACAAGACTATGCTAATAGTGGCTTGATACCCCAAGAATTAGTAGATGGCATTAATGGTTGGATATGGGAACATGCTTGGGATTATCGTGAGATTAAAGACGAGTATAAAGATAAGTATGAGAATAAAGATTATGCTAAATTACAAGAACGTGGTGGAGTAGATCTTGAGTTCTATAACCTTATGATGGATCTTGTTAAGGAGGCAGATAAGAATGTACCGTATTCAAGTAGGCTAGGCGGTAGACTTCCTGGAGTACGTAAGCGTACCTCAGAGATGATCAAAGACAATATGGGCATTGTAGCTACTGTTAAAGAAACTATACGTAGCGAGTGGGCCATTACACCAGATGATACTGAACGAGATAACTTCGAGCAAAGTGGAGAAGAAAAGGCATTTCTACCTATTCACTATACTGGCAGAATAGATCCTAAGTTACAGTCTTATGATGTACCTACTATTGTATTTAAGTTCTGGCAATCAGCTAATGATTTTCACCATAAGAAAGAGATACTTCCAGAGATGGAATTGGCTAAACACCTTATTCAAACTAGGAAAGTAGCTCCAATTAAAGGTATTAAATGGGCTTTCAATAAGTTTAATAGTAGGGAGGAAGTCAAGGCTAATAATAATAACTTAGCCAAACAGGTAGAGGAGTGGTTCCAGACAGTAGTATATGGTAGACCCAAGAAAGATCAAGGTAAGATATTGTGGGGTACTGTTGATATAGCTAAACTAGCAGATAATATGAGTAAGTATACCTCACTTAATCTGTTAGGACTTAACTTTATTCAGGGTACAGCTAACGCTGGACTTGGAGAAGCATTGCAAATAGCTGAAAATATAGCAGGTGAATATATGAGCAAATCTGCTTATCGCAAAGGAACTCAATTCTATATTGCGAATCTACCTGGTGTTATGGGAGATGTCGGTAGTCGTAGTGCTAAAAATGTGGTCACTAGACTCATGGAGCAGTTCGATATACTTGACGAATGGGAAGGTACTAACTTTAGCCAAAGACAAAAGTATCGTCAAGCAATGACTACTAATACTTTGTTCTTTACTACTCATGCTGGAGAACATGAAATGCAAGGCCGCTTCTTACTGTCTATGTTAGCAGATAAGAGGGCCATAGATGATAATGGGAATGATATTGGTAGTATGTTACAGATGTACAAAACCAATAAGGAAACTGGTAGACTAGAATTAGACAAGAGAGTTAATCTTGAAAAGTCCGAGTGGACAGAGGATGACCAGTTCGATTTCCAATATAAAGTTCGTGGTATACTGAGTAGGCTACACGGTGAATACTCTGATTTAGGTCGAGTAGCAATACAGCGTGGAGCACTTGGTCGCATGGCATTTATGTTCCGTAAGTTTATTGTACCAGGATTCAAGCGTAGATGGGCCTCAGAGGCTTATATAGAGCGTTTAGATGACTTTGTGGAAGGTAACTATGTTTCTATGGGTAAGTTCCTATATGGGATGATTAGGGACGAAAATGAGTTTAAATTCCAGATTGCTGGTAGTTGGAATAAACTAACAGATCACCAGAAGGCAAATGTCAGACGTACTATTACTGAAGTATCGTTCTTGACTATGGCAATTATCATGGCTAACTTTGCAGTAGGCAAACTGAAAGAAGACGATGATGAGAACGAAAGACTATGGTCATTCATAGCTTATCAAGCTTTGAGACTAAAGGCAGAACTATTGTTCTTTACTAAACCTGATGAAACAATGTCGATATTACGTTCTCCAATGGCATCAATGTCAGTAATCGAGAATTTAATTAGACTAAGTGGTCAGATTTTCCATCCTGGAGAATTGTATGAACGTGGACCTTGGAAAGGTAAACCTAAGATCTATAAGACACTAATGAACATGACTCCTGGTTATAGGCAGTTCTACAGGATACGAGATCTCGATGAGCAATTGTCTTGGTTTTCGTCCAGGATCTAAATATATACGGAGCCTAGGTCACAGACTTATTTCCGCAGGCGAGAGTGGTTAATTCCATTCTCGCTTTTTTATTTCTATAAAGTCATCCCAGTATCTACCCATTGAGTCGTCGTCGTTGGGTATTCACTTTGTCTAATTGTTGTACACGTATTGGTTATCGTATATCTATATTCTACAGGATATGGATCAACTTCAGTATTAGCACCAGACCATGCCTGGTCTAGCTTAATAGTGAATGTCTCCCCGGTAATACCCGGAAGATCTTTTTTTTTAATTTTACTCTTTACTTTCTTAAAAAAGCCAGAGACCTTTTTTATAAGGCCCCTGGTTTTCTTTCTTAACAAAATACCTAGATTATGGAGTCTAGATTTCTTTTTTGGTGTTACAGGTTCAACTGGTTTTGGTGCACAGTATTTTTCTAATTCATCTAAATATGCTTCAAAAGAATAACTGTACATTTCATCTGCTCTATATTCAGCTTCTTCCCAGCATTGATCACAATAATCTTCTTCATCATAATAATCATCTGGTTCCCAGTGACCTTGTAGATCTTCATAGATATCATCTATATCTATTTCTACTGGCTCTACTCTTACTAAGTTTTTAGATTCTAATTCAATGATCTTACAGATAGATCCTGCAGGTAGATAAAGACCATCGCTTTCTAAATACTCAGTACATATAACAAGCTCCCCTACTTCATAAGTATGGGGAGTCTCGTTATGTATAAGTAATAATGATTCACTCATTATTTACCAAGCCTTTTGAATCTACGATTAAATGCCCAAGAATTAAACGTTTCCTTTATTTTGGAAAGCAGATCATTCTTAGGAGTAGACAGAAGTTTAATCCTATCTTCAAGAAGTTTTACTCGCTCTTCATTGGCTTCAATGATCAAATCACGTTCTGCCAACAAGTTGTTCTTCTCATCATACATAAGATTATTCTCATGATTCAGAGTTTGAATTTGTAGACTAAGCCTATCAATTTCACTAAGATTATCTCGTTCTGCTTTCTTAACTGCAAGTTCGATTTTACCTTTAACATCTTCTTGAACCCTAGCTACTTCGTCTACTCTACGCTTTTCGATAGCTTTAACTTTCTCTTTCTGATTTTCTAGATTAAGTTCTGCTGTTTCTACCTTCTTATTAGCTTCTTCAACATCTTTCAATGCTTGCGCCTTAACAGCAGCATCAGCTAACTTATTAACGTCTTGCTCAGGAAAAGTAATACATTGAATAGCAGAAGGATCTTCTACCCATCCTTTCCAATCATTCCATACTTTATTTCCTTTATTTTCTACAACTACATTGATGACCTTTTCAGATCTATCAAGCATATTGTTCAGTTCTCTTACTTCTCCTTCTAATTCACCGATTCTTTTTTGAGCTTCTGCATACTCAACCATACTTGTCCCGATAACATCTACTGAACGATCAGTAAGAACAGTTCCTTCTTGCTTAATTACTGGTACCATATTTGTTGTATTTTCCATGTGTGTAACTTTTTGTTTAATTATTATCTGGTGTGTTTATTTTCTAATTGCAAATGCTTTAAAATCAATGTTATTTAATACTTGTTGTTTAAGTTCTTCGATTGTACCGCATTCTAATACAGCAAGTACTGCTTGAAATTCTTCCCAAAGATTATGTGGCATCCAATCGTGACTATACATATTCATTTTTTGCCTAGCATAATCTTTTTGAATATTTTCTATTCTTTGGTCAATAGATTTTTCTAAAGTATCATACAATAGTTCTTTCCAATTTTCTTCAGTAAAAATATCATCTGTATATTTTATATAAAAAGGAGCAGTGTGCAGTATTCCAGTACTGTATATACATGCTCTAACAAAATAATTAAACTCATCGTCAGATTTTCCTCTATAAAGATAATCTATCATAGAATCAACTGCAGCAACAACATCGTCAAGCAAAGTTTCATCTAAGCTATCCATAAAATCATGATATTCCTTAGAAGACAAAGCATCTTGCATATGCTTAGCAAATTCTTTGGAGTTTTCAATTTCTTTTACTGCACTATCAAATTGCTCTCTAACAAAGTTTCTTAAAGCAGGTTCAACTAATTCAAGTTTGTTCTTACCTACGTAATGTTTTTGTGTCATATGTGGTATATTATAAATATTTGTTAATAAAAAAGGGGCCGAAGCCCCTTATATATTATAGAAGTAGAAATTCATCAACGAATAGATTAGGTGCGGGCCAGCTCTCTCCGTTAGTGTCTTTCAATTCATCTATAATGTCCTTATTTAAATGTGGTGTAAATTCATTTACCTTTTCAGAATCATTATATAGTATGGCATGGAGCAAAGAACCTTTTTCTTCTTTCCAGAAGTCTAGAATATTCTCTTTAGTTGCTTCATTAAACTTACTATATGATCCCTTTAAGAAATGCTCGTATTGAAATTTATCAAGCTCATCTGTAAATATATACTCTACTAGATTAGCTGATTTACCTTTAACTTCTCCTCGAGCTGGAATATTACTTATAAAATCTTCGATAACATCATCGCTAGTTTTATCGTCATCAAACTCTAATACTAGAGAATGATCTATGCTATCTTCATCTAACAAACCTATATAAGCTTGTTTAAAATAATTTGAAAATATTTCGTCATGTGTGGAATCTGGAAACATTATAGGCAGTAAGAAAACAGTAGTCTTATTTGTGTCTAATACTAATGGATTCATACTTACTTTTTATTAATTTAACTGTTTCTTCTACTTGTTTCTTATTCCTCGGCATGTACAGATCATATTTAAGATTTCGTTCTGTTAGGAACCTCTTAAATAATTTCCATCTTATTGGAAAAGTATCTGTCATCATACCTTTGCATTCAATAATCCACTTTCCACCTGGATCAACAAAGTCAGGCTTATATGTAATTGGTCTTACAAATGGATTTGCTTTTTTAAATACTCGTTCGCCTTTAGTCTTACCTAATTCCCAAGAATCTTGGGGAAAAGAAAAGGCGTCAACTAGGATAAAACTATCCTGTTCATATCTAAAAGGAATCCCATTGGATTTCAACTGCTCATAGCAATATGATTCCAACTTACTTTTAAATAGTATCCCGTCGACTATATTAGGTGTGGCATTTCTTACCTTACCCTTTTTGGCCTTCGGTTTACTTCGTCTTCTTTGAATGGGCATATTTCAGATACTTTATTCTTGACCTTCATGCGACTGGCCATTGAGTCTGAATTGCCTATGCATTTCATTGCTGCCCTGCAAATATAATTTACTGACAGATCATCTCTGCCTGGGGTTTTTACCCTAGCAAAGTTTGGACATTCATCGCATGAATGCACTTGTTTAACTACTTTAACTATCATGTAATAATTCTTTAATTAGTTTATTAGTCTGATCTTTGCCAAATTCTTTAATGTGGTCGCTTATATCTTTAACACCATATATATCTAAGTAATGCTTAGGTATAAAAGTATATGGTATATCATACTCTTCTTGCATCTTCTGGCAACCCTTTAATCCACCGTCGTCATAATCATACAACATAATAAGCCGTTTAAAGCGGTTTTTAGCCTCATCTACGGCATTTCTCGGTAATAGGGTATTCTCACCCATCGGGGCAATAGCGGGTATGTTAAATAAGCTTAAAACCATTACATCTTTGAGACTCTTGGTAATCACCAATAAGTCCCCAGATTCAGGTAATTGTTCCCATCCTTGTATATCATACTGACCACAGCCATTACGCCACTTGTCCTTCTTGAACTCAGCATATGGTCTATATACTTTGAATGAATTAAATACTTTATAAGCATACATAGGACTTTCGTCCGTGTAGGTAAACTTGCCAGTAAACTCATTTACCCAAAATTTCTGTATTGGAAATACATTAAAGTGTTTTAAGGTGTCTCTATCTATATAGTACTGTCCCCAGTACTCGTCATCTGTTTTCGTAAAGTTCTTACGCTTAACAGATACGATGGTTTTCTTGTTCTTGTAGTAGTCACGAATCTTAATTCCATGATCACTAACGACATTATGGGTCACAACTTCATCCCATATCTTTTGCAAAGATTGCTTATATGTGAGATTGAATAAGATAGAGACAAACTTAAAACAGTTTCCTACATCTCCAGTAGCTTGATCCTTAAATAGTAAGGAACCAGTTCTACTAGATTTGAAAATACCGAAAGAAGGATGAAGATCATTTCTGAAAGGGGAAGACATAATCCTCCCTATTTCAAACTTCTTTGGCATGTAGAAAGAGTATATATCATACTCAGTTGTTCGCTTGAGTATTTCCTCTTCAGTAATTCTTTCTACTATGTGATCGGTATTAATTTTCATATATAAAAAGGATAGGCAAAAGGCCCTTCAAGTATCTGCACATTTCTTGAGGTTTAAGCTATGGCTGCAGACTCGCACCTTAAGTTACTATCCTGTCAGTTATTTAGAATGGAAGATCATTTGTTCCTTCTTGTTTAGGAGCAAATGGATCTATTGCTTTTTGTATTGTAGGATCTACTTGTGGTGTGTCCTCAAGGGGATTTGAAACCAATACCTCAGTATCAGGTTCGTCCTTTTCCATTTTGTCAATCGACTGGATCAATAGTCCAGATTTCTCAACGTCCATTCTTTCTATAAACGGAGTATAGTTAGGTAAGGTTACATAATTCTGGTTATCATAAGTAGCCTTAATTCTTACTTTTACTCCTGCTTTAACTGCATCTAATTTAGCCTTAACTGTACTAGCATATTTAATCCATTGCTCAGTATCATACTCAATTTTAGTATGTTCCTCTGCCATGAATTTAGTCATAATATGTTTAATACGCTTAGTTTGGTTTCTTACTTTCTTTATAAATACATCATCTTCTGCACCAGTTGGTTGCCATTCTGTCTTAGTCAAGACACGACCTTCCGGATCAGTAAATGTGAATGCTATAAAATTGTTGCCTTTCGGCGATGTGTCAACTTTTACTTCAGTCAGTTCCATGTTGTCATGAATACCGACATCAACATAATTAACAGCTCTTTCTTCTGATTGTATACTTTCGTCAACTAAAAATTTCATATGTCTCTTTTTTTAACCATTCGACAATTTTGTCCTTATCCGATCAAGGAAGATTGCTACATCATTTTCTGTACTTTCTTCATTGTCTTCTAAGAACATGGGCGGAGTTTTCGCAGATGTCTTTCCATCTGAATTAAAGACTAACTTATACTTTGCCTTATTTGTCATTGGATCTCGGAGAACCTCTGCAAATAGGACAATGGTAAAGTCTTTCTCAATTCCTGCTTTATTCCACTCATTTCCTTTGACTGCTATTCTTCTTTCTTCGATACCAAGTTCAGTCTCAACATTAGCAGAATGAGCAGTCATGATAATATCCTTATTATATTTCTTTACGATATACATAAGTTTACCAATCTCCTCATTATACATATTCCAAATGTCAAAGCCTTTCTTGGTTTCTCTTGCTGTTTTTAATAGAGAGTCTACATATGCGGAAAAACTATCTAATACTACTTCCGTAATACTATCGTCCTTTGCATATTCGATAAGTTTCTGATAACATTCTTGCCAATTGTTTGGTACGAAATAGTGTTTGAATTTGTTTTCAAACGGAAGCGGTTTTCCCTCCATATTTATAAAAGCGCATGTTTCAGGTTTCATATTTCTGAAACACATGGTTTTACCTTTACCTGATTGCCCTACTATGGCAATTTGATATGGAATTCTTTTTGTCATAAACCGCTTATTTGTTAAATTAAAAAAGTAGGGGTGCCAGCTCTATATTTGCCAGTTTGTCTGAAGCTTCCCTGACAGGTCACCTTTACCTTTGGAGAGTAATGATGATAGAGCTAGTCCCACTAATTACTGACACCCTACTGGGTTATATTATTGAACGGAAAGCTTGCCGTTACCATTAGAGTCACGATCAATCCAGTACACATTACCGTCAATTTTCACGTACTCTTCCCCGTCAGCATTGAGCCAGATGTCAAAAACATCCCACCCAACTTTAACGAAGGTATGATAAACTTTAGCTTCCTCGAGGTTGTCGTCTTTACTAACATAAATCTTCCGACTACTTGACGAAGACCGTTTCTTGGGTTGCTGCTTAACAACAAAAATGTTGTCATAGTCTACATCGTTATGAATAACATACGTAGCCTTGCAGCACAATTCACGTTCTTCTTCGGGATAATAATTTGCTTCGACATATTCGTCTAACAAATCCATTGCTTCATCCCAATCTTCATCAAGTTTTACAACGGGAGTCCGACGATGAATGGAAAATTCTTCCCACTGATCTTCAGAAACAACACGGAAATCATATTTTTTGGAGAATCCAAAGATAATATAATCTCCCTTTTTTGCCGCGGATAGACGCTTTTTGGTTACCACACGGTTAGCTTGCTTCAGAAACGGCATTTCCTCTTCCAGAATAACCTGAAGGCTATCCAGAGCAGGCTTATGTCGCCCGTATTCGTCAACAAGGATTGCAAATTTTTGCTTTTTCGATTTATATACCATAATCTCTTTGATTAAAGTTCATTAATTGAAATCTCTTCGATTGAATTATACTTAAGATTATTTTTAAATATAAGGATGGCTGCTTCGCCATCTCTATTCTTTCAGTTTTGTTATCGTAGCTTTTTTAATTACTACTTCTACATATTACTATGTAGCTCAGACTATATCATCAACCTTTTTCTTTAGCGCCTTATCAAATTCTTCTAATGCTTTCATATTTAAAGCATAAAAAGTATCTGATATTTTGTAAGGAAAAATAGGTTGTCCCGCGCTCTTGGGAGAATTATTGTCTGCTTGAGACTCACTCCTAGTCGTTGAACCTTCAAGACTATCACTAGTCAAGCTTGGCTGCTGATTGCCCTCTTCAGGGGTTTCCAGACAATTCACGGAATTATTCGATGTTGATTGCTCAACAAAGTCCCAACTATAACCTCCTGCTGTTTTAATTGCTCCATGTAGAGCCTTAGATATATTGGTCCTATCTATTTCTAGAACCAGGGATGCCTCTTTTATAGAATCAAAGTTTAATCTTTCATTACTATTAGTTGCTACGACAGCTTTCATATTCTTTTTTGCAATCTTTTCATAATCTAAATGAGGAGGTTTAATTCCTTTTTTAGATTCGGAAAATCTTTTTTTAGATTCATCGGACCATTTTATTCCTAAATTAGTCTCACAATTTTCTCTTGTATTATAGCCGAAGTTATTATCAAGAGCATTGTATTGTGATATAAAAGAGGATTCTATTGTTTCTCTATCTAATAAATCCTCTTCATCTAAAAATCTTAATACTTCAAAGTTAAAATTTTCTTCTCCGTATATATTCCAAGATGCTTGTAAATGAGAGTTGAAATGTCTATTATTTCGTAACATCCAATAATGCTGTGCTTTTCTTCTATAATGTCCACTTGCAAATCCTATATATACTTTTCTATTCAAAATATTTTGAAGTTTGTATATACAGGGTTTACCGTTTCTTTTTATATCTAAATCTTTATATTTTTTCATAATTTTACGTATATATTTACTTATACGTAAAAGATCACAAAAGGTTCATTAATCTTTAGGACGTGTAGATATACCCGATCCTTTGTTTTAAGTCCGCTCGGACCATATTCCTCTTCGGGTATACCTAATGTTTCGGGGCGGTGGATTACCATTACGTAATCCGAGGCATGAAAGAGACTATCACTAGCCATAATATCTGACCGCTTTGGATAGTGCAAAACAGGATTTGATATTCTTTCAGGACTCTCGATATTCCTATTGAGCTGACTCAACTGAATAATCGAAACACGACCCCACTTCTTAACTTCCATAAATAACTTCTGCAAATCTGCCAAGACTTCCCTTTCGGTTTGTCCATTCTTTCCCCTCACAAGTAAGCTATGATCAAGTATGATCACAAGCCACTTTCCTTTTGCAATAGTCATTCTGAAGTGTTCTATAGTGCTTTTGACTTGTTCCACGGTACCGGGGCTATCCACATAGTAGATAGGGTACTGTCGAATGGTATCACTATATCTTTGTAGAGAGTTGAAATCATCGTCCGATAGCTTCTGACTATCGGGGTCTCCGCTATATAATTCCGTAGTTGTTTTTCGTGCTTTATAAGATAACTTTCTCCCGATAGAGCGATATCCAAGCATTTCAAAACTGAAATTAAGGACGACAATTTCTTGATCAGTATTAAGATCAATAAGATTAGTCTCTAAAGTATTTGCAAATGCACTCTTCCCAGCAGAACTGGCCCCAGCTATAGTCATTATAATGCCGGGAAGAGTGCATTTGC